>Ga0207664_10000042_pt1 | contig 154793 bp, 123 predicted proteins | sample LARL83metaG_FD_184349 | JGI IMG/M metagenome (GOLD analysis project Ga0207664, IMG submission 184349) | Corn, switchgrass and miscanthus rhizosphere microbial communities from Kellogg Biological Station, Michigan, USA - LAR L8-3 metaG... | ecosystem: Host-associated > Plants > Roots >...
TACCGGACAAAAATCATATCCTTATAGCGCCCAAAGCTCCAGGAATATATTACTTCCTGAACATCGATCCCCAGTGGATAGCCGGTACCCGTATGAAATTCCGGATTGTTCGTTACGTCCTCATCGGAATACAAATTGACGATGTCTTCTTCCGAGAACATTCCCGGTTTGGGGTTCGGCTTACTTCCCAAAGCCATGAGATGGGACGCTTCCCGCATATTCACATCGGAGACATAATCCCCGAAATAATAATTACGATCGAACCTTTTCGTGTTGCTCGTATCCCACACGGGCCACGAATAATATGGAGACGGGACGACAGTAGAACTGCCGGGAATGTATTTACCCGTTGTGGCATCATAACGAGGGCTGACGTAGCTGATATATTTCGCATTTGGATCGGCACCATCGGTGCCCGTTGTGAGTCCGGCCTGACTCGCTTCGCCTTCCATATACCAGCCCGCTCCGGAGTTCGGATTATACCCGAGGTCGCAAAGCTTTCGCTCACCTGGTGGGAGTCTCGGGGATTGCCATTGCGTGAAAACCTCGAACATGGAATCGCCTGCGTGCAGCGCGCCGGTCGTGTCGAGATCGGCACAGGTGATGAGGCCACTCCAGCCAAGGCCGGGCGCTCTGTTTATCCATGTTCCGGAACCCCAGTTTGTAACGAATGCTCCGGAATCCGTTACTGCAACAAAGTTTTGCTCATCATTCGACTGCAAAAGATGGACATTCAAATTTTCTAAGCCGTGATTATACGGTATCCACGAAACGCCACGATCGAACGATAGTTGAATTCCCTGGCCAGCGGTTCCAATCATAATGACGGTATCATCCACTATCGAAATTCCAGTAATCGTTCCTGGGTGTGAAATTGTATCCCAGGTCACACCCGTATCGCGACTGAGCGCAAGGAGCGATGGGTAAGCTGCCAGAATCACCGCATTGTTCGAGGCAGAAAAAAGATAGTTCTTTGAACCATAGCTATACCCGGCTGATCCGCGGGCAATCCATTGTTTGCCGGTTGCATCCGGCGTCCAAATGGTCCCTTGTACGTTCGCAGCTCCGAGGTTCGATATAGCCATGATTCCCAAGTTCACAATATTAGCAGGCTGCCACGAAGCTCCTTCGGGTCGAAAAAACAGCCGGGGTTTTGTTCCACTTCCACCAAAATTTGAAGTAAGCCCGGCAACAAGGGTTCCTGAAGGGAGTCGCGCAAACGATGAGATTGCGCTTGCAAATACGGTATCGAGCCTCCAATTCGTCATCGTATCAGACCAGACATACACTCCGGCGGGCGTAGCAGCGAATAACTGTCGGCCAATCGGATCGGCTTTTAGGGATAAAATGCTCAGGCTATTACGGGACGGAACGGACCCTGTAAAACTCCAACCCTCTCTCTCCTCATCGGCCAGCGTTTTTTTCGTCGCGAACCAGAGTCCGCTGCCAAACAAGTAACTATCGTTCGAACCGCGCGGCCAAACAAGCCCTTCAATGTTGTTGCCAGCACTAAAGAGCATTCCTCGATTCGCGTAAGAGAACTCGACATTACTCTTCGTATTGACCTGCCGAAGAAACGTGAGGGGCGCCTCGCCACCTTTGCGGGTATGCACCGGTCGGGCAAGAAGTTCGCCCGCAGAAGAGATAACGAATGTTAGCGCAAGAGCACAAGCGGCCCGCGATCCGAGACATGGAAAAGTCAATCTCATATCTTACCTCTTTGAGATGAAGGAGCGCACCATCGCGCTCCATGAAGAACAACACGTGAGGCACTTCGAAGTTGCGGCACAAAAAAAATGGAGCCGCAATGCAGCTCCATCCTGAAAAATCCTTCCTATCCTGAAAATCCTGGTTCTGGATTTTATTCCGCCACGACATTCACGCGGAATTTACCGGTCACGCCGTGCTTGAGCCGCGCCGTCACTTCGTGCGCGCCAAGGGTGCGGATCGGCTCTTCGAGCACGATTGACCGGCGGTCGACATCGTAACCCTGCCGCTCGAGGTTATCGGAGATCATCTGTGCGGTCACGGAGCCATACAGCCGCTCTTCCTCGCCCATGCGCATAGGAATGGTTACCGTTACCGTTTCGAGGCGTTTGGCGTATTCCTCGGAGGTCAATTTTTCGCGCTCGACGACACGGGCGCGCCCTCGCATCTCATGCTCGATCTTCTTGAGCGCGCCGGGCGTCGCGACATACGCGAGCTTTCGCGGAACGAGAAAATTTCGCGCGAAGCCATCGCGCACCGTTACGGCCTCACCGGCATTCCCAAGCTTTGCGACTTCGTCGCGTAAGATTACTTTCATAATTTCTAAACTCTAATTAAAATAGCATTTCCAGTCATTGCGAGTAGAATTTTCTGAGCGGAGCGAAGAAAATTCGACGAAGCAATCTTTTGCGGGTTATGTAACGGATTGCTTCGTCGAAGAAAGCTCCTCTTCGGTCGCTTTCTTCTCCTCGCAATGACGTTGCGCAGAAATTGTCAAAACGACAACTACTCCCCACCATTCGTTCGAAGCCGAAGTTCGATCGGCTGCCGCGTACTATCCTCGGAAAACATCCCTCGCGCTGCCTCGTCATCGAATCCAGCGGCATAGGCAGGAGCGTGCTCACTCGAGTGAGCCTCGACATATTCGAATTCTTCGACAAACGGAGCATCGTTATGGGGCTCCGCGTATTCCTTGAATTCGCGCGGTGCATCCTCCGATTGTGGCACGCCATATTCGGATAGTCCGTATTCCGAATATTCCTGCTTATTCAAAAATTGAATGCGGTGTGCCTTCACCTCGACGACCGTTCGCTGGCCGCCGTTCTCATGCCATGTCCGGCTTTGAAGCTCGCCATCGACTAAGACAGCGCTCCCCTTCCGAAGCTTTGCCATGCAACTATCGGCCAGCTTGTTCCAGCCGACGACACCGACATAGCAGACGTCCTCCGCCCACTGATTGCTTCCATCGCGGTAGCGGTGGTTCGAAGCCAAACAGAAATTAATCACCGGCGCCCCGTTGGACGTTTTGCGGACCACCGGGTCCTTTGTCAGGTTCCCGGCAATCAGCACATGATTGACCTCCGGCATTTTCAAATACGCCATAGCCGATCTAAACTTTTTTAGTAGGAATGAAATAGCGCGAAACCGGCGGATTAAATGGCGATTTCAGCAACCTGCCCCGCTGCCTCGCGCTTCGATGCAACCTCGTCTGCCCGCTTTTTCATCGCCACGCGACCTTTGACCGCCGATTCGGGCATTGCAAGCGTCAGAAACCGAATGACGTTCTCATCGAGCGTGAACATTCGTTCGAGCCGGCTGACGATCGCACCCGGAGCCGTGAAATGCGCGGAGACGTAAAAGCCTTGTGTCTCACGGCCAATGATATAGGCCAGCTTGCGCCGACCCCAGCGCTCCATCTCGATGATGGTCCCGCCATTTTTCTGAATAAATTCCTCGACCTTCGTGATGACAGGATCGATGTCCTTATCTTCGAGCGAGCCTTTTACAATAAATGTCGATTCGTATCTGTTATTCTTATTATTAGCCATTTACATTTCCTATGGATACCCAGCGTGAAATTATTGCCGGTTTGATAGCCCCAGAGCCAATTTGCCCGGAGCAGGAAAATTCCGCGAAGGTTGCTAAACAATAATTGGGGAAAGAGGTTTCAATTAACCGCTTTCAACCCATAGAGACTACGGAATATAGAAATTCGCGCCGATTCTCAGCCCCGCCAGTGCATGCTGGTAAAAGGGTGACGCATGTGAGAAGGCATCCCGCCAGGAAACTCGCATAAACCCGATCGTGAGATCGGAATGGATGAGTAAGGCCATGATTCCCGCGGTCGATTCCAGGTCCCACGAAAGATTACCGGATGGATGCGTTTCCGAGCCATTAAAAGTCCGGACATAATTGAGGGGCTCGGTGGTGAGGGCAAAATGCGGTGTAAGGTAATAGCGAAAAATGTATCCCAGTTCGGCGGTGGAGGGGTCATCTTCGGACGAACTGAAATCTCTCAAGGAATAGTCTAATTCGAAGCCATTGGAAAAACCCGGATTACGCTGGCCGCTGCTATTTCGATCCCACATGATTTGCGTCGAAGCGCCATAGAGATGATTTGCGTATGGATTGAACTCGAAATTGATCACGGTCGCGGAAAAGCTCATGCCCGAGCCGAACTTCGCCGATTTTATTTCGTCGGCGGAAGCGACCTTCCATTTATCTCCCGCTATCGGCAACGGAGTACGAGTCCCTATCAATTCCGAGAACCACTTCCCCACGTCCCATCCGTCCGACCAGCCGGCGGAAATGCCGTAATCGTTACGGATCCATCCTACCGTTGAATATCTCGGCGCTTCGGCGCGAAACCAGAAATGTCGATCGACGATCCCTTCGATTTGCAAAAAGGAGATAAGATTCCGAGTTTCGCCTTTATGACCGGGGGCAAAAACAAATTCCCGTTCGAACGGAGTCATGCGTAATTCGAAATCGTCCGCGAATTCAAACGCAAGCCCATAGCCTACGCGGAGTAGTGAGGAGGTCGAGTGGTCTCCGTAGCGCCGCTTGCCGTAATTAATTATAAGCCCCGGCGTTATCGGGGCGATTCCGGCCAGGGGCACGTCGAAAATAAAATTGGTGGTATAATCTTTCGCTGGCTGCAGGTCGGTGGTCGAATGATATTCCACACCGGCATGAACGAGCGGCCTCCATTCGCGCTCATCTGGCCGTAGCTGGCGCGTGGGAGCCACGCCCTTCCATCCGACGAAAAATTCAGCGAGATATTCGTTCCAGCTCGCCTGTTCATAAGCAGTGTCAATCCCATGATATTCCCGCTCGCGGAGCACATTCTCGGTAAGTACGATAAGCAGCTCTTCGATCGCGCGGACCGCCTCTTTCGCTCGGGGCGCAAGGCAGTTATCATCCACCTGATAGGGATTGGTCGAAGAGGAACAGGTCGGGTCGTCCGTAGAATCATCCCAATATTCGTCGTCCCGCTTATCGGACATTTTATGGCCCCAGGGGCCGTCGAGAAAGCGTTCGGCCTGCGGGTGAAAAAAGTAGGGAATAAATGCCGTGGGTTCCCAGACTTTGAGATAGATAATCCGCCAATGGGAATCGCGCTCGGTGTGGGCCGCGCAATAGGAATCGGCGATCGAGTGGATTAAACCATAAACATCGTGATCGCCCGCGCGCGCCGCCAGCGCGTTATTCAGAACGATGTGGAAGGTGAACGTAAGGAATGCAATGCATCGCGGATATGCGGAATCGTAGAGATCGTGCGGATAGCCATACGTCGGATCGGTCGTGGTATCCCAATACACATCGCTCGAGTGCGCCATGAAGTGAAAACATTGAGAGTTCCCTTCGAACTGCCGCGAGAAAATATAATCCAAATTGCCGCTTCGGACTATCGGCAGCGACATCAATGGATCGTCCGACTCCCCTTCCGGCCACTCGTGCGGACGGTCGAGAATGCGGTAGGCGATCAGCGCATCCAGTGCATCCTTGCCGGAGAACGTCCTGCCGGCGATCGCGGAAAGCCGAGGGATATTGGCCTCCGCAAGAAGATGCCTATACGCGGTGGCCTCGATCACACTATGGCCATTGGAGCTAAAGGCCCATAGCATTGCCGGCGACAAGGCGGTCGCGAAAAAAATCGCAAAGGAATGCCTCAGCCATGTCTGCATGGTATTAGAGCTAAGCGAGGGATATGCCAGATGAGTCGCCATTACCCTTCCTTCTCACCCATTATCCTTCCTTTTGCCGCGAGGCCACTTTTTTTGCTTCTAATGAGAGTCGAGAAATAATTCCATCCCGGAGCGGGATGGGCAGGCCGTCCAGCGCTTCCTCGCGGGAGCGCATGTCGCACATGTCATTCACATAATCGACGACGATAAAGCGCGACGGTTCATACGGGCTTGCTTCGCGGAGCGCAATTTCGCTTGAAAAAAAATGGAGGCCGGAGACGCGGGCGATCGTCCGCATTATTCTTCGGAGCGGCCGGAGCTTATAAAAATGCTCTTCATCGGGCGTGACGAGGTCGTAGATGTGGGTGAGATCGTCCCACCATGCGAGAAAAACTTTATCATATACGTAAAAGCAACGGAACCAGCACCTGCGCCCCGCAATTTCGCGAGGTACGATACGCTCCTGGAGCAAATATTTATCGCGGCCAAATTCTTTGCGCGCGTGGGTAACATCGAGCAGTGTTTCCGCGCCGGTTACGACCCCGATGCCGCCGCCCGTCGTGTTCGCCGGTTTGATGATGAAGGGACGGCCCAGATGGGCCAGATGTTCGATCGTAAGGCCCACCTCCGCCCGCTCCGCGAAGGGCGAGATGATGATGGTAAAAGGAACATGCAGGCCGGCGGAGAGGAATTCGAGGTGCATCGTCGCTTTGTCGATCGCTTCGATCGTCCGTTCATAGGAATTGACGACCGCGCCACCGTGCGCAATCGCTATTTTGCCAAGCTGCTCGAATCGGGGATCGGTATCGAAACCGCGATCGAGAAAAAGCCGGAAATGGAGGGTCCGCTTTCGAATGCGTTCAAGGACTTCCTCGATATTGAATGCTCGGACCTGAAACGTAGCGAGGCCGCGCCGCTCCTGCGCTTCGCGTTCAAGCGCAAGCACAAAGGGTTCGTCATACTCCCAAAGCCATCCAATGGCAAGATCGGCGGTGTGAAGCACTTATGGCAAATTCGCCGGTGGCACCGTGCCGCCGCGGTTCACGAAAACATCGACGGAAGATCCTTCGTTGACCAACTCACCCGCAAGAGGATATTGATCGACCACCGCATTCTCCGGCGTACCATTTTGATAATTGACTTTCCCGAGATTCAATTTCACGCCGTTCAATTTTGTGATTGCATCGGAAAGTGTGAGATCCACCAAGCTCGGCACCGGCACTCGGCCCAGTAGCGGACCTTCCGAAACCGTTACCCCGACCAGAGTGCTCGTCGATGTTTTTGTTGCCGGCGCGGGAGTCTGTTGGAAGACCGTTCCATTCGCGGCGCTGTCGGAATAGGCATACGCGACCGCCCCGATGGACATATTCGATTTTATCAGAAGCATCTTCGCGTCCCGAAGCGATTTTCCAAGCAAATTGGGGACGCTCGCCATCTCTTTACCGCCCGAGATAATGAGATATACTTTGCGGCCCGGCTTGGTCTCCTCGCCGGCTTCGGGCGTTTGGCGAATGATGGTTCCCTCCGGCGCTTTGTCGTCGAAGCGGACCTCGTATTGCACCGGCTCATAACCGGCATCTTTGAGGGTCTGAACAGCCGCGTTCGTCTGAGCACCGACGACATGCGGCACGGTTGCAACCGAGCCGCGCTGGACGTACCAGGGCATGATCACCTGATCGAGCAACACGATAAAAAGGACGAGGGCAACAAGGACTGCAAGCACGACAATTGGCCAGCGCCATTTCGTGCGGTGCCTGGTACGCGTCTTTTCCGACGGTCTATCCTCCAATGGTTCAGGCGAATCTATATGTTCGTGTTCTTCGGTCATAGGATGCTCGGGGTGGGCAACACCTCTGAGCTTTTTTTCATCCCTCCAAAGCGAACAGACCCGTGCTAAAATCGGTTATTTCAATTCTCGATGCCATCGAAATCTGCTCAACACATCGCCTTTTTTGCGGTACTGCTCCTCTCGGCAGGCTTGCATTGGTATGTCTATGCCAATCTAAAGCGGGTGCTTCTTCGCGATTATCCAAAGCTGGGACGGAGACTTGCGCAATGCGCGCTTGCGCTTTTTATTGTAATGGATTTGCCTTTCGTATTCCTCTATCTCCGAGGAAGCGTTCATGGGGAATTGACATCCCTTACCCGGCTTTTAATTTATCCGTTCTCTGTATGGCAAACTATTATGCTCATGTGGGCTTTGGTACTCATGCCATTCTCTCTCTGGCGCAAGCGCCCCGTTTATTTTCGAGATATAATTGCGCGGCTCCGAAAACCAAGCTCCGATAATGACGAAGAGGAGATCGCGTTGGAGGTTGTAACCGAATAGTATGAAAAAGCTACTACCCCCTACCGAACTTTCTGCTTCCACCCTTCCTAAGGAAGGAGGTCCAGGCAGCCTTTCGCGACGAGCATTTTTGCATACGAGCATTCTCGGTGTGAGTGGCATCGCGCTTACAAGCTGCACGCGCGGTATTATGCAGCGCAACGATATTGAAATTACGCGTCGGGAATTTGCTCTGAAACATCTTCCAAATGCTTTTGAAGGTCGAACGATCACCTTCCTGAGTGATATTCATTCCGGCCCGTTTATGGATGTCGCGGAATTAAAACGTGTCGTCCGGACGGTCAACGATTTACGAAGCGATATCATCGTTATGCCGGGCGATTTCGTGACCTCGGAGCCAGAGGAAATCGCTCCATTCGCGGAAGCGATGTCTGCCCTTTCGGCTCCGTTCGGAGTTTATGCATGCACGGGAAATCACGATTATTACGCCGGCGTCGATCGCGTGAGTCGTGGCATCGAGGAGATCGGTCTGAAGCTTTTGCGAAATGAGAATGCAAAGGTAACCATCGACGGAGAATCGCTGTATCTCATTGGCGTCGACGATGACGATTCGAAAACAGTGGCCGCCTACGTCGAGGGCCGGCACGCGCCACATATTGAAGCGGCCTGGCGGGGGATTCCAGAGAATGCGGCAACGATCCTTCTCTGTCACAAGCCCTATAACTTCGAAGATTTTGCAAAAACCAATGTGGGGCTGATGCTCGCCGGCCATACGCACGGCGGTCAGATCGTGCTTGGCAGAATCGGCGGGACGGTGCTCGCCTTCAGCACGCTCGCCTCGAATTACGTCGATGGACTGTACCTCCCGCGCGACTCAAAATCGCAAACGCAGATGTACGTCTCCCGTGGTATTGGCGTAGTCGGCGTGCCGATTCGAATCAATTGCCCGCCGGAGATCACTCAGATAACGCTGCGCTCTCAATTCCCCCTCCTATAGAAGGAGGGGGTCAGGGGTGGTAATTTTGTAGGATGACAGAAATTTTCAATCGAGCCGAGATGAAAAGCCGGCGAAAGCAACTTCGTCGGGATTCCACGGACTCGGAGAAAGCACTCTGGTCTCATCTTCGAAAATCACAGATCGATAACCTGAAGTTTAGGAGACAAGCCAGTATCGGTGCCTATGTGGTTGACTTTTACGCTCCGGAGCTTCGTCTGGCCATCGAAGTAGATGGTCCCTCGCACAATGGTCCGAAGCACAATCGTTCGATACGCAGCGTCAAACGCTTTTGGAAGAATTAGGAATATCTTTTCTGCGGATTAAGAATGAAGAGGTACTCGAAAATCCAGTCAGGGTTCTCGATCAGATTTCGAAACACATTCACACATTGAAATCAAAGGCATTGCCATCTGCTCCCGTTTCTCGCCAGAAAGCACCACCCCCTAACCCCCTCCTTCTTAAGGAGGGGGAAATGGTGCGCCGTCCTAAAATTACTATTTACACCGATGGCGCCTGCTCTGGGAATCCGGGCCCGGGTGGCTATGGCGCGATCCTCATCGATGCATCGGGCCGCCGGAGAGAGCTATCGGAGGGCTTTCGGAATACGACCAACAATCGGATGGAGCTTCTCGCCGTCATCTCCGCGCTCGAAGCACTCAAACGGCCCTGCGACGTGACGCTAATTTCGGATTCCGAATATGTTATTAATGCTATCGTAAAAGGCTGGCTTGTGAACTGGCAGCGCAAAGGCTGGCGCAAAGCCGATAAAAAGCCGGTGATGAATATCGACCTCTGGCAACGGCTGCTGCCGAAGCTCGAAGAGCACAACATTGAATTCCGATGGACGAAAGGACACGCCGGAAACCCCGACAACGAGCGCTGCGACGAACTTGCCGTCGCAGCGTCTCTCCTGCCAAACTTACCCCTCGATATTCGCTCTTAACGGCGTGGGCCGAAATAATATTTCGGCCCACAAAGCGAAATGACATTTCGCCCTCTTATTTCGCGATCTCGAATTGCCGCGCGACAACGAAATGGCCATCGGTAATCCGGCAATAATATGCGCCGGAAGAAAGCCCTTCCGAGGTAAATGGGATTACATGCGCGCCGACGGTTTGCGGTTCCATATCCATTAATCGCTTGACTTCGTTGCCGAGCATATCGTAGATACTAACCGAAATCGAGCGCGCACCGGCGAGCGAGTAGTCGATCTCTGCCGAGGCACCGGCGGGATTTGGGCGAATACCATCCACGCTGATCACCCCTTTTACGAGGAACGTTTGGAGCGTCTGATCTCCACAAACCGGATCGAGCACATGCGAGCCATCGAGCGTAGTATTACTCACATAACAGAGCGGAGTCGAGTACTGGTCTAACCAGGCAACACTCGATACTTGAATGCCCGTGGTATCTGATTTCGACAACATTGATTGAACATTCAATGTCGCAAGGGTTGTAATTCCGGTAAGCGGCGTGGAAGATTGATAATGGAAATAGCGAGTTTCCATTTCCGTGGCATTGTCATAATGCGTGCTATCCAGAACAATGGTTGTGGGAACGACGCCGGAATATTGGAATGCGTCGCGTTTCCAAGTAACCGTAAACCGATAGCCATACGCCTCGTTCGTGCCATTATCCGGAGCATTTAGATCGATCGGAGCATTTACCACGACCGGAATCGTCACCGCATTGCCTGCCATGGAATGCAATTCCTGAGCAACCGTCACGCTGCCAATGCCGACCTCACGCGAAACCGCAACGCCGGTTCCGGTAAGCGGCACAACTTCGGTCCAGGTGCTATCCGAACCGTCCGATGCTTTACCCTTGAGAGAGAATACCAACGCCGCTTGTCGCGTACCGGTCGCATTGGGAAGGAAGCGGATGGGAATATGAATGGAATCGTTTGGCGGCAATGTAACGGCCAGGAAAGGGGTAACCAATGCGAAATCGGAAACATTGGTCAAGCCGATAGTATCCTCAATAGCAACATTGGTGACCGTGATCGAGTCCTTCGAACTGCCATTTTGGAACCAAGCGTCCTGGTCGTTGGAGCGGCAACCGCCAACGTAGGTCTTCGGATGATTAGTCCCTTGTGACCGGTCGCCGATGCTACTGAATGCGGCCTTCACGGACAAAGGAACACTGTTGCAAGTGGCCACGAGTGAGCCATTTGCCGAATACGATCGAACTTCCGATCCCAAGGCCGTTACTTGCACCGCCTGGCTGCCGCCCGCCGGAATGGTAAGTGGCGGTGCTGGAGTGAACGTAAAGGCTGCCGGATCCGCACCGCCAAGATTGTACGAAGAGATAGTCAATGGTGCGTTACCGGTATTCGATATTGTGAATGTCTGAGCAGGCGTTGTCTGATTGATGCGGGAAATCCCAAGGTCAATCGAGCTTGGCGAAATTTGCACAATCGGCGTAACGAGCTGCGCCTGAATTGTAAGTGCCGGTTGCGCGCCTCCCCCTTCAGCACGGACCTGAAGCGTAGCTGTGCGCGGCGTTAAATCGAGGCCGTTCTTCGTCGGATTAAAGAGAATCTGTAAATAGATGAATGGCGGCACGCTATCGCCTTTCAATACAAATGGATAGCTCTGATTACCGAGAATGGTAAAATAAGATGCGTCTGGCCCGATAAGTACGACCGTATCGACTGGTTTGTCTTTCGGCAGATTATCGAAAAGCGTATCGTACAAGGTCGTATCGTTACAGGAAACCGTAAAGGTTTTTGTATAGGAAGTTAGCTGCGCGCCGGCCGGCAATGCAACGCCTGTGAGGAGCGAAGTATCCTTAATGGAATGCTGGAACTCCGTCGGATTCTGGTTCAGGAAGGTCACGCGGTGCGAGAAATTTCCCCACGATTGCGGATGGAAGCAATATTGAATCGTCGTCGAGCCGCCCGGAGGAATAACAATCGGAAAGACCTGCGAAGGGTCAACCGAAAAATTGGGATCATTCACAAGGTCCTGCGCCGTAATGGTGAGCGGCGCTTTGCCGGGATTGCGAATCGTGAGCGGCTTGCAGACCGTTTTGCCGCTATCGACTTCGCCGAAGCCCAAATCGGTTGCGTAGATCTGCGGGGTTACCGCGGTGCCCGTCACTGGGAACGCATAATTGACGCATTGTGAAGTAATGTACAGCGTATCGAGGGAGGCCACGCCGGTATCGGTGGCATGGAAACAGACTTTCATGGAAAGCGACGAGCCGCCCTCGACCGGAGTGAGCGTACCGGGTGTAACCGAGAAAGTCCCGCCTTTAGCGAATCCGCCAATGGCTGCGGTTTCCGCATTTAGGGTACCGATCGATTGATTATTAAGTGTGATCGTCCGGCAGGTATCTCCATCTACCAAAATCTCACCAAAGTCATACGGCGATGTTGGGCTAAACCCAACCTTCGGCGCATAATAATGATATTGATAGACGGTGTCATTTCCGGCCCGGTCTACGGCGTATATAGCGGCATAAGCATCCTGCGCATGATTATTGACCGTGAGCGAAGCCGTTGTGGTACTATCGCTTACCTGAAACTTCGGGTCGAGGGTGAAGGTGTAATTATAGGATGGAGTGGGCCAGCGCAAATCGCCTGCAGCGGTTATCATCGAGATGGATGCCAGGCGCGTATCGTTGAACGAAAACGCCGGCTTCAGGCGGGGTTCCGTAAACTGAAGATCGTAGTTACCACAGTTGCTATCGAGCGTCTTGGCAAGCGGCGGAAGCGTATCGGGAGTTACCAGCCGCTGAGCCATGCCGGTGGGCCAGCCATACCCCGAATAGTTCGAAAAACCATATTGATAGGCAGCAAACGGTTCGGGTCCAACGGCAAAGTAGTTTTTCGGTGCGGCCGCTAAAAGAATGCGGCGGGCTCCCATGGGTGGATTCGTCCCGGGAAATATTGCCGTTCCAACTTGTGGATATGCGCCAATGGCCAGACCATTAATCTTAATCTTTGTAATAGAATCTTCACGGGAAATGAAGGTCATATAATTGGTGAACGCGCCTTTATCCGCCGTCGGAGTTCGGAAGATCATACTTTTTTCGAATTGTTCTTGCGGCGTGAAGAGTACCATCCATGGGTCCGAATACCCAGGATCTCCGTCGACTCCCTGCGAATACGAATATTGCGCGACAATAAAACGCTTGTGGTTCGCGGAAGTGATGGTCATCGCTTCCGTCTGGTGTGTAATGTCGAAAAATTGTCCGGAATCCAGTGGAAACGGACCATGGGCTCCGCTTTGGTCACCGGTGTAAGTTATTTCGTTGCCATTTTCGCCGGAAAGGATGCGAAGATAATCTCCATCGACCAACTTGCCGGCCATCGGCTCATCGAAGTATTGGGTTCCCCACCGATCGACCGATGGAATCATTTCAAAAAGGTTATCGGCGGAAAAACAGCCGCAATCTGTGGGGACGGAAGAAATTTGGTGTCCGGTTAGGACCGAAATTGGTTTTGTGCTTTTAATGAGTGAACCGGTGAGGTCGTTCGCTCCAAAATTATTGCCCGGCGATTGCACCAGATAGGTTTGTCCTTTCGAGAGCGTTACGTTAAAGGGCACATTGGCGGGTCTTCCCTTTTTCGTATCCGCGGCTGGCGTGATCGTAATCACATTTTCATCTTCGGGCGAAGTGATCAGGAATTCGCCGGGCATATTTCCAAACACATAATTATCGGGAAAATTAATCGTATAATATTCCGTCCCGTATGCGGTCAGCGGCAGAGCAAGGAATCCATCGGGGGAATCGCCGATACCCTGTGGATTGCCCCAGGCCGAATAGCCATAGACTACAACGGGCTGCGTGCTCGTAACATGGATCGCATCGTCCTGCGGGACTTCATCCACCGAGTTCATGACATCTGTCAGCGGGATATCCGCCACCTGTCCGGCCGTCATAATAATCGTTTTATTCACGGGACCGGAGATCGTCACTTTATTATCGGTACCGCTTGCAATAAACAATTCTTCGTACACACTGGTACTGCCCTGTCCGGCGCCGTTCGGCATGAACTGAAGCCAGTAATCGGTCCCCGAGGAATTAACGCCCGTTTGAGCCCAGGTGCGCGAAACAGGGAGTAAAAGAGTGGAGAAGACGAGCAAGAAGAAAATTCGAAAGCAATGTTTCATGGTAATAAATTATTAATCAACCGGTAATGTATCCAATTGCCAAGCGAGAAAGTTTCCCAACGCTGCGCGTAACGCTACCGCTCGCGTTCGTTACCGCTCGGAGTAGTTACCGCTCGCGATACAAGAACGCGCAGTATTGCAACGGTAACAAAAAATCTTTTAAAAAAATACTTTTCCATCTCTTGCGCCGTTTATTAATCGGTTTTTGCACGGGTTGCCCTCTATGAATGCGTATTTTTGGAAGATGGTCATACCACAAGCTAAAGCCTTACGCCCCGGCGATGTTCTCGGCATCATTGCGCCCGCCAGCCCCCCGCGCTCCGAGGAGCGGATCGAAAAATCGGTCCGCTATTTCGAGCAATTAGGCTATCGGGTGGAACTGGGAAAGCATCTACGCGATGCCCTCGGCACACGCGAGACGATGGATCGCTCCAGCTACCTTGCCGCGCCTGATAAGGACCGCCTCGCGGACCTTCATACTATGTTTCGGTCCAAGCGCGTTCGCGCAATCTTCTATCACCGGGGCGGATATGGGTCAATTCGTCTTTTGGACAACATTGACTACGGTCTCATTCGCGGCAACCCCAAAATTATCGTCGGATATTCGGATGCGACGGCGCTGTTCGCGGCATTGTATAAAAAATCGAAGCTCGCGTCTTGTTTTTTTGGACCGATGCCGGGCGTCGATCTATGGAATGAAATAGACCCCTTCACCGAAGAACATTTCTGGCGCGCAATGACGAGCACCAAGCCGCTCGGGAATTTGCCTCAGGTATCTCCTACGAAACCGACGTGGAACGGGGAGCATACTCCCGTGGCTCACCCAAACGCTAAAAAAAATTATGTCGAGGGCCGAATACTCGGCGGAAACCTGACGGTATTTTGCAGTTTGCTCGGAACTCCTTACCAGCCGTCGTTCAAATCCGCGATTCCATTCTTCGAGGAGATCGATGAGAAGCCCCGAAAAATCGATGCATACCTCGCACAGCTTCGGCTCGCAGGATTGTTCAACGACGCAAAAGCGATTGTGCTCGGACAGTTCACCAACTGCGACCGGGATAAAGATGCGCCTACGCTTTCGCTCCGCGAAATATTCGATGAATACTTCGCACCATTGAAGAAACCGGTCCTTTCAGGGGTTCCGTTCGGCCACGAAAAGCAGATGTGGACGCTGCCCTATGGGGCACGCCTCCGAATCGTTCAGGATGGAGAACAGCGAACGCTCTCCGTAATGGAGAGCGTCCTTCGCTAATCACTGCTGCGAAACGCGATGGTCACGCTCGCACATGATTTTTCCTATGCGAGCATTTGAAAGCTCTTTAGCGCGATTTTGCTTTCGCCGCTTTCTTCTTCTCCATCTCGCGCATCTCGCTCCAGAAGCCTTTATAGCTCAGGCCCATTTCGCGCAGCCGACGATGCACGGCGCCTTTATGGCAGTGCAATTCCAGCGCGATTTCCGCGCCCGTCTTGCCCTTGAGCCGTTGTGCACGTATGAGCTTATCTTCCGCCGGCGTAAATGGTCGTTGTGCCTGCCGGTATCCACCGTATTTTTTTGTTGTTGTTTTTTTTGCCACCCTCACTCCGTTGTAATTCGCATTTTATAAAATGAACGCCACACAAAGTAAATTGCAATACCCAAAAAGACCGCTGCAAACACATGGCTCAGGCGCGCGCCAACGTCGATCGTCAGCTTCACCGCCAGCTCCACCGCGAGCAGCCCAAAGAGCGTTGTAAACTTGATAACCGGATTCATCGCCACCGACGATGTATCCTTGAACGGGTCGCCCACCGTATCGCCCACGACGGTCGCATCGTGCAGGGGCGTTCCCTTTTGTTTCAATTCGACTTCCACGATCTTCTTCGCGTTGTCCCACGCGCCGCCGGCATTTGCCATGAAGATCGCCTGATAGAGGCCGAAAATCGCAATCGAAATAAGATACCCGATAAAATAATAGGGCCCAATGAACGCAAACGCGAGCGACGCAAAAAAGACGGTAAGGAAGATATTGATCATCCCTTTTTGCGCGTACTTCGTGCAGATTTCGACTACCTTCTTGCTATCCTCGACCGATGCTTTCTCGACCCCTTCGAGCTTGATATGCGCCTTGATATATTCGACGGCCCGGTAGGCGCCCGTCGTCACGGCTTGCGTGGAAGCGCCCGTGAACCAATAAATGATCGAGCCTCCCGTAATCAAGCCGAGCACGAACGGCGCATGAAGAATGGAAAGATATTGTAAATTCGTCGTCAGCCCGTTGGTGAGCGCCATGATGATCGCGAAGATCATCGTCGTAGCACCAACGACCGCGGTGCCAATCAGCACCGGTTTGGCGGAAGCCTTAAAGGTATTGCCAGCGCCATCATTCTCCTCGAGCAAATGCTTTGCTCGCTCGAAATTCACGTCCATCCCGAAATCTCGTTTGACCTCCTGCTCGATACCTGGAATCTGTTCGATCAGCGAAAGTTCATACACGGACTGCGCATTATCGGTAACCGGTCCGTAAGAATCGACGGCAATCGTTACGGGACCCATGCCGAGGAATCCAAACGCTATAAGGCCGAACGCGAAGACGGCCGGCGCGAGCATAAGCGGCGTGGTCGTCCCCGGCAAATTAATACCCAGGCCATGCAAGCTCACATAGTATCCAATCGACATGAGCGTGACCATCGACATACCGATCCAAAAAGCCGAGAAGTTACCGGCTACTAATCCCGAAAGAATATTGAGCGATGCCCCGCCCTCGCGCGAGGAGGTCACGACTTCTTTTACATGCGTGGACTTAACGGACGTAAATACCTTTACCAGTTCCGGAATCACCGCGCCCGCTAACGTGCCGCACGAAATAATAGAGGAGAGCTTCCACCAGAGCGTCGTATCGCCGCCTAAAACCGGAATGATAAAATACGAGACGATATAGGTCAGCACGATGGAGATGATCGAGGTGTACCAAACCAGCGATGTAAGCGGCGTCTCGAAATTCATGTCATTCGAGTTCGCATAGCGCGCTTTGGCAATCGCTTCGTTGAAGAAATAGGCGCCGGCACTCGAAACGAGCATCATAATACGCATCGCGAAAATCCAGACAAGAAGCTGAACCTGGATCGTCGCGTCATGCACGCCAAGCAAAATGAAGGTAATAAGCGCTACACCCGTGACGCCGTACGTCTCGAAGCCGTCCGCGGACGGACCGACAGAATCGCCCGCATTATCGCCGGTACAGTCCGCAATTACACCAGGATTACGTGCATCGTCTTCCTTGATCTTGAAGACGATTTTCATCAGGTCGCTCCCGATATCGGCGATTTTCGTAAAAATACCGCCCGCGATTCGGAGCGCCGCGGCGCCCAGCGATTCTCCGATTGCAAACCCAATAAAGCAAGGGCCGGCATAGTATCCCGGAATAAAAAGCAGGATAAAGAGCATAATAAGCAGCTCGACGGAAACGAGCATCATCCCAACGCTCATGCCGGACTGCAATGGAATCTTGTAAATCGGATAGGGCTTGCCAGGAAGGCTCGCGAAGGCGGTGCGCGAATTCGCGTAGGTATTCACCCGAATGCCGAACCAGGCAACGCCATAGCTGCCCAGCACGCCGATAATGCTAAAAAGCAGGATAATGAGAACGGTCTGAATAACCGGATGCCCCGGCGTAGGCGCCAGCACGCCAAAATAAAGAATGATAATGACCGCGATGAAGATCCAGAGCACCGCCAGGAATTTACCCTGCGTAATGAGATACGTTTTACACGTCTCATAAATCAATTCCGAAATTTCCCGCATCGAACGGTGGACTTTCATATTCTTTAGCTTCTGAAGAATCCAAAGCCCGAATAGAAGGCCAAGCACGCAAAAAATAAGACCGATGAGAAGTAGGTTATGGCCCGTCATGCCGAGAAACATGACGCTCGAAAGATCGGGAAGCATTAAGTTCGCTTCCCCACCGGGATTATTTTCGGGCGCCTGAGTCTGTGGCGCCGCTCCCGGCTGGACCACTTCCAGCTTCGGATGTGCCGTATCGGGTGGAACCTGCGCAAACGCGGGGTTCGAACAAAACAGAGCCGCCACCATGGCTAATGCAAAGACAAAATGGCTGGCTGTTCTCAAAGTCAGTCGGGGAAGGTGCATTCAGTTGTTATTCCGGTGATTCGATTTTGCTGCGCCCCCGAAAAAAGGAGCGGAAAAAGATTTAATTTGCAAAACTACGAAATTTTTGGGAAGGAAGTTTGAAAAGCGATTATTTTACCAAAACAATCCTTCCCGTCTCGGTGCGGTTCCCAACCCGAAGTTCGAATGAATAGGTTCCGGCCGCCAGCATGGAGCCATCGAAATCATACCGGTTCACTCCCGCGGAGCAGGCTCCTAAGGATATGGATTTCACCTCATCGCCCAAATTATTGAATAAACGCAACCACACGTCCTGGGTCGTCTGCAGTGTGAATCGAAGATGGACAACGCCCGTCGTCGGATTTGGGGAAACCGTAATTAGCTCATTGTTCCCGATCGTAGAGATTGCAACCGATGCTGAGGAAACAGTAAAACTCCGCAGTGCGCTCGGATGGCCCCAGCCATAATCATTGTATCCCGAAACGCTCCAATAGTAGGTCTGCCCTGCCATGAAATTCGAACTGGAAGCGAGGTCGCTTGTGTCATTCGGATCGCTTAGAAGGGTATCGGTCCAAATCACATTTTTCAGGGATTTATCCGACGCAACGACAATCGCATAGCTTTGGACCCCTTTATTTGCCATGTGCCAGAGGAACATTACACCGCTGTCGCCGACGGTAGCTCCGCTGGCGGGCGAAATAAGTGCAACGGAGTTTGGGGGAAGCCCGATGGAAAAAGCCGCAATGCCTGACCACGGCCCCATCCCCTTTGTATTTTTCGCCTGCACGCGCCAATAATAAGTCGTGCTATCTTTGAAAACGCCATACTTGAACATCGTGTCGGTTAGCACGGAATCGTTCACGAGGAGTTTCTGCTTTAGCAGCGAATCGGTTCCGATTTGAATATGGTATTTCGTTGCCAACGCAGCAGCATCCCAGGTGAAGACTGCGGAATCCGCGTGAACCGTTTGGTCCGCCGCCGGCACTAAGAGCATGGCTTGCGAGGGATAGCCGGAAAGGTCCGGTGTGAAATCGACCTTCACGTTTTGCGATCCATCGAAATTGACCTGCTGTGTTATGCCTGCTGTGCCAAAAATACCGCCAGTTGCTTTGACCGTCAGGGTCCCTGAACCTGTTACTGGAATCGCATACCCACCATACGTAGCCGAAATAGCATAATAGGATGCGCCGGTTACATCGATCCGCACACCGGAAATACCTTCGCCCGGATCGTAGCGTCCGTTCTTATTCTGATCGGCATACACAACTCCAAGAACAAAATGCTTCCCAGCATCGCCGAAGTCGAGAGTGGATACTAAAGGGCCGGTGCTTGCCGGATACCCACCGCCCGGATTCGGTATCATGCCTGGTCCGCATTCTGTATAGCCGGGGTTGATGGTATCACTGCCGGTTCTGAATTCGAGGCAGTTATTGCGGTGACCCCATTGCGTGTCATTCGGAACCCCGAAGTCGATAAGCCATCCGGCATACGCATCGTACAGGCTCGTGGCATAGGCGGCGGCATTCTCTCCAACGTAGGGAGACCCTCCAAACAAACTTGGATACCCTGCTTTTTGAGCGCGATCCCACGGCCACGATCCATCCGATCCCTGATGACCCTGATAATTATTGGTGAGCATGTCCTGACTATGGGCACGAGCTGCGGTAAGAAGGGCCGCATTCATTGCCAGTGGCTGCTTGGGCTTATAATTTGCGAAATCGGATTTGATCCGTGCACGGGTTGGCTCATCGGGGTCCTGAGTTATCCAATAAGTAAATTCGGAAGAAACATCGGGGTCCGTCGTATTCGAAATCTCGACGCCCGCCGCCGGGGGATTCATTCGTGCGCGATTAAGCAGCTCGAGATAATACTGTTCATCCTGCGAGGGATCGCCACTATTATACTGTTGCGATTGTGGCTCTGCCCCTTTGAGGTTTGAAGCAGCCTTCGTCCAAGCCCGTTGCGAAGGAATTACCGGAGAAGGCAGGCGGGGACAAGTTTGGGCCTCGGCATCTTCCATAACCGCACCGAACAAAATGAGGAAAATGGCAAACAGGGTAATTCTTGGAGTCATACTCTTCAGCAGATTTGAAACGAAAAAATGGCCATTTAGGAAACCATCAAGTGCTCATAACGAATCCCAGCTCGCTTCTTTGTGACGATTCTCCCCGGGACCAGTCAATCTATTTTTTTTGTCTGTGTAACTTTTGGATTTTCAAAGCATTCTTGAGGTGTATAATTCATCTCTAATTCTTTTTCAAAGCTATGAAACAGCAACATTCCACATTGGCATATCGAAGCAGTATCCTCGTGTTCGCAGCCATGGTTTTGGTTGCCGCAGGATGCCGAAGAGTGAACTCCCCCACCACTCCGCCCGAAGGCGCGCAGATCACCACGACCCTTGCCGGCCGCGTAACCGATGAATCCGGCGCTTCCGTCGCCGGAGCACGGATCACGGCGCAAAACGGCAGTGCCACGACGGACGCGAACGGGTTATTCTTTATCTCGAACGCTAGCGTTCCCTCGGACCGCACCTTCATCCTCGCGAAGAAAGCCGGATATTTCGATGGCGCTCGCGCAGCTATTCCAACTTCGAACGGCGTGACCTATATGCAGATCATGCTCGCGAGCGATGCGCCCATCGGCTCCATTAACGCCGCGACGGGCGGCACAGTAAATCTGGCGGCGGGCGGAAGCATCACGTTGCCGCCCGGCGGAGTCGTCACGTCTTCCGGCGCGTCGTATACCGGATCGGTCTCAGTGAGCGCCGAGCATTTGGATCCAGGCAATGGGAATTTCGCGAATCTTTTCGCGGGCGATCTCACGGGCCAGCAGACCGATGGCTCGCAAACCGAGCTGCAATCCTACGGCGTCATTATTGCGGAATTGCACGGATCGAGCGGTGAAACCCTTCAGCCGGCCTCCGGCAGCCCCGCAACGCTGACGATGCCGATTGCCGCCGCCGAACAAGCCACTGCGCCAGCCTCGATTCCGCTCTGGTATTTCGATGAGAACCTTGGCATGTGGAAAGAGGAAGGCACGGCGACGAAACAGGGCAACAGTTATGTCGGAACCGTAGCGCATTTCTCTTTTTGGAATTATGACATGCAATGCCCGTATGGGACCATCACGGGGACGATCGTTTGCAACGATGTTCCTATTCCCGGAGTCGTCGTCAATCTCGGCGCTCTCGTCGAGGGTGGGCAGCCATATGTGGTAACGGATGGCTCCGGACGATTTACCGTCCGCGTTGTCGCCAATTCGAAGCTCGTCATCTTACAAGTTCTCGCGAATGAGAATAATGGCATCTATTGGACGAATACTCCGATCGTCGAGAACGTCCCAGCTAATGTAACGACGGATGTGGGCCAGATTGCACTAAGCTCGCCGTGCCCCAGCTACATGACAGGAACTTTGAAAGGATGCAATAATACGCCTATCCCTGGTATGGTCCTCGCGTCCTGGAACGGCGGCATGAGTTACATCTTTACAACGAATGGCCAGTTCCGCCTTACGGCTCCTTCCGGCGATGTTGTAACGCTCGCCGCCACCGCCGCTTCGGGCGATGTCGCGCAGCCGCAAACAGTCACAGCAGGAGCGCAAGGTGCGTACATACCCGTTCCGGATATCGTTGCATGCAACAGTCAGAACGATATTAAAATCGACATCAGCGGCACGTTCAACGGTACCGCGATGACGTTTAGCCCCGATGATTCGAAACTCGCCGTCGCTGCATCGAACGGAAGAGACGTCATTCTGCTCGATGTTGCCACTGGAACTACCACCGCTACTCTTACCTCCGCGTTTACCAATATCATCCGAATGCCTCCGCAGAATTACGGACAAACCGGAAAAGTGGAATTTAGCGCCGATGGCGGGACAATCCTGACGTTTGAAACATACGGAGGATTTAATATCTGGAAATCGGATGGGTCGAGGGTGACCCCCAGCACGATCCAGGCTAACTCCGCATGCCTCATGCGCGACGGATTATCGGTCATTGGCTCGGACAATACACACGGGACATTCCAATATACTATTGCGTCTGCGACCTACTCTGCTTCTTTCGCTATTCCTGACAGCTACACCGAAGTAATCGGAATAGCCGGAAATGGATCGCAATTCGTTGTAACGGCCTCGAGCAAAGCCTACCGGTGGGACATCGGCGCGAATGCGAAGGTTTCGAGTTTTGCCCTTCCGGTTTCGCACGACAGTTCGAGCAGCGGAACGCACGTCTCCTTTGATGGTAATATCCTCGGCATAGAATCGAACACAATGAGCTTCTTTAACACTCAGACGGGAAGTACCATAAGCACTTCGAATATCAATCCATCTTATGGAATATCGTTTGGCATCGATCCGGACGACGCCCACTTCATTGGGCAGTACCAATCCGGTATGGGAAACACCGTCGGCCTCTTCAATATGACCGACGGTACACCCTCGCATCTCTTCGATGCCCCGGCGAGCTTCGGTAACTCCTCCGGCGTGGCAATCAGCCACGATGGAAAGCTTGCAGCGGCCGCCTATCCAAGCGAGATCCGCATCTGGAATGTGCAGTAGTTAGTTATGTTAATGTTGAGAATCGGGTATCGGAGGTTTCTCCGATACCCTATTTTTTTGCAATCGGAACAATCCAGAATATTGTTCGTCTTATCGAACCACCCCCATCCCCGCCTTGAAAAGGCGGGGAGCTAATATTATTAATTGCTCACATGTGCGGAATTGTTGGCTATATCGGTAATCGCGAAGCGACCCCCATCCTTCTTTCCGGCTTAAAGCGGCTGGAATATCGCGGCTATGATTCCGCGGGCCTGGCTTTACTGGAAGAGCTTCCCCGCTCGGTTTCCTCGAACGGACATGCCACCGAACTCGTGACCGGCACGCGCCTCGTCATCGAAAAATGCAAAGGCAAAGTAATCGACTTAGAAGAGCTTTCCGGTCGCTCGCCGCATCACTCCACGGTCGGTATCGGCCATACCCGCTGGGCCACGCACGGCATCCCAAGCGACACGAACAGCCATCCTCACACCGATCAAAACGATCGTCTTGCCATTATTCACAATGGCATCATCGAAAATTATTCGACGATCAAAGACCGGCTCATCGCGCATGGCCATACGTTCCGGAGCGAGACCGATACCGAAGTCCTTGCCCACTTGATCGGCGAATTGTATTCGGAAGAGCGAAGCCTGACCGAAGCCGTCCGCCTGGCATTGAATGAAGTGGTCGGCGCGTATGGCATTGCAGTTATTGCTGCGGATAATCCGGATGAGATTGTCTGCGCGCGCAAAGGCTCGCCGCTCGTCATCGGCGTGGGCAACGATAACGAATATTTTATTGCCAGCGACGCCGCCGCGATTATCGCGCACACGCGGCAGGTCATCTATCTTTCCGATGACGAGATGGCAACCGTATCCCGATCCGGCATTCGGACGCGCACCATTTCGAATATCGAAATCACCAAGCCCGTCGAAGTGATCGAGATGGAACTCGAAGCGATCGAAAAAGGCGGCTACGAGCATTTCATGCTCAAAGAGATCCACGAACAGCCGCATACCATCACCGATGCCATGCGCGGCCGCATCGTCGAGGAAGATGGCAATGTCGTTCTGGGTGGATTGCAAAATCATCTGCGAGAACTCCGCCGCGCCAAACGCATTATCATCACCGCTTGCGGCACGAGCTATCATGCCGGCCTTATCGGCAAATACATGATCGAGCAATATGCGCGCGTGCCCGTCACGATCGAATATGCTAGCGAGTTCCGTTATCGCAATCCCATCGTCGAGGATGAGGACGTGATGTTCGGCATTTCACAATCGGGCGAAACAGCCGATACACTCGCGGCGATGCGCGAAGGTAAGCGCAAGGGCGCGCTCGCGCTCGGCATCGTCAATGTCGTCGGCTCGACGATCGCCCGCGAATCCGATGGCGGCGTCTATATTCATGCCGGACCGGAAATCGGTGTGGCATCGACGAAAGCCTTTACCTCGCAGCTTACCGTGCTTGCGTTGCTCACGATCATGCTGGGCCGCGTGCGGCATCTCTCCGTCATCGATGGCCGCGCAATGATCCGCGAACTACTCGAACTGCCAGAGAAAGTTCAACAAACGCTCAATGATACCGAAAGCCAGATTATTGCGCTTGCCCAAATTTTCAAAGACGCTTCGAATTTTCTCTATCTCGGCCGCGGCTACAATTATCCCGCCGCGCTCGAAGGAGCGTTGAAGTTGAAGGAAATTTCTTACATCCACGCCGAAGGCTACCCCGCCGCCGAAATGAAGCACGGCCCCATCGCGCTCATCGACGAGAACATGCCCGTCGTCGTCGTTGCGCCGCAGGACGACGTGTATGAGAAGATTCTCTCGAACATCCAGGAAGTTCGCGCCCGCAAGGGACACGTCATTGCCATCGCGACCGAAGGCGATACCAGAATCCACGCGCTCGCCGAGCAGGTGATCTACATCCCCCAGACGCTTTCGATGCTGACGCCGATCCTCTCGGTGATCCCGCTGCAATTGCTGAGCTATTACATCGCGACCGCGCGCGGATGCAATGTCGATCAGCCCCGGAATCTCGCCAAATCGGTGACGGTGGAATAAATTTCCATTCCCCGGCAAACGCATTTGTTTTTAATAAAGGCACCTATTTCCTGAAAGATAATTCTTTCGGCAATAGGTACTTTTTGTGTTTGTTCAATTCATATTCATTGGAAAACTAAAGAATGTACCCCTTTTCGCCATTCATTCATTAATTATTAATGAATAGCATAAGTTGAATTTTCAATGAGCTAAGGGTGCCTATCACAGTCCCGTACTAATATAAGCACTACGATCGGAAAAGTCAAGAGGTTTCGAAAGATTTTTTGAAATTTTTTTCGCGTAGGTCGGGCGTCCCGCCCGACATTTTCTCCCCTCCCGCACCAGCGGGAGGGGCCGGGGGAGGGTGTGTGTCAGTTATCTAATTTCGTTTGTTACCCGACACACCCTCCCCTAACCCCTCCCGCTGGTGCGGGAGGGGAATAATGCAATTGTTCTCAGTGCCGTAGGCACGGCATATTTGTAGTCCCGTGTGAATCAAAGCGGAACCCGGGGTTCGCGGGATTTTTTTAAGCGCGTAGGTCGGAGCGTCTCGCCCGACACCGAAGGGACGACAGAATTAGTCCCGAAGGGACGATGTACCCGCAGCCCAGAGCCTGCCCTCAGCTTGACTGGGGGGTGGAGGCGAAGCCGGAACCCTGGGTACGGATCACGATTTTGAATTTCATAGCCCTGAAAGAGCCTGCCCTCGACCTGATCGGGGGGCGGTGTTTGCCGCCGGGATTTTACAACGCCCTTTCAGGGCTTGGGAACCTAAAATGCAACACTAACCCAGGGTTGCGCTTCGCTTCACCCTGGGCTGCGAGTACACCGTCGCTCCGCGACTATTTTTCTCAGCCGCGTAGCGGCGGCCCGTTTATAGCCCCGTGCGAAAGCGTTTTTGCAAGTGCCGTAGGCACGATATATTTGTAGCCCCGGGTTTCAACCCGGGGTTCGCGGGATTTTTTTAAGAGCCAGAGTCCCGGAGGGACGTCACAAAAAATCGAAAGATCAAAAAAATTGAGGGAATGCAATACTCCCACCTATGAGTTGAATTGATGAGTAAATTTATTCGCGCTAATGGCATTACCTACATCTTACCTCACCACCACAAGGAACCTAAAAGGTATCCTTACAGCAATCCAAAACGCGAAGGCCCCTGAGGCATTCACGGTTCGGTTCTTAAACTCACTTGATTACAAGGCAAGCGCAGACAGGCTAATCATTGGAGTACTTAAATCGCTCGGCTTTCTTGATGAGGCCGGGAAGCCCACTGATAGGTATTTTGCATTCTTAGATCAGACGCAGGCGCCCGCAATACTCGCGGAGGGTATTCGGGACGCTTACGCTGACCTCTTTCAAGTAAATTTGAAGGCCAACGAGATGACCCGGAATGAGTTTATTAATAAACTTAAAACGCTGAGCCAAGGACAATTAACCGACTCTGTTCTTGATAAAATGGCCTTGACCTTCCAAGCCCTGTGTTCAATCGCTGATTTCTCCTCCACCGCTAAGGTGAAAATGGAAGAGACCAAGCCGGAAGAGGAGTTGGAAGAAAGGGAACTGCCCGCTGATCCGAAACAAAATGTTCCCTTGAACCTGGGAGGTCTGGTCTATAACATACAAATTGTGCTTCCTGAAACCAAGGAACAGGCAGTGTATGACGCACTTTTTCGAGCACTTAGAAGCCACCTCCTATGAATGAGACTGATAGACTCTATGCTTTTGTATTTCGCGGGGAACTTGCTAAGGAAGCACTCGCCAAAACGGGATTTGTTCGGGGTGAGCAATCCGCATTTCTTGAAGCGGAAACAGCGAATGACCTTTCAATTAGTTACCTTGATCAAGCCCTCCTCACGAGTGCTAAACGGATGGCTGCTGTCTATGCAGCCGTCGCCACATTCGAGAACTCTGCAAGGAGATTAGTTCAGACGGTTCTTCTTGATGCCAAGAAAGATAATTGGTGGGATGAGTGTGTGAGCAAGAACATTCGAGACAGAGCAGAATCAAGGCAGAACGAGGAAAAGAAGATCAAATGGCATACCCAACGAGGTCAAGACTTAATTAACTACACTGAACTTCGTGACCTCTCGAACGTCATTCAAAATTCGAACAATTGGCCCTTCTTTGAACCCCATGTTCGTTCGGCGGAATGGGTAAGGAGTATTTTCGATGTTATCGAGAGGAGCAGAAATGTTATCATGCATAGCGGCACGTTAGAGCGCGAGGATATTCAGCGAATTGGAATAAATATTCGCGATTGGATAAAACAAGTAGGAGCTTAGCTGACGCTAGAAATACCTACCTACGGAGCTTGGAATCGTCACGCCTTCAAAAACCCCAATTCATAAACCATCGGTTGCAACTTCTCCGTCAATGCTTTGTAGGCCGATTCGAATGCTTTGAAACTGACCGGAACGAAATCCCCGCTCTCGTTGCGGGCTTGTAAGGCTTTGCGGATTTGGTACCAGCCGACGTCCGCGCGGTTTAGTTTACGTTCCTCGCGGACGCTGGTTCCCTTGTAATATATCCTCTTACGGAGCTTAATCTTTTTTTGGTTCCTATTACCCCCGGTTGAAACCGGGGCTACAAATATTTCGCTCCTAACGGAGCGGTATAGCGGCCCACCTTATAGAAAGCAAACCTCAGTCATCCACTTTGGAACACAATTGGAATCTTCTGAGACGTAAAAACTAACAGGAGACTTTTCTATGAAACCATCATTTCCAATTTCTTTCATGCGCTCATCCATTCTTATGCTTGGGCTTGGCGCGCTTCTTATCCTTTCATCCTGCAGCTCAACATCGCGAACGGCTACGGCGACTTACTATCCGTATGGCAATTCGACCTATTCAGCCGTTTTTACGCCGCCATCGTGGGCGCCGGCAAGCGAAAACCTGAGTCAGGTGAAGTATTACTTTATCCCGGATTGCGATGCGTATTACGATGCCTCGACTCAGCAATTTTATTCGCTGAACAACGGCAGTTGGATTTCCAGCAATACGGTTCCATCGGCTTGCTCGGGTCAGGACCTTTCAAGCGCCTATACAGTGCTGCTCAATTCCAATACGTCACAGCCGTGGCTGAACAATGCATTCTACCAGGCAAATTATCCGGTGCAATCGTACATGGGATATGGCAATATTGTGATGAGCCATAATTTGATCTCTGGAATACCACCGAGCTATTCCCTTTCGCCGCGGGGCTTCAATGAGAACACGAACAGCGTGATCTTCCTCGAGCGCGGTCCGGATGGGAATATCCTATCCTTGCAGAGCGTCCCGATGAATTCCATCGCGACCTACATGCCGCCGGAAACGCATGTTTATTATTACGGCGGCGGATATCGGAGCCGTTAATTTCTGTAGCGGTAGGTCGGGCTTCCGGCCCGGCCTACTTTGCTTGGCGTTCGATCACGGCGAGCATCCTGCCCGAACGCTTTCCATCGCGGCGAAAGGAATGGAGCCGCTCGTCGGAAATCGTGCAGAGCGGTGAAACTTCGATGTGGCCGCGCGGAATTCCGGCGAAGAGCAATTGATCGAGGTTCGCGGCTTTTACATCGAGAAGGAATTTTCCTCCAGAGAGATCGACCAAATGCTTCTCTTCGAATAAAGTTGCTACTTCAAGGCCCACTTCATACTTTTCGCCAGAAGCCGAAGCGCCGATGAATGCAAAAATATTTATTGGCTCGGCGCCCAGCTCCTCCATCTTGCGGATGGCCGCGAGCGCAATCATCTGCTCCGTTCCGCGCCACCCGGCATGGACAGCGGCGATGAGCTTCGTGATAGGATCGTAAAGCAGGATGGGCGTGCAATCGGCGACCGTTATGCCTAAGAGCACATTCGGTTTGGTTGTTATCAGCGCATCCGATTCTTTTACCACTCCTTCATCGCCCTGAACGACATTGACATTTGGCGAGTGGACTTGATTTTGGTATACTTCTTTCGTTCCCATCGGAACGCCGATCGCCTGGAAAAACAATCGCCGGTTTTCGTCGACATTTTTCTGCTCATCACCAACATGGCTGCTGAGATTCATACCATAGGGTTCTGGCGAAACGCCACCTAAGCGCGTCGATTGCGCAGCGATGAGTTCGGGAAATGGATCGAAGAGATGAGGGCGGATAATGTTGTCCATCGCAATTGGAACTATGTTAATCGAAGATTCCTTTCAAAAGTTATGCAGCAGTATCATACCGTTACGAAGATCGCCCCGAACGGGTTACCGGTCCTTGATAAGCTTCCCTTCCAGGAAGGCGAAGTAGTCGAGGTAACGATCGAATCCAAGAACGGAAAAAAGATAAAACGAACATTCCCTTACCGGGGGAAAAAACCATTTAAATATATCGATCCCTTCGAACCGGCTATGCCCGCGGAAGAATGGGATGTCATGAAAGATGATCCTGCTTGATACTCATATTTTCGTTTGGTGGCAATGCAATCCAGATTTTCTTAGCGCCCCGTATCGGATAGTACTCGATTCCGATAAGGAAGAATTCGCGATCAGTACCATTAGCTGTTTGGAGATCGTTGCACTCACAAAACGAAATCGCATTGAACTTCCAGACCCGTATCCGATTTGGATTAAGAATGTGATGCGCGAATCAAATGTAAGAATGCTGGATGTAACCGTTGAAGTCGTCGAACAAATTTATAATTTTCCAGCTTCGTTTCATGGAGATCCCGCTGACCGAGTCATTGCCGCGACCTCCATTGTCCACCAAGCACGCTTAGCAACCATGGATCAAAAGCTCCGTTCCTATTCATTCCTTCAACTTCTTTAAAATTTCTATTCCATCATAATCAATTCTTTTCTTCTTCGGTGCGCTTGCTCGCGGCGGTATTTCGGGCGCTCCTGCAAATAATTCGAAAGAATGGCTTGCACTTCAAAAAAATCTTCGAAGGGATGATGCGGAATTCCGAGTTCACCACATTGGCGCTTCAAATCGCGTGTCGCAAAGACGACATCCGCCATCTGCGCGGGACACCAATCGGAATATCCGTCGCCAATATAAACGATGGTGTCGCTATCATCGCTCGTGGTAAGCAGTAGCGAGCATTTGCAGGAGGCACAACGGTCGCAGCCTTCACGCTGATGAGGAAATTCCTGAGTCAATGCGCCATCCTTCCCTATTTCTATCACGTTCGTCCAGAATGGGATGTGTGAGAGCCCATTCTTCTCTAATATCCCTCGGATGTAGCACGAAAATCCATCGCTCGATATTCGGAACTCGATCTGCTGCGATGTGCAAAAGTTGGAAAATTCAATGAATCCCGGTTTCAGCAATTGCGCGTCTGCAATGCGTTGCAAATCCGCAGGCGTGATGCCACTCACGCTGGAACATGCAATTTGGAGGCATTCGGCGGCGCCTTTCGCGCCCGAGTCGAAATCGCGCCATATCTCGAATGCGATCGGGGTTCCGAACTGGGAAAGAATTTGCGAACCAACATCGCGAACCGTGATAGTCTCGTCGAAATCGGAATAGACTTTATACATTCGGAATTATTTTCGCGCGATTATTTCGAGAACGGCAGGCGTGATGATCCTCGTGTGTCCATCCACTTCGAATGCGGCAAATTCCCGTTGTAAATCTTCGACTTGGCGATTCGTCATAAAACCCAGATCGGCCAAACGCCAGGGCGATACTTCCACAAAAGATTTTGGCCATTGCCAGATATAATTCACCGGTGAAACGATGTGGACAATTGGCTTAACCGATTCGATTCGCAAGCCCAGCTCCTGAGACCACATTAAAAGCTCAGGCGCAATATCGGGTTTGCCCCCTTCGGCATACCATGCTTTCAATACTGCTGCAATAAAAACGTCGAACGCCGGCGAAGGCGAGGTAAAACCAAACGTATGATAATGGAAATATTCGTGAAGGACGATGGCGCCGCCGGGACGTAAATTCTTCACAACACGCTCCAATAATTTTTTCGGATTCCTGAGAAATGCGAACAACCACCGCGCGTATGCGCCATCGATCGCATCGCTCGGAATCTCTTCATCGTCGAGATTTACGCAATATGTGGAGATATTTTGCAGCCCGTTCTTGTGAGCTTCGGCATCGAGATAATTCAGGAAATCGGATGACCGGTCCAATGCGATCACGCGCCCGGATGCGCCAACGATCTCGGCCAGGTCCATGCTTAGAAAACCCGGCCCCGATCCAAGATCGAGAATCGTCTGGCCCGTGATGAATCCCGCACGCCGCCAGGCATCCGTTACATCCGGCCGCCAGACGCGGTGCTGAAGTCCGAGGCGTTCGAGTTCGGCAGAGTGAGTTCCAAAAACGTAAGGTTTTTCAGCAAGTTCTGGCATCTAATATTTTTTAGAATTGGGCAGTGACTCAATACACATTCCCGCGCCTCTCAATTTCTTCGATGACGAGAACCACAGGATCCGACTCGATTAGGTTAAACACAACCCGAAAAGTGGACAGGCGGAGCCGATAGTATCCCTTCCATTCGCCTTCCATCTTTTTGACGTCAGCGTTATTCTTCTCGTTTAGCAGGAGCTTATTCGCGGCAAGCTTGAGGCCCGCTTCCACGCGCTCATAGTCGATACTGCTGCGGTTCCGAGCAAGAAATTTCTCCGCTTGACCGGAATAGATGAAGCGGCATTTGGATGATCCACTCATCCCTCGCGAATGACGGTGTATTTCCGGTCTTCCGGCGTTCGTCTCGATAGGCTGGCCGCTATTTCGGCCTGCTCTTCACTATCGATAGACGGGATATGCGGATAATCTCGCGGCGCGATTTCGAGCAAGCTCAATGCCTGCTCGATGCGCCAACGCTCGACGATGTCGATATCCACGGTGATAACAACATTGTGATCGTTCTCGGAAATTGTTATTCCACTCATAATTTACTCTTTAAAACGCAACAGCAGACCTCAATTAAAAATTCTTACTCACCCCGCCGCCGCGGGCGCTGGTTGTAATACCTTGTCACACCGCAGCCTGCTCTCTTCTCAACGCCTCGCGTTCGATTTCCAACTGCCGGATGCGGCGCTCGATCTGGTCGAGTTCCGCCGGCATCGAATCGATTTCGATGCGGAGCTTACTGGCGGCTTCATCGATTAAGTCGATCGCCTTATCGGGAAGGAAGCGGTCGGCGATGTACCGATCCGAAAGTTGCGCGGCAGCAATGAGCGCGGCATCGCGAATGCGTACGCCGTGGTGTACTTCATATTTCTCTTGCAATCCACGAAGGATCGAGATGGTATCTTCCACGCTCGGTTCGCCGACGAAAACGGGCTGGAAACGTCGTTCAAGCGCGGCGTCCTTTTCGATGTGTTTGTGATATTCATCGAGCGTGGTCGCGCCAATAGTGTGCAGTTCTCCTCGTGCGAGAGCCGGTTTCAGGATATTGGCCGCGTCCATCGCGCCTTGCGTAGCTCCGGCGCCAATCAGGGTATGAAGTTCGTCGATAAAAAGAATAATCTCCCCGGCTGATTCCGCAACTTCTTTCACAATCGCTTTCAATCGCTCCTCGAATTGTCCACGAAAGCTCGTACCCGCGACGAGCGTTCCCATATCGAGCGCAACGATTCGCTTACTCTTCAAGCCTTCCGGAACATCACCGGAGGCAATGCGATTGGCTATGCCTTCGACGATTGCGGTCTTCCCTACTCCCGGATCGCCAATAAGCACCGGATTATTTTTCGTGCGGCGCGAGAGCACTTGCATTACGCGGCGAATTTCCTCCTCGCGCCCGATGACGGGATCGAGCTTTCCTTTGCGCGCGGCTTCGGTGAGATCGCGCCCATATTTTTCGAGCGATTGATACCGCTCCTCGGCATTCGGATCGGTCACGCGCTGCGTACCGCGCACCGATTGCAACGCCGAGAGGACTCCGTTCTTCGTCACGCCATGCTCCTTCAGCAACTTCGAGGATGTTGTATTTCCATCGAGGAATGCAAGAAGCAAATGCTCGGTCGAGACATATTCGTCCTTCAGCGCTTCTGCCTCTTTTCGGGCAACGTCGAAGAGCTTATTCAGGTTATTCGAGGCGAACTGATTTGCACCGGCCGCGCCGGTAATCTTCGGAAGTGCTTCGAGGGCGCCCGTCGCGCGGATGCGTAGTTGGTCGATATTGACGCCAAGTTTTCGCAGCACGGAAGTCGCGACGCCCTCGGGGTCCTGAATCAGCGCGGCGAGTAAATGCTCCGGCTCGACCTGATTGTTTCCGTAATTCGACGCGATCTCGACTGCCGCTTGCAGCGCCTCCTGCGACTTGACCGTCAGTTTACTTGGATTGATTGCCATAGCTCAGGCGTTGTTTTACAATTGATTTTTCCGACTCATTATTCACATGTCATTGCGAGGAGGAGCGAACGACCGGAGGGAGTTCGCTCCGACGAAGCAATCTGTCACATTCCACAGATTGCTTTGCTTCGTTCCTCGCACTCGCATTGGACTCGTTTCGCTCGTCCAATGCTTCACGCAATGTCGGTAATGCTTCTGCTCTGCTTCACAAACGCTCATGCCCAAACTCCTGTAAAAATCACCTCCGATACGCTCGTCGGTGGTGAAATAAACGGATTACCGGTTCAACAATATATTGGACATATGCAGTTCGTGCAAGGCTCGCTGTATGGCTCTGCCGATAAAGCGATTTCTTATACGACCGCGCACCGATTGGAAATGATCGGCAACGTGGAGATTCATCAAGATACCCTTGCGCTCTATGCGCCGCACCTCACGTACGATGAAGTAACGGCCATTGGCCATGCCGATGGCGGCGTTCGCATGTTCGATCGCGATAACGAGCTTACCGCCCAGCAGGGTGAATACGATGTGGCAAATCAGGTCGCACACTTTCAACATCATGTGACGATGACGCAAGGCAAAAGCACCAGTCTTTCCGATTCCGTGACCTATTACCGGTCGACTGGAACTTCCATCCTACTCGGCCATGCTTCGGTCACCAGCGATTCGGGTTCGCTCGCCGCGGACACGATCACCTACGTCCGGGCACTCGGGGAAACAACAGCGAAAGGGAATGTCCATCTTTCCAATGATTCCCTCCGCCTCGCTTCCGATTGGTTTTATGACTCGCAACTACTGGGAGAAATGCTGGCACGCGGACACGTCGGCGTGGAAGATATTCAAAACAAAACAACTATCTTCGGCGACACACTTGCCCGCTTCACGAAAACAAACTACACGCTCGTTCCCAAACGACCACTTCTGCTCTACATCGATAGCTCCCAAGTACGAGACAGCACCGGCAAAGTGAATACGGTGCTCGATACGATGTTTGTCCAGGCTGACACGATGAAAATGTACCAGGGCGATTCGGCGCGGCTGCTTGCAATCGATAGCGTGCGCCTTATTCGCGCGAATTTTAGTTTGATCGGCGGTGAGCTTATTTACGATCAGGCCCATGATGTGATGAACGTGTTTCATGCTCCCCGCCAGCGGATCTGGAATGATTCGACCGAAATAGATGCCGATAGCGTGGCGATGCTCATGAAACAACGTCATCTTCATCGTGTCTTCGCTGTCGGTCATGCGTTTGCGACGAGCCCGATGGAAGAATTTCCGAATTCCGGCCGAGTCGATCAATTGGAGGGCGATGCGATGATGCTAATCGTTGAACACGACACGGCAAAGCAGCTTTACGATATGTCCAGCGCGCTTTCGATTTATTTTCTCCTTAGCAATGCGAAGCCCGATGGCGTAAATCGCGCTTCAGGAGACACCATTCGCTTCGATTTCAAAGATCGAAAAGTAACGCGCCTCGCCATTATTTCCGGCACGGAAGGCGAATACTTTCCGGAGCGCTTTGTCGATGGGCGCGCGCTGGCATTCCGGCTTTCGGCCTATGAACGCCATGACGCTCTTCGGCCTCGCAGGGAAGAATTCGTGATGCCATGGGAATTGCCCGAAATGGTCGCGCCACCATCGTCTCCAACGAAGCCCGCTCTGCCAGCATCGCCAACACCGGCCGTACCATCCACCGAACATCCATCTATAAAACGCAACTCGGCGGGATGAAACCCTCCATTATTTCCATCGTCCAATTCGCTCCGCATGAAGCAACTCCATTCCGAACACCTTAAGAAGATTTACGGCAAACGAACGGTCGTAAAAGATACGAGCGTCTCGGTCGCGCCGGGAGAGGTTGTCGGATTGCTTGGGCCGAATGGCGCGGGCAAGACCACGACCTTCTATATGATTACGGGCCTCGTAAAGCCGGATGGTGGCAAAGTATTTTTAGATGGCGAGGACATCACGCCGCTGCCGATGTACGCCCGCGCCCGAAAGGGCATCGGCTATCTGCCGCAGGAAGCTTCGATTTTTCGGAAGATGACCGTCGAAGAAAATCTTATTGCCGTGCTTGAATTGCTGCCGATTTCGAATAAGGAGCGGCGCGAAAAAGCGGAGCGGTTGCTCGAAGAGTTAAGTATCGCGCATATTCGAAAATCCGCCGGCTATATGCTCTCCGGTGGTGAGCGGAGGCGGTGCGAAATCGCGCGGTCACTCGCCACGGACCCGGCCTACATGCTGCTCGATGAGCCATTCGCCGGCATCGATCCGATTACGGTCGAAGAGATCATGCAAATTGTTATTCGGCTGAAGGAGCGAGGGATCGGAGTGCTTATCACCGACCATAACGTCCACGAAACACTCTCGATCACCGACCGAGCCTATATCCTAATCGACGGTTCGATTTATCGCGCCGGCACCGCCGAGGAACTCGCGAGCGACGAGGAAATCCGCCGGCTTTATTTAGGTGAGATGTTTAAGTTGGAGCGGTATCGGCATGTTAACAGTCCTAACATCTTCTAATGAGCAACGATCAGTACCCGTGAGAACAAATTGTTCCCGGAGGTTAGGACAAAATTATAGGCTCCTTCTGGAAGTCCAGAAACATCCGCATCAAAGTCAGATTCAAAGGTATTCCCAATTGGCCGAATGCTACTCGTGAGGTCCATGATCTGTCGCCCCAGCATATCCATGACTAATAGTTTTGTGTAGCTCCGGCGCTCCGGGCTAATATAAGCTTGGAAATGCAGGCGTCCGGAAGCCGGATTCGGCCAAGCATAGAGCCATAAATAGGCCTGCGGGGGAGAGTTCATCTCGGACGGATGTGGAGCAACATTTGCTGGATTGAAATCTTTCGAGAGAGTTTTTTTCATCACGAAGCCCGATGAACCAGAAAACAAGTCGCCCTTGGGACTTATCCGAAGCCATTGGCCGCCTCTCGCATCATTTTGCCAATCAACTCCACTATCGGTCGTGTGATAAATATTAGTGTTTCCATCGGTAGCGTAACCTTCTCGTGCATTGAGAAAATAAACGCCGCTCACACCGTTAATTGGCTGAAACACCAGTTCCCAAGTAGTCCCGCCATTAAATGTCCTATAAAGACCATTCGAACCGCCGGCGAAAAAGCCGGTATCAGGCGAGAGAAAAAACAATTTTCCACCAAATCCAGTATCGCTATAAACTGCGACCCATGTTTTGCCCGAATCGGAACTTCGAAGAATGTGGGAGTAATATGTATCAGTGTCGTCGTATCCTGTACCCGTCCAGGAATATCCAGCGATAAACCCTTTCTCCGCAGTCGGAAACGAAATGTCGCTTAATTCTTTGCAAACACCAGGTACAACCACATTCCACCTTATAAGGTCGGGGGTGGAGATTACGCAGGAATCGTTAGCAATAAAAATGTAATTGGAGGGTGAGGGCATTGAAAGTCCCATATATAAATGTACGATTCGATTGCCAACTTCATTCCAGGTAGAACCACCGTCCGATGTAGAAAAAAGAGCAGCGTTTGTTCCTGCCACGAACCCACAATCTTTGGTCCAAAAATGGGCAGCCAAAATATCATCGATCATAAATGGAAAATTATTAAGCCGGAGCCAGGTATCACCTCCATTATTGGACTTAAAAACGTTACTATAATCGGCAGTTACATAGCAGGTCGAAGAGTCACCCCAGACTATATCGCTAAAATAATTTTTTGTACCGGCAGCAAGATCAGATGTTCTGCTAAATGCAATGGGGTACCAGGTAAGTCCAGTATCAGGGCTCGATGCAATCAGCCCTTCCGCACCGGCAAGAAGTAGAACTCCATGGTCTTCATCCATAGACCAAACCGAGAGATATTTAGAAATTTGATAATAATATGCAGTGTCCCAACTTCTCCCTAAGTTCTTTGATCGAAGAGCAGCATTGCCAAAACCGGCGAGGACAATGGTACTATCTCCAACGAACCTTATCACGTAGTGGTCTAAATCGTCAACGCTCGAAGATTGCCAGTGCAAACCGGCATCGGATGAAAGCAACAGAGCTCCATGTTGTCCTGTCATGGCTATATGGACAGAGTCTCGAAAGCAAATCGACCATAAACTTTCGGTTGTACTGCTCTGAACGCTGGACCACGAATTGCCTCTATCCGTCGAGCGTAGGATAGTGCCATTGTTACCAACGGCGATAGCAACTTCTCCATTACCAAAGCTCACAGCATGAAGATAAGTTGGCGTGTTCGTGACGGTCTGATGCCAAGAAATTCCTCCGTCCGTAGAAAAAGCCGAAGCTCCGGCTGAGCCGACAACAATAAGGCTTCCCGGTGAGGAGGACGCAACCGCACTCCAATCCACTGAGGGTAAAAACTGAATTTTATGCCACTCCTTTGCTCCGTGACTGCTTACCATTATCATTCCCGAGTAACCAACAACCGCGAAATCTGAATCGCTATATTTACAGATGCCCGACCATTGGCTCCCAGTATCATATAAGATAAGCGACCAGGATTTGCCGTGGTCATTCGATCGCAGAATTTTTCCGTCCGCAGATGCAACCATGTCGCACTGCGATCCGACGGCTATCGCTCGATAAGTTTCATTCATAAGCGGCATCCAACCGCTTTGTGCACATAATAACCGAGGGTTAAATTCCACTATGATTATAGCGATAATAGCAAGTTTAAAGTACGCCCGTTTTCGGGCGTACTCTAAACTTTGATGGTGAGGCTTTGGCATGATTAATATCCGCCACACACATCAACACATGGAGATTGACATGTGCCACCATTGTAATTCCATGGACCGCTATCGACGAATGTCTTTGTTATAGCACCAGTAATCGGGTCAGTACACAAACGCCAATGTTCGTAACAGTACCCAATTCCTGATTGGCAGTCGAACAAGTTGGTATCCCAAGGATTCTCCGTAATCGATTCCGTGTTAAAACAACGGCCTGTAAAAAACCTTGCCTCATAATACGCCGGCGATGAGTTGCACGGCGGATACTCAACATGTGTCGGATTATCCGTAAGAATTTTTTCGCCTGCTGCCTTTAACAGGTCGTGCCAGTTAGGGCCGCCGAAGCCAAAGCAACCGGCCTTATACTTGATATTCTTGATATAGTAATCTACCGCCGCTATCGAGCCACTTATATAATGGATTCGGTAACAGAAGCATACCAAGGCGGAACATGTATGCCCGCCAACTGTGAGGGTAGCAACATAACACCCCCCGTCAGTCCAGCTTTCGGTGTAATCGCTCGGCAAGTCGGATGGACAACTCGCATTTGCTTGATTTGCAGCGGCGAGAAATAGAAAGAATACAAAGCTAAGAAACGCTCGACTGAAAAAAGAGGCGCCGTGGCGCTCCCCCCCCCCCTTTATCTGATAAGTTCCATAGATCATGTGTCATAGTATTTTTTGTTTGTGCTGAGGGCTATAATTTACTATCGTTCACAGCGGGTTTAGAAATCAGAATCCTTTAATGAACCAACTGGCTCAAAATGAATTCCGTCTACAAAGCTACAACATTGATTTTCTTCCTTATTGAATTGCTTCCAATAGAAAACCCTCATCGACTTTCGATAAATTCGGTAATAGACTTTACCAACTCATCCGAAATCGGTAAATCGGGATTGCCATACGTTTGAAGATTCGCGGCGCGGTCTCCAGTCACGATCCTAAAAATGTGGTTCATGTTTGGAATAAGCAGTAGCTTCGCACGAGCGTCGGAAGCCGCGAGCAGCTTCGCTTCGTTCGTATCGACCTGAATATCATTCGTGCCCTGAATAATCAGCACGGGTATGTGAAGCTTTCGAATCTCGTCCTGAGGAGAATACTTCATCCAGGAAATCAGATAGGGCTGAACCGATGGGCGAAATAATGCTTTCAGTTTCGCCGGGATATAACGGACCACATGACCTGCAGCGAGCGAATCGATAATGGCATAAGCAGTATCGCGTCCCGGTTCGGGCATCGAGGCCAATTGGGTCCTCAAAATGAGATTGATGCTATTTCCGGGACCTGCTATCGAAATAAACTTATCGGCATGTTGCGCGGCAACTAAACCTACCGTCGAGCCTTCGCTATGGCCAATGACAATTACCTGTGTAAACTCACCGGAATTTTTTAGCGAATCGACCCACTGCCGGGCGTCATCGATGTAGGTATCGAACCGAAGATCGGCTTCGCCCGTCATCGCCGCTTTGCTTTCGCCAACACCTCTTTTATCATACCGAAGGCTCGCAATGTTATTTGCGGCAAGACGGTGCGCGAGAATTTTATAGCAATCGGAATAGAGCATCATGCTATTGCCATCACGATCCGTCGGACCAGAGCCAGCAATAATAAGTGCGACCGGAGTATGCTTTTTCCTCGTTGGGACGCAGAGCGTTCCAAAAATAATACCCGTGCTGGTATGGAGGGTAATCGACTTTTCGGAATATAGAGTAGAATCGACCGATTGTGCGATGGATGTCATCGGTACAATCGCAAGCATTGAAATAAAAAGAATGCAGCGATTGATTTGCTTTGTTATTTGTCTCACTGGGTTACCCCCAGACGTCTTCGCATTCTTGGCAGCAGCGCATCATAGGTCCCCTTCATCTTCGGTCGTTGCGCGGCCTGCGCTTCGAGTTCCCGCAAGGTTCGCACATCCCCGATGTCGGCCAGCGTATTCGCGGCCGCGCCTCGAATTACATTATCGCCGTTATCGGTCAAATTCCAAAGCGACCGATAGACCAGCCCGGAATCGACCGGCTCCTGCTTGCCAATGGCGGAAATAATTTCCTGCCGGGTCCAGAACGGAATATTGCGCTCATTGATAAGCGCAATAAGTTGATCGAGAGCGGCGTGTGTGCGGGTCAGCTCGAGAATGTGTATGGCATCTCGCCGCATACGGTCGCGCGGCGAATTGATTTTCAAAAATGGAAGCGATAATTCGTACGCTTTGCCGGGATCGTAAGCGGCGAGCGAATTCAGCGCGCTGCCAACAACATGGTAGCTGGAATCAGTCTGGATGATGTGCTCGAGGACCGGCTCGGTCATCGCTTTCGGTATATGCGCCGATGGAATATATTCCACAGCCTCTGACCGAACGTCGGGACGAGGGTCGTGTTGTGCGCGATCAAGAATAACTCCATGGAAATCCTTGGATGAGTCTGCAAAACGCATAAATGAGCTTAGCGCATGTTGCCGAACGGCCCAAAATGGATCCTCTAATATGCTATTCCTAAGTGCTGCTACAACCTCTCTGGAACTGCCCGCATTTTCCGGTGTCAGATTCAATGCTGCCTGTGAACGTTCGATCGCAGATGTTGCATGTTTCAATTGGTACGTCCACTCCTCTACGGTCTTATGGACATGGGCCTCCTTGATGATCGTATTCCCCTTGTCGAAGATAACCATCACAGGTTTTTCGGGCGAAGGAATCGTGAAGTTTTGAGTCGAATCGTCATCCAGAATAGTCGTCACCTTCGATTGTCCATTGGGCCAGGTAAGTTCTACATCGATCGGCATTTTGAAGGTGCCGGTCAGCGTATCTCGCTTCTGCGTCTGGGTTACTGCCATGCGAAGCAATTTCGCGGCGTCATCGTAATTGTAGGTCACATCATAGATCGGATGACCGCTCTTATAGAGCCATTCATCGAAAAACCATTGCAGATTCTGGCCTGTCGCCTCTTCGATTCCCATTTTGAAATCTTCCGTGACCACCGGCTGGTAGGCATGAACGGTGAGATAATGCTGAATTGCATTCCACCAACCGGAATCGCTCAGAATATGACGGATCATGTTCAGCGTCGCGGCACCGCGAGGATAATCATTCGCGGTATAATTATTCGGAGCGATGATTGCTTTTTTTCCGAGCGTTCGTTCGGCTTCGATTCCAGCGTTTGCATCCCCTTGCATCTCCTCTTCGAATTCATCCTGGCCATCATTGAACTGACGGAACATTGCTTCGAAATAGGTAGCGAACGATTCATTTAACCAAATCTGAATCCAAGAGCGGCAGGTGACGAGATCGCCAAACCATTGGTGGGCAAGTTCGTGCGCAATAAGCCCTTCACTGCTAAAATCGATGCCGGAACGCTTATCGAAGAGAATGTAGTCGTTCATGGATGTTGCCGAGACGTTTTCCATTCCCCCATACATAAAATCCGCGAGTGCCACCTGCGCATATTTTTCCCATACGTATGGGACGCGCGTACTGGTGGAATAGAAGTCAATCATTTTTGGAGTCAGTCCATAAATTCGGTGGGCTTCTTTGCTCCATCCGGGATAGACCCAATATTGGACCTCTTTGCCATGCCAGGTGTCGGTTGGAGTTTCGTATTGGCCAATCGCAAGAGAGATAAGATAGGTGGAATAGGGCTTATCTTCTTTCCAGTGCCAGGTAACAGTGCCGTCCTTGTTTTTCTCTTTTGCGACCAAATGTCCATTTGAGAGCGCCTTCTGATCCGCCCGCACCGTCACGAACATATCGGTTGTCGCCTTGACGTTCGGGTAATCGTACATCGGTATCCAATTGCGATTCTCCATTCCTTCGCCTTGCGTCCAGATTTGCTCGGGCTTTGAGGTATAGAAGGTGTCCGGCTCAATAAAGAAGAGGCCCTTTGTTGGTTTCGCCCAATATTCGATGCCGATTCTGAACGGTGTGTTGTAGGGATAAACCTTATCGAGCGTAATCCGCAGCTCCGCCGAATCTTGGGTACTGAAGGCGAGCGGCATTTTTTTTCCTCCTGGTCCTTCCAGCCACACATGCTCGATGTTCATGTTCACGGCATCGAGCGAAATCTCCCGCACTGGTTCTTTTTCTGGCAGGATTGCTACCGTCTCGATCACCGTGCCCATTATTTTCTTCGCCGGTTCGTCGAAGGCAATGTGCATCTCGATATGAGAGATGTCGATAATGTGCGAGCGAGCTTGCTCCTGATAATCCCAACCCAGCCCCTGCGCAAAGCTGCGGAGCGGAAATACGATGAGAACGAGTGTGAGCGAAAGACGATAAAAAAAGTTCATGCGAGTAAATGGTAACTGTGGGCGGCCCATCAGAGCTGCAAATTTACGACAAAAAAAAGAAGGGGTGCTCCAACACAGGGAATTAGCGTTTCCCGATCGTCAAAGCTTCGGTAACCAATTTTTTCTGTTCCAATTCATGCACCGCGAAAAATCCCGTGGCGGGGCTGGCGCTGGCGCGGCGACCGATGTATTGAAGGGGTAGTTGAACTCCGAGAGATTCCAGTCGCGGCCGAAGGAAGGTCCACGCGCCCATGTTTTCCGGTTCTTCCTGGCACCAAACGAGTTCTTTCGCATTCGAATAGGAAGAAACAAGTTGCTTCAATGCCGCCGCCGGAAATGGATAAAGCTGCTCCAGGCGGATGAGCGCAATACTCTTATTTTCTCCTCGTCCCTCCAGTAAATCATAATACACTTTGCCACTACACACTACAATCCGCTCAATGTCTGTCCCATTCGTCAGGATGTCGGGAATGACAGGAGAAAAACCGCCTTTCGTAAATTCGTCGATGGACGAAGCTGCCGCGTGGAGTCTTAGCAAACTCTTCGGTGTCATCACAACGAGTGGAACTTTCTCATCCTGCGTTGCCTGCCGCCTCAAAAGGTGAAAATATTGCGCGGGTGTCGTCGGATTGGTGACCTGTATATTATTTTCAGCGCAAAGCTGAAGATATCGTTCCAAACGGGCGCTCGAATGTTCCGGACCTTGTCCTTCATATCCGTGCGGCAATAGCATCACCAGCCGCGATTGCTGTCCCCATTTCTCTTCGCCGGCGGAAATATATTGGTCGATGATGATCTGTCCCCCATTTGCGAAATCACCGAATTGCGCTTCCCAAATCACTAGGTCTGTTTGCGCGATGACGGAATATCCATATTCGAAGCCGAGCACGCCCAATTCCGAGAGCGAGCTATCGAGGACTTCGAACATTCCTCGCGCGCCGGCCAAATGCGCGAGCGGCGCCCAGGCCGCGCCCGTCTCGATGTCATAACGTACTGCATGGCGCTGGCTGAACGTCCCTCGACCGGAATCTTGTCCACTTAAGCGCACGTGCGTGCCTTCCATAACGAGCGAGCCAAAGGCAAGCGCCTCGCCGAAGGCCCAATCCGCGGGAATAGAACCTTCCCCCATTTTCATCCGGCGGCCAAGTTGGCTCACCATCTTCGGATTGAGATGAAATTCCGGCGGCACGATTGTAATCTGCTGCGTTATGGATTCGATAAGCTTGCGCTCGATTCCAGTCTCCATCACGGTCGATCCATCGCGCTCCTCGCGCGGTGTTGGCACGGAATCGAGTTTCTTTTGGCTCCCGGCAATCTTCTTCGCGCGTTCGAGCGCTTCGGCATAACGACGTTTTCGTTCTTCGATGAGAGCGTTCACATTCTCCTCGGAGAGGATGCCCTCGTTCACCAATCGTTTTGCATAAATTTCGCGCACGCCGGGATGCATTTTTACGCGCGAATACATCAATGGTTGCGTGTAGCTTGGCTCGTCGCTCTCGTTGTGACCCAATCGCCGGAAGCCAATGAGATCAATCACTACATCCTTATGAAATTGGGTGCGGTAATCCAGAGCGAGCACCAGGGTGCGGAACGCCGCGTCGGGATCGTCGCCGTTGACATGAAAGATCGGTGATTGCGTAAGGCGCGCAATGTCGGTTGAATAAACGGTGGAGCGTCCGAATTCGGGGCTTGTCGTAAAACCGATTTGATTGTTAACGACAATATGGAGCGTCCCTCCCACCCGATATCCATGCAAGTTCGAGAGATTGAGTGTCTCCATCACAATCCCTTGCCCCGCAAAAGCGGCATCGCCATGAATCAGCACCGGTAAAATCTTTTCCCACCGTTCGGCATGAGGAAGCGGAACAAGCTTGTCCTGCTTAGCGCGTACCATTCCCTCGATCACTGGATCGATCGATTCCAGATGGCTCGGATTATTCGCCAGCGTAAGTGGAATGGTTTTCCCCTGCGTCTCGCGCGAGCCGCTTGCGCCAAGGTGGTATCGCACGTCGCTTTCATCCGCCGGAAAATTAGGATGAATGGTGCCTTCAAATCCGGCAAAAATTCGTTCGCAAAAATGACCGAGGACGTTCGCGATCACGTTCAGACGGCCGCGATGTGTCATGCCGAAGGTAATATCCTCCGCGCCACGCTCGGCGGCGCGTTCGATCAATTGATCGAGCAAGGGCACCAGCGTTTCCGAGCCTTCGATGGAAAAACGTTTCTGGCCGAGATAATTGGTATGCAAAAATTTCTCGAATTGCTCGGCGGAAATCAGCTTCCACAAAATATGCTTCCGAATATCTATCGGCACAATCTCCTGCGGACCCTCGACGCGCTTCTGAATCCAGAGTTTCTCTTCGCGGCTCTGAATGTGCCGGTACTCGACTCCCACGGTGCCACAATACGCTTTTCGAAGCGCTTCTAAAATTTTTCGGAGGGTGGATGGTCCGGAAATAACGAGTGTGCCCGAATCGAATTCGCGATCTAAATCCCAGATCGTCAGACCGTAGGTTTCAATATCTAACTCGGCGTTGTAACTGACTTTCACCGCATGAAGCGGATCGAGATCGGCAATCAGATGTCCTCGCACCCGATAGGCGTTTATCATATCGAGAACGCCTGCTTGTTTTTTCATTTGCAAGCGCTCACGCGCTTCGAGCGGTAGCAGCGCAGGGTTCGCATCCAATGCCCAATGAAACGGCCGCACCGGAATTTCCAGATCGCCGAAGATGCGTTCATAAAATTCGTCTTTGCCCAAAAGCAATTCATGGACACGCGCCAGCATGGCGCCGGACTCCGCGCCTTGAATCACGCGATGATCGTACGTGTTTGAAATCTGCACGACTTTGCTCACACCAAGCTGCGAAAGCACCTCTGGAGACATTGCCTGATACTCTGCCGGATATTCGATCGCACCTGCCGCAATAATCATCGACTGGCCTGCCATGAGACGCGGCACCGAACCCACCGTACCGATCGTACCCGGGTTCGTGAGCGAAACCGTCGTTCCTTCGAAATCTGCAATTTCTAATTTGCCGGATCGGGCACGAGCCACGACATCATCATAGGCGTGAAGAAATTCCGCAAAAGACTTTTTATTGGCGGATTTAATATTTGGAACGAGCAGCGTCCGGGAGCCATCCTTCCGCTGGATATCGACCGCCACGCCAAAATTTAAGTCCGTACGAGCGAGTCGAGAGGGACCTTCTGTTGTAAGAACATACCCATCGTTCATCTGGGGAAAATTATCCATCGAGCGAAGAATGGCCCAGGCGACGATATGCGTGTAGGAAACTTTGCCCCTATTCTGAACTGCGAGGTGCTCATTGATGACGCGACGGTTTTCGTCGAGCAGTTTTACGGGAACAAGCCGCACCGAAGTTGCCGTCGGCACGGAGAGGCTCTGCTCCATATTCTCCACAATCTTTTTAGCGCCGCCGCGAAGAAGTTCAGCATTAGTGGCTTCCGTCGTAACTGGCTTTGTGGGAGTTGATGAATCAATTGGACGGGTTGACGCGGCTACTTCCCTTGTAGTTTTTTTCGCTTCGGTTTTGCCATTTGTGGGAAGCTTTCCTATCAATTCGGCAAAATAGCCCGCCCAGCTTTCATCGACCAATTCGGGGCTATTTAAATAGCGGTCGAGCAGAGTTTCAACGTAACTGGCATTGGGGCCGAATTCCTCGGCGAGATGCTCGGCAACGAGAGGTTCGGTGAATTTTAGATTATTATTGTTTGACAAGTTTCGGCTCCCATTTTCCGCTTTTTACGGAAAAATCAAAAGACAGTTACTAAAACAAAGGGCCGAAAAGAAGCCCTATTCCCAACTCTTCGTTCTTATTTAGCCACTGAGCCACCCACCGGACTTGAACCGGTGACCTGCTGATTACGAATCAGCTGCTCTACCAACTGAGCTAGGGTGGCAATACCGCCACAATAGGCGGAAATTACGATTGCGGGGCGTGTAACGATGCGGCCTCAAAGCTCGGTTCCATGATATAGCTTTGGGAGGTGCATCCGTTTACATTGAAATTTAGAAGTTGGTCAGACTATTCTTATCGGCTTGCAAAGCAAATGGGAGGAATGATTGTGTTGTTGCGGCTTCTTTTACGGGCACGTATAATGGATTCGTTTTAATACACATATCCCGCCCCCAAAGCCCATTCACGTCGTTCTAATCCCGCATTCCGATTGGTCCACCGGTAATCGGCCTTTAGGATCAACTCGTTCATTGGCTTAAATGCGAAACCACCTGTTATCGCATAATGATTGGACCATCCGAGCGTTGTAAGTAATAGTTCGGGATCAAGCGACGTAAGCTCGCCAAACGAATAGGATTCATATCGGACAAAAGTCATGAGTTGCGATTTTTCGGGACCGAGGAGAGAAAAAAGATCGTAAGAAATTTCGCCATAGCCACCGGCAATCTCGCGAGGAACACCACGGAAGTCTGAAGCATCGCCGGTATTGATAAATGCTCCTTCTGCTCGGATCCGAAGCGGACCGTTCTGATATTGTGCGTCGAGATCGCCCAATGCGAACGATCGCGAGAGTTTTTGCGTGTAACCGCGCTCTATATATCCCGATGCCCCAACTTCGAGCCCTGAAAAGGGCTCGAAATTTAATTTCCCCGAAAGTGCCGGGTGCGAAGCATCGCTACCGGCAAGAAGGTCGCTCGTCGCGGCTCCGGCGGAGCCTTCCTGCTTTGCGCCATCGAGGCTCTCCGTGTTAATATCCTCCGTTTTGAGTCCTTCCGACACGTACAGTTGATAACTTACCTGTTTAGAAAAATTCCCATAGAAGCCGGTGCCGATCTCCCGCCAAGTGCTCGGAATGATTGCTTGATCGAAGAGGGGTCGCTCGACGCTATAAAAGGTTGTCGGCTCGTGCGTTTGATTAATAATTCCAATGGGAAGAACGATGAGCCCCACTCGCCAGCCGGGCCAATTCTTCGCATGATAATCGAGGTAGGCCTGTTCGAGTCCGATCTCTCCTCCTGCGCCACCTTCAATTCGCACATGCTCGATTTCAGTCTCGGATTTGAACATCCAGTGATTATTGAACGAGTGATCGAGATAAAGTACGAACCGATCGATATCGAGCCGCGGAAGATCGCCATTATCGAAATGCTTATAATTCATTTCGCCATAACCACCGATATAGGTCTCTGCGGATTGCCCGAACGCCGCCGAAGGAACAAACAGCATACAGAGTAGGAGAATCGCCTTATTAAGATTAAGTCTTAGTCTATCTCTAAATTCCTGAGTCAGTTCGGCCATGTGTAAAGAGAAAAAAATAAAGAAAAAAGGGGATAGTCGGAAGAATTACTGATCCCAATCCGCCGCGAAAATATTCACGTCATTCGGATGCGAGGCATTGCGCGAGGAAGAAAAGACAAGCCGTTTTCCATCATGGGTGAAGATAGGGAATCCGTTGAATCCTCCACCGAAAGTGATCCGTTCGAGGTCCGTGCCGTCTTTCTTGATCATAAAAAGATCGGTGGCGCGGCCCGTCGGATCGAGATAATTCGAAGAAAAGATAATATGCCCACCGTCTGGTGTCCAGCGTGGTGAAGCATTCCTTCCACCAAGATGAGTAATCTGCGTGGCTTTGGAGCCGTCGGAATTCATAATGTAAATTTCAGCAGTAGAGGGATTTTTCGGACTCGATTCGCAAAAAACGATCTCCTTTTCATTCGTCGAATAAGAAGCGTCGAATCCGTTATCGTGGGATAGCCGTTTCACCTCGGTGGCGTCCGGCCTCATTGAAAAAATCCTGGCTTCCCCCGTGCGGGTGCTTGTGAATACGATCGATTTGCCATTCGGCGAAACAGTAGGCTCACCATTAAAGTAATGGGGATCGTTAGTAAGCGCTTTTACATTTTTGCCACTGGAATCGGCAATGTAAAAATCGCTTCCGTCGTCATATTTTTTTTCTCCCTCCGGACACGCGCCGCCATTGATGGCCTGAGTAGAACTGAAGATTATCATGTTCCCGGCGAGAAAAGCAGGACCTGTGGCGCGTCCTTCACCCGATGAAATTCTTTCGGCCGGGATGCCTCCGAGGAGCGGCATTCGATAAATCTGATCGCACGAATTCGGCTTTATTCCATGCGATTGAAATACGAGATAACGATCGTCCGGGCTAAGGGACGCCCGTGTGTTCGTCCCCTCGAACGTGAGTTGTCGAATATTTTTGAGGTGGCGCTCGCCCGAATAATAGCAGGAATCTGGAAGCGGACGCACCCCGGGAAATTGATGCTCGGCATTGATCTTCGCATTGTCATTCATTTCGAAGATGTAGACGGGCGACATGCTTATTGTATGAAGCGTGAAAACCGGCTTTTTTGTGGTATCCGTCCGTTTCGCGGTATCGTTGATCGGAGTGGGCGCGGTACTCTGGGCGGCTGCAAGAGCCGGAACGAGAAGAATGGTGAAAAAAACGACAAAGGCTTTTTTAATGGCGATCATTCAATTGTTTTTTCGTCATTGCCGAATGCTCAATGACAATGCTCTATATAGTGAGCCGGAGAATTTATAGATATGTCTTGTTGGAATCCTGTAAATTTCAGTCCCGATGCTGCTCGCGAATTTTTTCGAGCGATAACACGCCGTTCGAACCCGGAGAGCCCGTTACCGCTTGCGGATGAACGGCATTGGCGCGCGATGCGCCATTGGAGCCTGCCGTTCTACATTCGAGGCAAATACCGAAAATTTGAAACGAATGGTACATTGGAGTAAATCCGAATTGCGCGCAGGCATCGTCCTGCAACCGCTCGACGCGTGCGTTCTCGAACTCCACGATTTTTCCGCACTTGGTGCAGACCATGTGGTCATGGTGAGGCCGGTCGGTCGTTTTCTCATATTGGGCATGGCCCTGCGAGAACCGGTAGCGCGAAACCAGGCCGCATTCATGCAAAAGTGAAAGTGTCTTATAGACCGTGGCACGGGAGACTTTCGACCCGTTATTTTTAAGATAAATAAAAAGATTGTCAGCGTCGAAATGATCGTTCCAGGCCAGAACGGCATCTAAAACGTCGAAGCGCTCCGGAGTGATTCGATATTGCCCTTCCTGTAGAAATTTACGAAAATGCTCGTGAGGCTTCGGCGCCACGCGGCGCGGCGCGGATATTCGGTTGGATTGCTTTTTAGGAGTAGCAGCGGTGCGGGCGTTCATCGGCTTATTAAGATTGAGTCTTAATACAAACGAGTTCAATGGATTGTTCCCACGGTCTCATCGTCTCAGCGCTGCCAATACAGCATCCCCTGATTAATAGCCCCTAGCACTCGCCCTGTAAATTCATTGCCAAGAAACGGCGTGTTTCGGGATTTGGATCGTATATCCGACTCCGAAAACCGCCATTTCTTATCTGGGTCGAAAATAGTGAGATTCGCAGGGTGGCCTTCTTTGATTTGAACGGTGTCCAGACCAAGAAGCTTGCGGGGATTAATGGAGCATCGTTCGATATATTGCGAAAGTGTGAGGTGTCCCGCATTGACGAGATGCGTAAGTCCGAGCGGGATAGCGGTTTCGAGACCAATAATTCCCATTGCCGCGCTTATCATGTCCGTTTCCTTTTCATGCGTTGCATGGGGCGCATGATCGGTCGCGATGCAATCGATCGTTCCATCACGCAAGCCTTCGATAATGGCATCCATATCTTGCTGTGAGCGGAGCGGGGGGCACATTTTCGCCAGGGTGCCATGCTGCTCGACGGCTTCGTCGGTCAGCGTGAAATGATGTGGCGTGGTTTCGCAGGAAACAGCAAGCCCGCGAGCTTTGGCCTCCCGAATAAGGCGAACTCCCCCTTTCGTGCTTACGTGGGCAGCATGATAGCGCACGCCGCCCACGTACTCGGCAAGTAAAATGTCGCGCGCGATAATAATTTCTTCTGCCACGCTGGGCCACCCGGGAAGACCCAGCTTGGTCGAGGTGCGGCCTTCATTCATCGCCGCGCCGGCCGTCATAGAATGCTCTTCGCAATGCTGCGTTACGAGCAAATCGAACGTCTTCGCGTATTCGAAGACGCGGCGCATGACTTCGGCGCTTCGAACGGCGGCCCCATCGTCCGAGATCATACGCACTCCAGCTTTTGCAAGCGCGGCCATCGGCGCAAGCTCCTCGCCTTTGCGATCGTTCGTCATGGTGCCGCAGATGGCGAGATCGACAAGATGTCCATCTGCTTTCTCTTTAATGTAACTTACCACGAATGGATTCGAGATGGCCGGCTCGGTATTTGGCATACAACAAACTCCCGTAAAGCCGCCAGCCATCGCGGCGTTCAGGCCCGATTCGATCGTCTCTTTATATTCTTGTCCCGGCTCGCGAAGGTGGACGTGCAAGTCGAAAAATCCGGGCGCCACGACCGCACCCGAAAGATCGCGCACTTCCCCATTGGATTTTAGCCCGCGTCCGATCTGCGTGATGATACCATCGCGAATTTCGAGATCGAAGCTGGCTTCATCGAGATCCATGGATGGATCTATAAGGTGAGCGTTCTGAAGAAGAATATCCATCCGTGATTCGATATTTTTTAATTGAATAGCCATTCCATGACCGCCATCCGCATCGCGACGCCGCGTTTGACTTGCCGAAGGACAAGCGAGCGCTCACCATAGGCGGTCTCACTTTCGAGTTCAATGCCATGATTAATCGGTCCCGGATGAAGAATAAAGGCGGAAGATCGCCCGACTCGCTCCGGGGTCATCCCATATTGTTCGCGATATTCCTCCAAGCTTGGAAAAAATCCGCGCGCCTGCCGCTCCATCTGAATCCGAAGCATCATAATCGCATCCATCGAATCCAAAATTTCATCCAGAGAGTGGGAAGTCTCGACTCCGAACACATCGCCGACATTACGAGGCAGGAGCGTTTCCGGAGCGACAAAGGTGACAAGCGCTCCAAGCTTCTTCAAAAGCCACGCATTCGAACGCGCCACGCGGGAGTGCAAGATATCGCCGACAACCGCAATTCGCTTACCGGCGAGATCGCCAAGCGCCGCTCGAAGTTCGGCGGCATCGAGCAGCGCCTGCGTCGGATGCTCGTGAACGCCATCGCCCGCATTGATAACATGCACAAAATCTGGGAGGCGATCGGATAAAAATTGGGGAACACCGGAAACATTATGCCGGACGACAAATGCATCGACTTTCATCGCTTCGAGCACCAGAATCGTATCCAAAATCGATTCGCCTTTGCTCAGGCTGCTCACAGCCGGGGTGAGTGTAATGACATCCGCACCGAGCCTGCGTTCCGCAAGCTCGAACGAGGTGCGCGTTCGTGTCGATGCCTCGAAAAAGAGATTTGCGACTGTCATGCCTTCGAGGATTTTAAGCTTTTGAAAGGGACCCGGCTTTTTCAAAAGCTCTAAATAGTAATCGCTTCGGTCGAGCAGGCGGAGGGCGGTCTCGACCGGAAGATGCTCCGTGGTCAGAAGGTCTTTCCTCAAGGCGTGGCCGATTAAGAGAATTTAGGGAAAGATTGTTCCGCCCACTCTATTTTTCGTAGATTTAGCAACCATCCAAATTGCACAGCTGTTTTCATAGATTCGCCAATTTTTTTGGCTGATATTATTCTAATTGCCGTCATTGCCTAAAACCCCGAAATCAGCCGTTGCGCTTAACGCTCCTGCCGCGTCGAGTACCCATAGTTCTCCAGATCGGATCGAGATGGCCAAGGTCACGGCTACCAATGCAGATTCCATCGTCGTTCGTGGCGCGCGGGTGCATAATTTGCGCGGGGTGGATGTCGATATTCCGCGCGAGAAGCTTGTCGTCATAACAGGAATTTCGGGCTCCGGCAAGTCTTCACTCGCATTCGATACGATTTATGCGGAAGGCCAGCGGCGGTATGTGGAATCGCTTTCGGCCTATGCACGGCAATTCCTCGATATGATGGAACGGCCGGATGTCGATTATATCGAAGGGCTTTCCCCCGCTATTTCCATCGAGCAAAAAACAATTGGCTCGACGCCGCGCTCGACCGTGGGGACCGTTACGGAAATCTACGATTTCATTCGTTTGCTCTTCGCTCGCACGGGCACGCAATATTGCGTCGATTGCAATCTTCCCGTGGTTAAGCAATCCGTCGATCAAATCATCGATGCACTGCTCAAGCATGTGGAGGGGACCAAAATTACCGTATATGCGCCGGTCGTTCGCGGGCGCAAAGGTCAGTTTAAAGAATTATTTCGGGATATTTTGCGGCAAGGATTCACCCGCGCCCGCATCGATGATGTTGCGAAAGACATTACCGATAGCCTGGAGCTCGATCGTTATCGAGCACACACGATCGAAATTGTTATTGACCGGCTGGTGGTGCAGCCGGGGGTTCGCGAGCGACTCGCCGCCTCCGTCGGAACGGCGCTTAAAATGAGCAAAGGAACGATCAGCGCCGAGATCGAGGAAAAGGACCGTAAAGAGAACGTGCTCTTCAGCGAAAAATATAGCTGCCCCAATTGCGGGCGCTCTTATGAAGAGCCGCAGCCGAATACCTTCTCGTTCAATTCTCCGGCCAGCGCCTGCCCCGAGTGTCATGGCTTAGGCGAGAAGCGCGATTTTGTGCTCGAACTTATCATTCCCGATCGCACGATTTCCGTGGAGGACGGCGGCATCGCTCCGTTTGCCAAGAAGCATAAAAATTGGCTATGGGCTCAAGTTGAAGCGGTGTTCGAATATTTCAAGACGCCACTATCGACGCCCATCGCCTCCATTTCGGAGCCGCTGCTCGAAATGCTAATGAATGGCTCTGGCAAGCAAAAACTTCCCGTGGTTTGGACTTCGGAAACTGGCCGCACTTCGAAATATCAAACGAAATGGGCTGGCGTTTTCGAAACAATGCGGTACTGGTTCAATGAGTCTGGATCGGAAGCGCAACGAGGATGGGCGGAAGAATTTATGGCCGCAAGCCAATGCCCCACCTGCCAGGGCGGACGGCTTAAACCCGAACATCTCGCGATCCGGGTCGCGGGTAAGAATGTGCAGAATATTGTCAGTTTTTCGCTGGGCGAGACGATAGAATTTTTCCGTTCGCTTTCGTTCGAGGGAATCCGCCAGACCATCTCGGAGCCGATTCTTCGCGAAATTATTCCACGCATCGATTTTCTTCTGCAGGTCGGCCTCGGCTATCTTTCGCTCGATCGTTCGGCGCGCTCGCTCTCGGGCGGAGAATCGCAACGCATTCGGCTTGCTACGCAAATCGGTACGCAACTTGTCGGCGTTCTCTATATTTTGGATGAGCCGAGTATTGGGCTTCATCAACGCGATAACCGCCGGCTTATTCACTCACTCGAACAACTTCGCGATTTGGGCAACACGGTCATCGTGGTGGAGCACGACCGGGAGATGATGGAGTCGGCGGACCTTCTTATCGATATTGGCCCACGCGCCGGGGAATATGGTGGGAAATTAGTAGCCTACGGGCCACCGGCCATGTTTCTCTCTCCTGATGATGCGGCCAAAACCACGAATGAATTTTTTATTGGAGCGGATTCACCCACGGCGAAATATTTGGGAGGGAGTTCTTCCTTAGAAATTCCGAAGGAGCGAATAGCCCCTCAATCTGGCAGGTTTATTATTCTTGAAGGCGCAACGGGAAATAATTTGCGGGACGTGTCCCTTCGGATTCCGTTGGGTACTTTCACCTGTATCACCGGGGTCTCGGGTTCTGGAAAATCGACGCTTATTAACGAGACCTTAGCGCCCATTCTGAACCGCCATTTTTATAGTTCCCACGTTGTACCGCTGCCTTATACGAAGATAGAAGGCTTAGATTTAGTAGATAAAGTAATTGAAATAGATCAGTCCCCTATTGGCCGCACGCCTCGCTCGAATCCCGCGACGTACACCGGCCTGTTCACCTATATTCGGGATTTTTACGCATCGTTACCGGAATCGAATATTCGAGGCTATAAAGTTGGAAGGTTCTCGTTTAACGTTAAAAGCGGCCGATGTGAGGCTTGTGGCGGCGATGGCGTGAAAAAGATCGAGATGAATTTTCTTCCCGATGTCTACGTCACTTGCGACGTATGCCGGGGAAAACGTTACAACCGAGAGACGCTCGAAGTGCATTATAAGGGCAAGTCGATCGCGGACGTGCTCGCCATGAGCGTGACCGAAGCGGAAGAATTCTTCAGTGAAATTCCGCGCATTAAGCGGAAGCTGCGCGGGCTTTCCTCCGTCGGCTTGGGATATATTCGGCTCGGACAGCAAGCGCCGACGCTTTCGGGCGGCGAAGCGCAGCGCGTAAAGCTCGCTACGGAGCTTTCCAAAGTCGCAACGGGTAAAACACTCTATATTCTGGACGAGCCGACGACCGGACTCCATTTCGAAGACATTAAGCATCTCATGAGCGTTTTGCTCGAACTCCGCGCGCGCGGCAATACGGTGATTGTGATCGAGCATAACCTCGACGTAATCAAAATGGCCGATTGGGTGATCGATTTGGGCCCCGAAGGCGGCGCGGCCGGCGGCCGCATCGTCGATGAAGGAACTCCGGAGGCTATCGCCCATCGTTTCACCACCAGCGGAAGCTTCACGGCGTTTTTCCTTCGTAAAGAATTAGGAATGCCGGTAGACTAACTATTATTGCAGTGATTCACCCCCCTCGCATTTTCGTTTGGCTCAGTGCCGCTTGGCTCGGTGCCTCGATGCTTCTTGCATCGTGCGGCAGCGTTCCGAAGACGTCTCTCCCATCCATTCCGGAAGGACCACCGATTGCGTCGGTCGACGACTCACTCTATGCGCGCGCACTCGAACGCGCGATAACTTCCAGCGGAACTGTTAGCTATACCAAACTCGTATCCGATTCCGACCTTACCGCCTACCTTCGACAGGTCGCCGCCGTCCGAACGGATGCCTTCACTTCCCGTTCGGAGTTACTCGCCTTTTGGATCAATGTGCATAATGCGTATGTGCTCGATATAATCCGATCCAATATGGGGGATCAATCCTCCCCCGTCCGCTCGATCGATGATATTTCCGGATTTCGGTATGCGAAAGTTGTCCTCGCCGGCGGCGACCGTTATTCGCTCGATGACATCGAGCATTCTATCATCGAAAGACAATTTCGAGAACCGCGGGCCTTTTTTGCGCTCTTCGATGGAACCCGGTCCTCACCACTGTTACAACGAATACCCTATGCCGAGTCTACCCTGAGCGAGGAACTCGACCGCCAGCTAAAAACTTTCCTTGGCGATTCGACGAAAAATTACCTCGACCGGCGAACAAACACGCTTTATCTTTCTCCCATTTTTGAAACCTACGCAAACGACCTCGGAGAAGCTGCTGGCGGAACGGTCGCGGCGTTCGTCCGGGATTTTGCGCCGCCGGCCATGGCCCAATGGATCGCCGGCCATCGTGACATAACTATTTCCTATCTTCGTTACGATTACACCATCAACACCAATGACATCGGTACCACGCACGAGCCAACCTACAAACCCGCCCTCCCTCGCAGACCATCTGGAGGCATTAGATAAGAGTTTCCAGGTATTTTCCGCGGCCGCCAAGGGGTACCCTCGCGACCTCTCGCGCGAGAAGCCAACAGCCACGGCTTTCAGCGCGACCGAAATTGTCTATCATGTCCTCGATGTCGAGCGGCTCTGGCAGCGCCGCATTCGCGGGCTTCTCGATGCTACGATGACCAAATTTCAGCAGATGGACCCCGATAAAGAAGCGCGCGACGGCCGATATAACGAAAAGCCATACGACGCTGGGATTTCGGAGTGGGAACAGGCCCGAAAGGAAACGATTACTTTACTCCGCGAGATGAAGCCGCGCGAATTACTATTGTCTGGAGTGCATTCCAAATATGGAGAGATGAATTCCTTCGCTATACTCAAGATCATGGAAGAACATGACCGCACCCATGCGGCGCAATTGGAAAGAACGCTCGCCAAAGTGTCTCAAGCCAAAGCGGGCGCTACTCTGCATACGACCCAATGATCGTTGCATTCTTCATCGGCGCCATTACGGGCTGGCTTCTATCGATGCCGATTGGTCCGGTCAACACGGCCGTGATTTCGCGCACGCTGAAATACAGCTTTAAATTTGGCATCGCTGTCGGGGTGGGCGCCGCGCTGATGGATGTTATCTATTGCGGCGGTGCGGCGCAGATCAACCAATTTTTGGTCGAATCGCCGGTCATCAATTTATTTTTCGAGCTTGCTGGATTTGCGGCGCTGCTGGTCCTCGGAATTCGGCAATTGTCACAAAAGACTCTTCAGGATGAATTGAACAATAATTCGAAAGAAAAGAAGGATGATCCAGGCGAATGGATGACTTCGGTCGCCATGAAGCGGATGCGCCTGAAGAAAAAAAGCCTTGCCGGACCATTCACGATTGGGGTACTGCTATACGCAACTAACGTTATGGCGGTACCGGAATGGATCATTATCTCTGGATTGTGGCGAAGTTGGGGTGTTCTGGGAACGGGGGTGGCGATCAATGCGCTCTTTGCCCTCGGAGCGGGGGTTGGGACGGTCGGATGGTTTACGGTCCTTGTTCGATGGATCTCGCGTCACCATCGGGGATTCAAGCCCGCGACCCTCCGAAAAATCAATATGGGCACCAGTATTGCAATGTTCGTTTTCAGCCTATACTTCGCGTATGCAATTATTTTCGAGACTCATTGGCCGGAAGTAAAATCCCATTTTAAAGAAAATACCGGCCGAATCATCGATTCCATGAAGCCATAGCAGAGCTATTGGGAGTTAAGGAGCTCCGCTAGAGGATTCCATGCGCTTATTCCAGGCTCATAATACTGAACTCATCCGGAGCACTTACTCGGAGAAGACATTGTTTCCGGTCAGACAATTTTTCAATTCGCCACAAGACTCAGCGTTGGGTTAAGGATAGGAATTATCCGAGGATGATTAATCATTCGCCATGCGCTGCTTGTGAATTCCTCACAACAACGAACACACCACTATGACCTCTTTACGGAATCTATCGATCCTCGCGGCCGCGGCTGCCTTTAGCCTGAACCTCGCCGCATGCACTAAGCGCAACACCGAACTTGAAACGGATTATGCGACCAAAAAGGCCTCGGCGGAGACGCTTGTCAACCAAATTGACTCGAGTATGGCCACCATGAAGGCAGACCATGATCAATGGAAGGCTGCGCTCGCTGCCGATGCTGCGAAGCCGGGCGCCGATACGTCCAAAATCAATTCCCTCCGGTCCGATATTGCAAAGCATGAGACGGATGGCGCAAATATCAACGCTCTCGTCGACAGCACGAAAATGTATATGAATGCCACTCCCGACCAGGGCGATGCATTCAAGAATGCCGATGACCGTCTTGGAACGAACTTCAATGACCTGAGCGACAAATGGAAGAGCTACCAGGACACGCATGCAAGCATCAACCAGCGCGTACAACAGTTGGCGGTTACGACTGCGGGCGCTGCGATTACCGATTCCGCCAAAGCGAAGACCGAAATCAAGAAAGCTACGCCACCTGCGAAAAAGGCAATGAAAGCAGAAGCGCCGAAACCCGCCATGCACGAGCATCCTGGCGTGACGCGAAATTCCGCTCACTAACGGCTGTTTTTAAACCGCAATAAAAAGGGCACGCTCGACGCGTGCCCTTTTTTATTGCTTTAATGTTTGGCGCTATCGCTCTAAGTTATTAGGCTTAGCGTTATCGCTCGATCACCATTCTCCGCTCGACCCGATCCCCATTGGAGTTGCTAATGCGAATGAAATAGCTCCCATTCGATAAGCTGGCGAGAGGCAAGATAAAGTCATGACTGCCATCCGATAGTACGCCAAGCGGCTTTTGCAGTACTTCCTTTCCTACGGCATCGAAGACCTCTAACATCGTTTCGGATGACTGTAAGAGTGTAACGCTCACGGTGATGGCGTTCCTTGCTGGATTCGGGGAAATCGAAAGAGAAAAGTTCGGGAGGCTGAATTCATCCTTCGATACACCTTCCGCCGTGGTACCGACTCCCTGAAGCCCAATAGTCAAGGAAGATCCATCTCCGAGCGTCAGGAGCGCCATGCCCTGATAATTTTGAGCGATGGCCGGCGTGAACGTCAAATGCAAGGGGGTTGAATCGCCAGCGGTTATCACAGCGGGGGTGGAGAAAGACCCATCGCTAAATCCCGCCGCTCCCGGTCCGGTGAATTGAACGGAGCTAATTGTAACGCTGGCCTGACCGCTATTTCGAAGCATTACGGAAATAATCGAGTCATGCCCCACTACCACGCTTCCGAAATCGACGGACGAAGGGATAATCGTAAGTGAACCCTTTACACCGATTCCCGAGAGATTGATCGTTCGGGAAGGCGCGGCGGCATCGTCCGTCGTAAGCGTAAGAACACCGGAATAGCTGCCTGCCGTATCGGGCCGGAAACTCACAACGACACGTGCCGAAGCACCGGCAGCCACCTGATGCTTCGAAGAATCGACGATTCCAAACGCGCCGGAAGCCGGAGAGAGTTTGTATCCGGTAATCGTCAAGCTTGCGCTGCCCGTGTTCTGCAAAGTGATCGTATCCATTACTTTTGTGAGAACAGGAACGGAGCCGAAACTAACATTGGAAGGAGTGATCGAAAGCGCGCTGTTGATTCCCGTTCCAATAAGATAGACAGTATCCGACTGGTTTGAAGGATCATCGCCGATGACAATAAGCGTCCCAGCAAATGCACCAATTGCCGTTGGAGCAAATTTCACGATTGCATTTGATGTTGTTCCCCCACTGACAACAGTAGGACTCGATTTTACGCTGAACGGTGCCGGTCCCACTGTGACATTCGATATATTTAGGTCGAATGAGCCATTATTCGATATCGCAATGTCGTCGGTCGCGCTCGAATTGACTTTTACCTGGCCGAGATCAACGGTATCTCCATTTTGTGCGACCGCCATGTGTGGCAGCAAACCCGAACCGGTTATTATAATCGAAACAGCGGAGTCCGTGGGATCATCGGATATGAAATGAAGTGTGGCGCTGTCGGTTTTTTCGAGCGTCGGAGAATAAGAAATATGAAAGGTCCCCGTCGCGCCAGGTACTACCGTTTGATCGAATGCGCCCAATGAAAACCGCGCTGAGGGCTGCGTGAGGGTTGCGTTGGAAATATGCAGCGTATCATTACCGGTGTTCTGTAAACTAACGGCCCCTTGCAGCGTCAAGCCAACACGGGTAGCCCCCACAGTTTGCGAGGATGCCGTTTGGATTTGGGGCAGCGTACCTGTACCGCTCAAGCTGATCGAAGGAATGGTAACGCCATTGGCTGCAGAGAAGGATAATGTTCCGCTATATGGCTGTTTTGACGCCGCAGCGAATTGCACCGTGACACTCCCCGTTTGATTGGGCAGCAGCGTGGCGCTCGAGCCTCCGGAAATAATAGAAAATCCGGTCCCGGAGATAGAAGGAGCATTGAGAAACAACGTATCGTCGCCGGTATTCGAGAAAGCAAAGTTCTGCTGTGTCGTCCGGCCAACCCGCAGATTTCCAAATGAGAGGGTCGTTCCATTCGTCGCGCTAAAGACGGCCTGGATTCCCTGGCCGGAGACAGATGCCCCCATGTGTTGCTGCGGGACCGTGTCGGAGTTAGTAGAAAAAACAAGGGAATCGTTAAAGGTCCCCCGCGCGGTGGGCGCAAAGATCACGCTATCAATTTCGAACGATCCGGTATTGATCGAACGGCTCGAACTGGTTGGAAAACTCGAAAATGGCGCGCCCGATTTCATTCCGTTCGAATTAATCGTTATCGCCTGATCGCCATAGGATGTAACCTTCACCGAATCGGCCACGCGATGACCCACTCGGACCTGGCCCAATGAGATCGAACTTCGGCCAAGTGCCATCCGCTTGGTCGGCACGACGGTGTGAATAATAAATTTTGGTGCCCAATTCCATTCGTCGGTGCAATTGCCGCCGCCATTCATCCCATCTCCGTTAACAGCATTACCCGTTGCATAAAGGGTATCCCACGCATTAGTTGAGCCGGTCGTATACGTGAAAGTCCAACTGGTCGACCCTCCTGAAAAACTTTTCGAACTGGAATGAGTAATCTCACCGCTAATTAGTTGTAAGCCAACGCCAGCCGCAAGACCATTCCCGGAATATGAATCGATCTCGATTCCTCCATCGCTTTCTCCGCTATTAGCAACGGTCGCTGTAAAAGTATAGGTTGTGTTCGGATCAGCGGTCAGAGGCGAAGACCCGCTGGTGGTCGTGAGACTAACGGTCGTGCCCGAAGAAGCAGTCGAACAATGACACGAACATCCACCATTCGTATACTTCTGAGTTAAATGGCTGATGTTCTGGCCGTTCGAATGTGCATTGGTGTCAAGAATAGCGTACCCTCCAACACCCACGAGGAAGGCGGCAGCGAAGAGCGAGCCGGCTCGAAAACCGGGTACATTAGAAGCAAATCTGAATTTAATTGTGGACAAATGCCGACGAATAGTAGCGAAATTCATTGTAAAATCGACTTTAGATGTGGAAAACGACAAGCAAGGCAGATCCTTAGCTTATTAGTAGGGACACGCGAAGGTATACGATTGTTACAACGCCCAGTTGAAAATTGCTTTCCTTTCCATGAGTCTAATTACAATTTTTTCTGGCTTTTTAGGAGTAGCCGTTCTCGCATGCTTGATACTCGCGGCCTGGTATTTCCGTTACCGGTTCGTCTCTTTCGTCCGTCACGAGCAGACACCCGACATGGAATCGCGGATTCCCGAAGGTTACACCGATAAACCGTTCTATTATCGAGGCGAAACGATCAGCTTTCTTTTACGGTCCGATGCAGAACAAAACAACCTCTCTATACGACGGATGAGCGGACCTAATGAATTTCAAGAGCTTTACACGGTGCCATTTGGCCGCATGGAGCAATCCACACCGCCCAACGCGTCCGAAACCGGGTGTGAATGGATACCGAGTTTCACGGTTCCGGTTGGTGACGATTTCATGCCTGGATACTATCAAGCCCTTCTCACCGAAGAAAAAAGCCAAAACAAATTCGAAATCTATTTTATTATCGGGGAAAAGAAACCAGCATCGATCGTAATCGTCGCGCCGGTTTCGACGTGGACGGCCTACAATCCGTGGGGCGGAAAATCGCTATACCAAAACAAGTTCGAGAACAAGACGGTCCATTTCGTTTCTACTCAACGTCCCAACACCGCCTTCGAGCTGAATCACGATATTCAAGTCGAAGCGAATATTTTCAATTGGTTTTCGGCAACGTATCTCAGCGTTTCCGTCATTCCCGATTATATGCTCGAGGAAGCCGGGATGCTCGACACGTGCCAGTTGCTGGTCCTTTCCTATCATTGCGAATATATTTCAAAGCCAATGCACCTGGCGGTGCGGCTTGCGCTCGATCGCGGCGTATCGTTAATCTCGCTTGGGGCAAATCAACTCTATTGGGTCGTTCGATGGAATGCCAGCCACACAATAATGGAATGCCGAAAGGACCTGACGAATTTCGAGCATAGCCTCTCCTATGGCGGAATGTGGAAACATCATTTTCGTCCGCAGCAAAAATATTTGGGAGGACACTATAACCCCCTCGGGATGCATACGTTTGCTCCATACCGCATTACAGCGAAAAAAGAACATTGGATACTTGCCGGACTTGATGTTCAACCCGGGGATCTGTTCGGCATGGCCGGTATCGATGGAAAACCAATTTGTGGAACGGAAACCGACAAGACTACTGGGAAAAAGAATAACTTAGAGATTATTGCACGTGGATTGAACTGTGAATCGGAATCTGCCGGGACACTATACGACGCAAATGACCCCATGTGGAACGGCTCGGGAGGCGGTGAGATGACAATTACCTATCACTCGAATGGCGCTGTGCTGAACACGGCGGCAATCCATAGTGGCGCAGGACTCGGTGTGGACCCTATCTTTACCGGAATTATCAAAAATTTTGTGAAACGATTCGGATCCGGACTCACAATGCACGACGAGCAGGACCGTAAAAAACTTGAGGCGCGATTTAGCCACTCGTCGCGTTCCTTTGTGTCATGACGCTCAACGAAATTTTCCTCGTCCGCGAAAAGCTGCTGGCCGATCTCGATCAGATTGCAGGCGCGGATGAACTCGAAGCCTTTAAGCTCGCGCATCTTACGCGCAAAGGGACGATCGCAGCGATGTTCGACAATCTCCGCGCTGTTCCGAAGGAAGAAAAGCCACAGGCCGGCAAAGAACTGAATTTACTCCGGCAATCGGTGGAGGAGCGGTTCAAAGAAAAAGAAGCCGCGCTCGTCGCGAAGGGCGGAGGACCTGCTCGCGATTCGATGGATCTTTCCATGCCTGCCCGAAGCATCCCCGTCACCGCGCCGGGACACGAGCATCCCCTCATGAAAACGCTAAACGAGATGATCTCCATCTTCGAGCGCATGGGATTCGCCGTCGAATACGGCCCGGAAATCGAAGACGACGAACATAACTTCGGCAAGCTGAATTTCCCGGCCGATCATCCGGCGCGCGATATGCAGGATACGTTCTTTGTAAAGCCCTCCGCCGATTGGCGTCCCGGCACGGAAACCGCGCCCTTACTACTTAGGACTCATACTTCGCCAGTGCAGATTCGGTTGATGGAACGGCAGAAGCCTCCGATCCGCGCCATCATGCCGGGACGTTCTTATCGCAATGAGGCGACGAGCGCCCGAAGCGCCGTCGCATTCTTCCAACTGGAAGGATTAGTAGTCGATAAAGGTGTGACGATGGCCGATCTTAAGGGCGCCCTGCTTTCATTCGCAAAGCAATTTTTCGGTAGCGAAGCAAAGATTCGACTTCGTCCAAGCTTCTTCCCATTCACCGAGCCGAGCGCGGAGGTGGATGTCAGTTGCTATATTTGTGGCGGTAAGGGATGCCGTGTTTGCAAGAATTCCGGATGGCTGGAAATTTCAGGCTCTGGCATGGTCCATCCGAACGTTTTAACAGCGTGTGGAATCGATCCGAAAGTTTATTCCGGCTACGCGTTCGGATTTGGCATCGACCGAACAACGATGATGCGCTATGCTATTTCTGACATCCGGGATTTTTTCGAGAACGATTATCGGTTCTTAGAGCAGTTCTGAATCCGCTTGTACGAGCTCCCTTTGGCTTGTCAGGGGTGAAACTAAACTTCCCGACCCGTTGCTCCCCGAAGCATCGGTTCAGCCAACGGATTAAATGCTAAACAATCGGACTTATGAATCGCACCGTATCACATCTTCTCGTCGCCGCATTCCTTGGATCCCTTTCGATGCTTACAGGGTGTTCCGCATCCACTTCGCCAAATTTGACCGGAGGAACGGGCGGCCTTGTCCTTGTTCCGCATACCATTGATTTCGGTTCGGTCCCAAACGGGCAAACGGTGGACACATCCATAAACCTTTTCAATGAGAGTGCCGATACGATAACAATCACCAGCAACGGACTTTCATCTCCGGCCGTGACCGATACGAATTTCTCACATCCTCTCGTTCTCGCTCCGGATGGCTCGCGAAATATTGAAGTTGGCTTTGCACCTTCTGCTCAGAATTCTACTGGAATGGATTCGATCCATTACCGCTCTGGCGGAAGCAGCTATGTGGCTTTATTAACCCTGAAAGCAAATCCGAGTGGAACAACGGGAAGCAGCGGCAGTTTATTCGTTCCTACGAAAATAGACTTTGGTTCGTTGACGGTGGGTCAGTGGCACGATACCTCTGTTGTCATTGCTAATACCGGAAGCACTCCCATCACTATCGTATCCAGTTTCGTTAGTTCCTCCGAAGCGAGGGATACGAACTTCCTGCAACCCATTACGATTAGTGGCGGAAGTTACGCGATGATCCATTTGGAATTCAATCCGGCTCAGGCCGGATTTCGCACAGCGGTGGATTCGATCCGCTACATGTCCGGCAGCACGTCGCATTCCGCCGGTATAATCTTAACGGCAACTGGCGTAGCGGGCTCGAAGACTCCGGGCCCTGGAAGTACCTATACCTATAGCGTAGATACAAGTGGCGTACATCTATCTCAGCCATCGACGTATACGATAGTTAGTAATTCACTTTTCTATCAAGGAAAAAGTAATGTCGTCGAGGTACGGGATGACACGGGAGGTATTGAATATTATCATATCGAATCGAACGGAGATCTTTCGATCTTTATTGATTTCAATGCACTGGCTGCGTTACCCATTCCCCTGCCCACGGCGTGGCTTGTAATTCCAATCGGAAGCAAAAATACCACCACAGGGATACTATATGACACCACAGTCCAATATCAGGGCTTTCCAGTCACCATACAAATCCTCGATACCGGAAAGTATGTGGGGCCTTCACAAGTGCTCGCGGCCGGCAAAACTTTTGCTACCGAGCAGGGTTCGATTGCTGTTGCATTAACTGCCAGTTCCTTTGGCTTTACCGTTGCGTCCTCCGAAACGACAGTGAACCTATGGTATTCGAATGCATTAGCATTTTATCCAAAACGTCATGAGGTGGCCGTTACAAACGGCAGCGCGTTAGGACTGCCGAGTGGCACTCGCACAACAAACTATATACTCTCCTCGTATTCGATCAAGTAAGAGCCTTTAGCTGGTCGCCAGCGCGCCAACGGCTCCTGGCGACTTGGCATAAATTTCCTCGCGCACAATTTTCGCGAGAATATCGACGGCGGTTTCTACCTCTTCGATCGTATTGTAAATATAAAAGCTGAGGCGGCAGCTTGCCGGAATTTTAAGGCTGTGATGCGCCAAGCCTGCACAATGACAGCCCGCGCGGGATTCCACGCCAAACTCATTCAGTGCATCCGCAAGATCGAACGGGCTGCGGCCATCGACATTAAACGCAACCAGAGACGTGCGTTTCCTGGCATCGAGTGGACCATAGATATGGATGCCCGGAATTTCAGAAATAAGTTCTATCGCGCGCCGCGTTAACGTCCGCGTATGATTTGTTACTCTTTCCATGGCATCCTGTACATCCTTGCGAAGAATTTCCTTCTCCGTCATAAAAAAGACTTCTTCGTCAGGGTTCAGGGCTAAATCCAAAAGAATGCGAAGTGCCTGTGCGCTCACAATGGCACCCAGTATATTAGGCGTGCCGGCGCTAAATTTCCAGGGAAGTTCGTTGAAGTTCACCTCCTCCGGCGTAACAGCACCCACGTAGCCCGCGACCATATCGCCACCATAGAGGAACGGTCGCATCGAACGAAGCAATGCTTCTTTCCCGTATAACACGCCAACGCCAAACGGCGCAAGAACCTTATGGAAGGAGAACGAAAGAAAATCCACGTCCAAAGCTTGAACGTCCACGTAACTGCTGGGCACCAGTTGCGCTCCATCGATCAATAAATACGAACGCCGCTGGCCTTCGGGCTGTTCGTATCCACTCGCATTTGCAATCTCACGAATTTTTGAAATGGGGTTCTTCGTGCCGAAAAAATTGGAAGCGCCGCTTGCGGCAATGAGCTTGGTCCGACCATCGACGAGCGAAGCCAGGTGATGAAGATCCAGTTCGCCCGTTTCGGGATCGAAATTACAAATGCGATACTCTACATTCACGCCGAATTTCGGCAGGATCTCACGGCATAGACCGTACCAGGGAACATAATTCGAATTATGCTCCATGGACGTGAGCACGATGTTATCGCCATCGCGGAATTCCGTCATCAGCGAATACATTACGGCGTTATGCGCTTCCGTGGTGTTACGATAAAGCGAGATGTTCTTCGCAGACGGCGCGCCGATAAATGCGGCGATCGTTTCGTAGGAATTCTCGAAGAGCCGCGTCATCGCGCGTGAGGCATTGGACTGACCGCGATGAACGTTCTCGTAATCGGGCAGAAGTTCTCGATAGAGATCTGCAAGTTTTTTCGGCGCTTGCGTGCTCGCGGCATTATTCGTCACGATACGGCCTTTTGCGATCGCCGGAAAATGCTTCCGGATCGCCTGAACATCGACGGTACACTCGGCTTCGACCATAACTTGTGGGGTTTTCGAACAGGAATGATGGTAGTTAATTCGTTTAAGTTTTTGAGAGGCGCGAACGTTCCCCAACTATCGTATGTGGGACGATTTGTTAAATCGCCTTCGCGAAATACCATTCCCCGTCATACATGCATTCACATACTTGAATAATGCGAATTTCTCTTAATTGGCTCTCGGATTATATCTCCGTTCCCTTCGAACCGGAGGATCTCGCACATCGGCTTACGATGCTTGGCCTCGAAATCGAATCTATCGAACGATTGGGCGAGCGATGGGATAGCATCGTCGTAGGAGAGGTGCTCGAAGTCGGGCCGCACCCAAATGCCGATAAACTGCGGTTGACGCGCGTGCGCATTGGCGAGGGTGAGCCGCTTCGCATCGTCTGTGGAGCGCCCAATGTGCGGGAGGGTCTCAAGGTTGCGGTTGCAACCGTCGGCGCAGACCTTGGCGAAGGTCTCATCATTAAAAAAGCGAAGATTCGTGGCGAAGCGAGCGAAGGTATGCTCTGCTCCGAGCGAGAACTCGGAATTTCCGATCGGCACGAAGGCATTTGGGAATTGCCTGACGACACTCCGCTCGGGAAACCGCTCGCCGATGCGCTGGGGCTGCGGGACGTAGTCTTCGAGGTCGGTATCACGCCGAACCGTGCCGATTGTTTGAGCCACATCGGTATAGCGCGAGAAATTCGTGCAATTACTGGAAATCCGGTGCAAATGCCGAATGTTCTACTCAACCGCCCGGGAGGCGAGATTGCAAAACACGTTCGTGTTTCACTTCCTCAGCCGGAACTTTGTCCCCGGTACGTTGCTAAATTGATTCGCGGCGTTACCGTTAAGCCTTCCCCAAACTGGCTAAAGCGCAAACTCGAAGCCGTCGGACTTCGCCCCATAAACAATGTCGTCGATGTCACAAATTTCGTGTTGATGGAATCGGGCCATCCCCTTCACGCTTTCGATTTCGATATCGTAGGAAATGGCGAAGTCGTGGTGCGAACAGCGGCCGGTTTTGCCGAAGAATATACCACGCTCGATGGCAAAACGCGTAAGCTGCCGCCGGACGCGCTGCTTATTACGAATGGTGAAATTCCGCTTGGCATCGCCGGCATCATGGGTGGAGAAAATTCCTCGATCCAGGAGGCGACAAAAAATGTGCTGATCGAATCGGCTTATTTCCATCCCTCCTCGATTCGCCGCACCGCGAAGCAACTCGGACTTTCAACCGACGCCTCCTACCGCTTCGAACGTGGAACAGATTACGAAATTCTTCCCGCAGCAGTGGAACGAGCCGCGCAATTAATTCAAGAACTTGCCGGTGGCGAGATTGTCTCAGGAATGATCGATGAATATCCAAACGTCCAGTCTCGCACGCCGTTTGCGTTTCATCCTGCGCGCGCGAATGCGCTGCTCGGCATGGAGATTCCTATAGAGCGCGTACGCTCCATCTTCGAGCGACTTGAAATCGATATTCAAAACGCCGATGACTCCGAATGGACGCTAACCGGCCCTTCCTACCGAGTCGATGTCGAACGCGAAGAAGACGCCATTGAAGAAATTGCGCGCGTGGTCGGTTACGATGAGATTCCGACGAGCACCTTCGAGCGCACACCACTCCCCTCCTCACGTGACCCGCTAAAGCCTCGCGAGTTCGAAGCACTGGTTCGTTCGACCCTCCTGGCACTCGGTACGACTGAATGCGTCTCTTCGCCGCTCGTGAGCCAAAAGAATGCGCGGCAATTCCAGGAGAAGCCGGTCGCCATTATTAATCCTCTTAATATCGAGCGCGATCGGATGCGGACGAGCGTTGCGATCAACCTGCTCGAAGCAGCGCGCGTGAACGAACGCTTCGGCGCGCAGGGCCAGCGCCTGTTCGAGATCGGGAATGTCTTCCATTATTCAAATAAGCCTCAGAAATTAGGGCAGGTCCATGAGTCAACCGAAATCGGAATTTTGCTCTCTGGAATTCAGGAGCCCAAAAGTCCCTATAATGCCGAAGCCTCCCGTGCCGATATTTTTCTTCTTAAAGGATTGATCGAAGAGTTACTATCGCGGCTTGGAATACGGAATATCGAATATTCTGAAAATGATACCCCTGGATTCTTCGAGTCCTCAGAGGCGCTTGCCATAAAGGTGAATGCCAAACACGTATGCCACTTTGGGAAACTTGCCGCGGCAATAGCGAAGGAATATGACCTTCGAAACGATCTTTGGATTGCGCTCTTCGATTATTCCTCGCTCTATTCGCTCACCCGGCAGTTCTTCGAGCAGCCCCGAAAGGTCCATCCGCTGCCGAAATATCCCTCGGTCGAGCGCGACATAGCTATTGTCTTGAATGAAGCATTACCGGCTAAACTTATTGAAGCAAACATTCGAGCGGAAGCTCCGAAAGAAGTCCTTCGGGAAGTCCGGTTGTTTGACGAATTTCAGTCGAAAGAGATGAAATCCGCTCAAGAGCGTAGCGTGGCCTTTCACCTGGTATTTCGCTCGGAAGAGCGTACGTTGGAAGAACATGAGGTGGATGAAGGTATCAAATTGATAATTAAGCGGTTAGAAGGAGAACTTCATGCGCGACTTCGCGCTTAATATAGGTATATCGGATTTAATGGCTGCCGCCAGGAATCCGAAAGATCCAATCTCAAAACCCATACCCGATTGTGACTCCAACCGAATCCCGAGAAGTTGTATTAGGACTTAGCCGCGAACGACTGGCGCGGGCAAGCGCGCGTTTCGAACGTGTGGCCCGCGATGCGGCAGAACGCATCCATCATCACACCGAGGAAAAACGAGGGCTCGAACGGCGCTTAGCCGACTTAGAGACGCTCTTCGCACAGGAGCGCCAGAACTTCGATCAGCGGGCGTCGCTCCTCGCAAGCGTCTCTACCGAATCGGAGGAGCGTTCTAAAGCTTTTAGCGATCTCAGTGCGCGCCTCAACGAACAAGAGCAGCTTTTGAATGAGCAGATGGAAATAATCTCCCGTCTTGAATCGGAGCTCGAGAACCGCTCCGCCGAACTTCGCAATCGAAGCTCGCTCGAATCGGCCTGGCAGGTGGAATTAGGAGAATGGAAGGCAAAAATCACCCAACTCGAACAGCGATTGGAAGCGGCGGGAGCCGAGCGCGATTCGCTTCGTACAAAAATTTACGAGCACGAGCGAATGAATGCACAGTACGCGCTTCATCTTACATCGGACGATCGCGACAGGGCGGCGAAAGCCTTAGATGCCCTCATCGATCAGCTTTCCACGATGGAATCACAAGTCCTGGTTGCAAACGATAAATAAGCGATGGCACAAACAGTTAAAGTAACAATTCTCGGTTCGGAATATCCGCTCCGGTCGAACGACGAATCACTCACGCAGCAACTTGCGCAGGAGGTCGATGGCCAACTCCGCGAGCTTCAGTCCAAGCTGCCTTCGCAATCGACAACAACGCTCGCCATTCTCGCCGCGCTCAACTTCGCCGAGCAGGAAGCCCACACGAAAGAGAACGAACGCCGCGAGATCGACCGCATTGCGCTCGATCTCGAAACGCTCTCCGCCGCGCTGGAGCAAGCGATGGAATAAGGCAATTAGAGAATAAAAGCACCATCGTGGATTTTCTTTATCATATTTCGCTTCCCGTTCTTGCAACGATTTCGGTCGGCTTCGCGGTAGCGCTTTCGCTTGGCGGTCTCGCGCTGTTTCATCACTTTGCCGATAAAAACCGCTTGCACGAGTCGCACGATGTGGTCGGGCCGGTGTATTCGGTCATGGGCACCATTTATGCGGTGCTGATGGCGTTCGTGGTGATCGTCGTGTGGGAACAATATCGCACGGCCGACCAGATCGCCGATGGCGAAGCCATGCACCTCAGTAATGTACGGCAGCTTTCCAAGGCGTTCCCTGATTCCATATCGAAGCTTATCGCTGCCGATGTGAAGGACTATTCCGCGTCGGTCATCGAGCGGGAGTGGCCGGCGATGGCCGAAGGCCATGCGGATTCGGCAACCTATGGCATCACGAAGAGATTGTGGAACAGCTTTTATAGTTACCGCCCCGCTCCCGCGGACCAGGAATATTACAACGAAGCGTTACAGGAACTAATGCAATTCAATAATTCCCGCCGCGAGCGTGTCCTCGATATTAACGGCTCGATCCCAGCCTTCCTCTGGACGCTGCTCCTGAGCGGAGGAGTTATATGTATTGTCTTTACTTATCTGTTCGCCACGCCACGTCAGTGGACCCAATACGTGATCACGGGGCTGCTCGCGGCGATGATCGGCGTAACGCTGTTCCTTATTTTCGAAATGGACCATCCCTACCGAGGCGGCATGAGCCTCGATCCCGATGCATTCGAGTTCGTGCTGCATGGGCCGGCCAAGTAGGATTCGGACCCTTATTTATGACCTGCGCGTGGGCACTTTTGCCAACCCGAGCGGCTTTGAATTTGCGAATAACATGATTCCGAAACGGCTTCTCGTACTCACCCTCCTGGCCGCGCAATGATCACAAAGGCCGACATTCTTTTTGAGGTCGAAACACCGCTCGGATTTAAGGTGCGCGTGACCAAAGAGTATTGGCGCATGATAACCACACAAAAGCATCCGGTAATGGAAGGGAAAGAAGAGCTTGTTCGCAGTACAATTCACGAACCTGATGAAATTCGCCAGAGCAAAAGCGACCAATCGGGTTTGCGCAGTGATTAAAGAGTTAGCCGAAACCTCGGGATTTCTGATTACGGCATACCTTACCGATGCGATCAAAGAAGGAGATAGAATATGGACCAGATAAAAGTATATTATGATGAGACCGGACGGACCCTGACCGTATGGTTCGACAACCCTGCCGAGGAATCCGTTGCGGAGGAGATCGGCGATGAGATCATTGTGATGAAATCCGAAAGCGGCAAAGTTCTCGGCTTCGAGAAGTTGAATGTCAATTATCCCCACCCAAGTGAAGTGCGCGTTGCCTTTGAACATGCGCGCTAAGTGAGCAATCATGCTCCCGAAACGGCTTCTCGTACTCCCCCTCCTGGCCGCGCTCGCGGTGGTGACGAGAGAATCCCCTACTCTACCTTCGCGGTAAGCGGGCTACGGATGCCTTCGTATTTCACAAGTTTGGCTTCGATCGAGCCGATGAGAATTTGTGAGGCCATTTTGACGGGCATGTGATTATTATCGTCGGTCAGCCAAATCTTGATGGACCCTTCATTCTTGAAGAGTCCGCCTTTGACGACCATCGGTTCGATCACGCAGCATTCGAACGTGCCGACTTCTGTTTCCACTTGCTGGTGTCCGAGCACGCGAACATCGAGTGGATGCGTTTCGCCATCGAAGAAATTAACGAGATGGACCACATCCCCCTTTCGAGCGTGGGTTAGATCGAGCGTTCGAATGTAATAAAAGGCGCTTACGATATCATGGACATATTGCGGCGTGCTGTATTCGTGTCCGTCGCTCGTGTGGGCGGTTTCGTTTTCCGGATCGAAGGCGGCCTCGTAATCTTTGGAATATTTGCCTTCGCGGACGTGCTGCTCGAAGCGCCATGGGAACAGGCCATCGACATCCATGAAGGTCTCATACCGGTCGCGCACTCGAAAGACCCAGTCGAAGGTGGGCGAAGAGAGCGCTTCGACGCGGGTATCGAGCGTAGCATGACCATTGACATATTGATACCCTGGAATGGACATGATCGCCTGACCTGCAGTGATATAACCGTAATCAATATCGAACGTGAGCCGCTCTCCAATTTCATAAGCATTATTCGTCAAATGCCGAAGTGAGGTTTGTTGGCGCACTGGCGGTGCTCCATGGGGTTCAGCCGCATTCGTTATGTTCAGCCATTTCGGCCAAACGAGCGCGAATCCAACGACAAGCACCGCCGCAAGAAAATTACGTCTCATTCCAATTATACTAACGCTCATTCGAGTGCTTTTGAACGGATGGTGCCAGAATACATTCGTGAAAATAATTTATTTTGCAAGATTAGCTGGCGATCGAAGAAGGTCGTCGATCTCCTTCATTACGTTCGACACTTCCAAACGTTCCATACACGTACACTGCGCACAGGTTGGACATTCCGCGAGCGGCGAGGGCGATAGATTGCGCGCGCGCGGCCCACGAAATCCCCACCGCTCTTTGCTGAGCGCCAACGGCAGAGAGAAAAGGCCAACAGCATTCGCCCCCAGCGCGGCTGCAAGATGTCCCGGACCCGTACTCGATGCCACGACGATCCGGGCGCGTTCCAGCAACGCCGCCAGTTCCGAAACGGAGTGGCCAGCAAAGACAATCGAACGATCGACGCCTATCGCGTTGGCCACCTGGTTGAGAATCATTACTTCCTGACGCAAACCGGTGAGAATTATTGTCATTCCATACTGCTCGAAAATTGTTTTGCCCAGTTCGACGAAATTTTGGATAGGCCATGGTTCGGTCGAACCTCCGTTTGTGACATGCAATACCGCAAAACTCGCGCTTGGATTTTCGAGATATTGCGCGAGCCATTCATCCATGGCCCGTCGGTCTTCCTTTCGCAATTGGATATTGGGAAGCTCATCTTCCGAAGCGGAAACTCCGAGAAAATTTAACATCCGAAGATTATACTCCGCTTCGTGGCGCTCGGCTGTTTTGCGATGCTCGAAAATGCGATTCGTGAATAGGAACGAGTACCAGCGATAGCCCGTGCCGATACGTTTTGGGACCCGAGCAAGCCATGCAGCCATCGCCAGCCGGAACCTCGGGTTTGGAAAAAATGCGACACCCACTTTGGCTGTGTGGAAGGTTCGAATCAGTTCGCGAAAGGAAATTTCCGGCTCCGCCAGTAGAACGTCATCCACATCTGGCGCACGTTCAACAATAGGCTGAGTATAAGAGCGTATGAGGAATAAGACACGGCTCTCGGGCAATGCCCGCTTCAGCGCGCGAGCCATCGGAAGCGTCAGAATTACATCGCCCAGCCGGTCGGTCCGAACAATTAGGATTCGGAGCATCTTCTCTCCTTCTCCTTTCATCCTTCAACCTTCATCCTTGTCAAGAGCGGGAGACGGGGATCGAACCCGCGACGTTCAGCTTGGGAAGCTGACATTCTACCACTGAATTACTCCCGCGCGGTGATTTCTTAACTTTCGAGCCGCTATAAGGCATTTGAGGCATGGAAATGTTTCCTACAATCCATATCCTGATTCAGGCCGGTCGGAAAAAATATCGTTAAAGGCATTGATTCGCTTATGGCGCGTTTTTGAAAGATCGACTTCCGCAAGGATGATCTCCTCGAGATCTTGTGAGGCTTTCGCGAGAATTTCTCCATTCATTCCGATGACGGCGCTCTCGCCGCGAAAAGTGAGCGTCTCGCCGGAGCTCTCTTCTGCGCCGACACGGTCGGCGAACGCTAATGCCACCTTGTTTTCAAAGGCGCGTGTTTGGAGTGTCGTGTGGAGCATTCCGGTCTTGGTAACAATATTCGACGGCATTGCAATAAGCTCTGCTCCTTTGAGCGCCAGAACGCGGGCTGCTTCGGGGAAACGCCAATCGTAACAAATGAGCATTCCCACTCGCGCTATTGTTGATCGCGTTTTTAGTGAGAATAGGGGGAATCCAAGATCGCCCGGCAAGAAAGTCTGAGTCTCATAATAAAAGAGATGCACTTTTCGATAATGTCCGGCTCGATTGCCAATGTTATCGAATGCGATCGCGGCATTGTAGAATTGGCCTCCCTTCTCTTCGAGAAATCCGGTAATGATCGCCTTGTTCTCGCGCTTTGCTATTTCGCCCATTGCTTTGGCAAGCGGCCCATCGATTGGCTCGGCGAGCGGGGCAATTTCTTCTGGCGATGTGAAGAAATATCCCGTAAGCGCGAGTTCCGGAAAGATCAGGAGGTCCGCATCCGCCAGCCGAGCAAAATCCGAAATCCGGTCGAGATTCTTTTTAACATCCCGGTAAGTCGGAGCAAACTGAACACATGCAATTTTCATAGAAAGAATTATAAATCCAACTTTAAAAGGTCCACAGATCCATCCCGTTCAAACCCTTAAAATCCAAGCGTAGCTGTAAGCATGAAGTTCGTAGCGGAGTAAGTATAAATGGACTGGCTTGCGGTAACATCGGCAATTTGCAGCAATGCTTCGAGCTTGAGTGCATTGAAAGCACCGAGAAGCCGGTCATCGAAGAGAAACAGATGCGAAAGCGACGCGTTCCAAAAACGATCGTTCTCCAAACGTCCCTGTCCCCCGGGGAACGTGTTGCCTTTCGGCCCCACTTCGGAACCATAGACACGATGCTCATAGGAAAAATCGGTCCCCAAATCCAAGTTCCAGAAAATACGGAGGTTCGAAAAGATGGTATATCGCGAAAGGTTATAAGTATATTCATCATCCGCGATTTGCACCGCAGTGCGGACCGCTTTAGCTTTTCCGGTTCTTGTAATCGCCGCCGTCGTCACATAAGCACGCAGGTTTGGATTATTATTGAAGGCGATAAGTCCCCCGAGTATCCAGTGCTCTCCTATAGTGGCTGCCGTACCGATCCCATAGGAGAACTGCGTAAAATTCGAGCCGGCCGTCAGGGTCTTAACAAGGGCAGGTTTTTTGCCTTTCGCGGGCGCGATCGTGTCGACGACCGTGAGCGGAGTAAGATAATTTCTAAAGCCGATCGAGGCCTCGGGAAATAGCAGGAATGGCCCCCCAATATGGAATCGCGAAAACAGTCGAAAACGATTCTCCGAATTCGTATAAACAGAATCGAACGGATAGGCTGTACGCTCGTAATTGTAACTTCCCCGCAGACTGAAATTCGCCGTTGGAAGTCCTTCGAGCGCCCCACCGAACGTAAGTTCCCGGCTGTCGTTCGGATTGCCTCCAAAATTGCCGCCATAAAGCAGCGTGTCCGCGGACGAATAATGGACGCCCGAATGATTCGTGAAGGCCACCGGAATAGTGAGCGAAGTAGCAAGCGTTGTCGCGTCAGAATCATCCGCATCTTCCTGCACTTCCACCTCATTGTATCCAAATTCACGTAGTCGGGTTTCGGAAGAGATTAGCGTAATGAATGGCGCGGTCGAAGCTTCCATCGGACGTTCCACGGTTTCAAGCGATGCAAGGGCACTCTTCGCTTCCATGGTCGAAGAAGCGATCGGAGAGGAAGCCGTTGGAAGATAATCTGCTCCCGGTTTCGCCATTTTTAGCGAATGGATCGCGGCATCGAGAAGGGACGGATTAGTACCGGATGACTTGGTCCGAGGCATGAGTCGATTGAGCTGAGCGTGCATCTTCTCTAACTCGCCAAGCACTACTTCCGCCGTACTCTCGCTGTATCCCGTGGAGTCAAGCAAATCGGCGATCGTCGATAGAACGTCCGAGATGGAGTCACGCAGATCCTCGAATTTGACAACCTCCAACTTCGGAATTCCTTTCGAGGAGATTTCAGTCGAATCAAGTTCCCCGCTCAAGATATAAAGCGCGGAAACAGCAATGTCGACGAGCGAATCATTCTTCGAAAGGGTATCTTCCGGTGGCGGGATACTCCGGGGCTGAAATGGTGGAAATGAAGCACTCTCATTTTTTTCAAATTGGACGAAATGTGAGCTGCGTGGCACGCCTAATTCCTTTTCCGTTCCCAATGACGTTGCTTCTCGTGCGATGGCATCCTGGTTCGTCAAATAAAAGACGCCGGTAACACCGAACATTGTTTCGTTATAACTCAGGCCGGGATTCAGAATATAAAATTCCGGGGAATAATCGCCCATAAACGTGATCGTTGAAACGGCCGATGCATGCAGATCATAACCGAGCTCGAAGGCAGGCAAGAGCATTCGGTCGGGGGCGGTGGTATCGAGATCTTGAACATTATTCGTAACCTGACCCCCTAAAGATACCAAGCCGCTCCACTGCGCACGCGCTGGCAGCGCAATCGCAAGAGCAAGCACCAACGCTACTACGCCATGCGCCGAGTTTGGAAGGTATCGGTCCAAGAATGGAGGCGAAAAAACACAAAATTAGGAAATATGCAACAACGCCTGATATAGCGCGCCATAACTCGCCGGATCTATCCGGCTCAACCAGAAGTATAATCCCCACATCGTAACGCCAACCGAAACGGGAACCGAAAAATTATCGTCAAGATGCAACGTCACGCTGGCTGCTTCGGCAATTCCTCCGACGACAGCCGCGAACGCCGCAATAAAATATTCGATGGCCATGGGACCAACTTTCGGAGTAATAAGTACAACGATCCACGCGCTTAGGATAAATGCAAGCGTCCCTTCCAGGCTTTTATCCAAGAACCGGTGCTTGCCAAAGGCGCGCCCAAAAATCGCGCTGGAACCATCGGAGACAATGAGAATGGAAAACGCCGTAACCGTAATCAATTTCGGAAAAATTGCAACGCAGAAAAGCGCACTGATGAAGACGTACGTAGCGCCACTGAGCAAACCGGGATGCCGTTCATGGGGACGAATAATCCGGTCAAAAAGCTGCTGTACCATCCGCTGTATCGCCGGAATATAAAACCTGCCGACGTCGATCACGATGGAAAAAATCGTGATTGGAATCAGAATCTCAAGGGCCGTATTACGGCGTATGAAATAATATCCAATAGGAATGGAGAGCGACCCTAAGTGAATCCCTTTCCGAATCAGTTCGCTCGAAAAACTAATTTGGCCGCGATTAGAAGGTTCCGGCTTGCCCGGTCCTTCGGATGGTGTTGGGCCGGTTGCTAATCCCACTGCTATGGTTTCTCTCTGGCTGACGGCTATGTTCGAATTCACTGCAAAATAAATAGGTGCATGCTCAGAACTCCCTCAGTATGGAATTCATTCTCGAAATTATTTTTTACATCGGCTTCACACTCAAAACCGGATGTATTTCCCTTCCATTCGGAGCCATGCCATCCGGGGTGAACATGTGTGGCTCATCGAAAAATCCTACGCCTGCAATTTGGATCATCGGCGGCTGGACGAGGCGCTTAGCGAAAAAGCCAGGCCGGCCGGCAATGCGATCAATTTCCTCTCGCGCCTCGGCAAATTCTTTTCGGACGGCAACCGGCGCGGGCACACTGGTGTCCGGGATTTCCGCGACCATTCGAAGTTTCGTTGTCGGATCTTCGAGAACAAGATGATAATCGCCATCGAATTCCTTCTTCACGGCGATGAGCCGAACCCGAAGATCGTAAAGCGTCCGCTCCGAGGCCAATCGCCCCACCGACTCGCCAACATTCGGCTCCGGCAGTGACGCTTGCTCGTTGATAGTCGTCGCAATGGCAGGCGCCGTGAGCACCAACGAATCTGCAAGTGTCTTCACCTTCCACCGCTCGGAGTGCACATGCTCGGATAATTCAAACCCGAGGATCGCCGCTCCGCCCGTTATCAGCAATACGAAAACCTTAAGTATATTCATTCGGCAGGTTAAACCACCCAATTAGAGGACACGTCACTAAAAAGCTATTCATTGTATTCCAGAAGAAACCTCTACATTATGAATAGGGCGATGTTTGCCTAATGATTTTCGTCTGCTACCGTAACACTTCTATCCTCAGCACCGGATGTATCTCCCGGTTATTCGACGCGGTGCCATGATACGGTGCGTAATGCGCCTGATCGAAGAAGCCAACGCCCGTCACGCGGATAAGCGGCTTTGAATCGAATTCAACGCCAGAATACCCTGGCATTTTGCCGGCGATGCTATCGAGGGTGTGCCGCGCGATTCGGAATGCCGGGCGATACTGCTCAGGACCAAAGGCATCCGGATCTGGAATTTCGGCGATCATCTGCGCGCCCGTCTTAGGGTCTTCGATGACAAATTTATAATCGCGGTCTAAATCCTCCATCACTTTAACGAGCAGGGCATCCGTCACATAAAGCGTTTGCTCGCTCGGAAGACGCGCCCATGATTGTCGGATAGGCGGCGGCTCCCGAAGGGAAACTTGCTCCTGAACGGTTGTCCGAACGGGAATTGAATCGGGGATGAACCCATCGGCGAGCGTTTTAACCTCCCAACGAGGCGAATGGATGTGCCACCGGAATTCCACGCCGCTTCCGGCCGCCGCAGCCGCAAAAAGAAACAAAATCACGCTTCGGAAGAGGCACATAGTCGCGCGATTGTAAACGTCAATGAGGGCATATTCATCCTTTGACAAAATACCATGATACAATGTTCAAGCGCGTAACAAAGGCCCAATAATTCGTCTAATCTTGCGTCATGAATCCATATGGCAGAATGTGGAGAGGTTCTGTCGCATTTCGTGGTTTCCAGACAGCTTTTCAAGAGCATTTATTCGATAACCATTGAGACTCTATTATATTCGATGAAATTTCGATTCTTTCACCCGGCTCGTGTGAGCGCATTGGCCACCGCTCTTACCCTCGCAGGTGTATCGCATGGATATGCGCAGGCACCCAGCCAATCGACACCTTCCTATACCAATCTCTCGACGACGATAACGCTGGCTGATGCAATCCGGCGAGCCATCGCAGAAAATTACGATGTCCGGAAAGCAGGTAACACTGCGCGGCGAAATGACATCGAAGTGACGCGAACGGAGGATAACGCCTGGCTGCCCTCAGCCTCGGCTTCCGGCTCATGGGGTTACAATTACTCGCTCGAACCCGTCTCGCGTCGAACGCTGACTATTCTCCAGGAGAGCAACGCCTTTGTTCCGACCACGACGGGGGATAGTATTTTCGTAAGCGGCATTGTTCCGGGGGCGGCTACCACCCACGTTATTACTCCGGCGGGTTCCCATTCGCTTCGATGGGGCGCCTCTGCCGCATATAATATTTATCATGGTGGCTCCGACGTAGCCAGCATCAATGCAGCACAAGCCAGATTCGGCGCTTCGAAAAATTTGTTTACATGGACGCGCCAACAGACCGCCTTTGCCGTCACTCGCGACTATCTTACCGTACTTGACAATGGAGAATTGGTTACGGCGGCCGATTCAACGCTTGCCGAAGGAATGGCGCAGCTTCGGCTCGTGCAAGGGAAATACCAAGCCGGGGTGGTGCCAATTGGGAACGTCTATCAACAGGAGGCCATCGTTGCGAACGATTCGGTCTCGATGATTCAGGCACGGAATAATTATCAGAATGCCCGCGCACAAGTGCTGTACGATCTGAATGTTCCGCCCAATGCTTATAACAATTATTCATTTGTCGTGGATGGGATCGATACTTCGACCTCGCCCGCTACTCGCGCTGCCGTGGATACATCCATTGCCGCAGCCCGGCTCGATCAAGCCATTAACAACCGGCCCGATATTCTCGCGCAGGAAAATACGATTCAGGCTACGCTGTTTGGGGTAGATATAACGCGCGGCGCCTTGCTTCCAAGTCTGGATGCTTCGGCGGGAATTAGCGGTGCGGGAAGCAATACCGATCTGACAAAAATTCAGATAGTTAATGGGCTGAATGTCGGCCTTACGCTTTCCGTCCCGATTTTCGATCAATTCCAAAACGAGTTGATTATTCAGGAAAAGGAAGTCGATGTCGAAAATGATCGCATCGACCTTGAAAATGATGTACAAACCATCCGCAACCAGGCAACACAATATGTCAATAATTTAAAAGCTGCCGATCAGGCGCTCGATGCAACCGCCAGCGAATTGAACTCCGCGGAGGAAAGCCTCAGGCTTGCCTCGGAGCAGTTGCGCGTCGGCGCTGGAACGGAAGTGAATGTTATTATTGCGGAATCCGCCGTTGAAACCGCTCGAGTTAACTGGGTCAATGCAAAATATAACTGGGTGCTCGCCCAACGGCAATTAGCGTATACGCTCGGTCAATGGAATTATTGAGAAGGAGTTTATTCAAGATATGGTCACGACGAAAAACAACACAAAGAATGCTATTGGGGCAGTAAGTACCGGTTCGAATGGCACTCCCGCGACCTTAGAAGCCAATTTAGTTCTCGCGCGCAATCGCCGAAAACGAAAGACCCGCACGCTTTGGATCGCGCTCGGAAGTCTGGTCGGGCTGATTATTATTATTGCTCTTGCCTCTGGCGGAAAAGAGAAGCCGACGGTCGTTCAGACCGAGCAAGTAGGCCGCCACACGGTCACGGAAATTGTTCAGGCAACGGGGAAAATTCAGCCCGAGGTATTGGTGAAAGTTTCTCCGGAAGTTCCAGGCGAAATTATCAAGCTGCCCTTCAAGGAAGGTGCTCATGTAAGGAAAGGCGATCTGGTGGCGCAGATCAAGCCGGTCACCTATCAGGAACAATATGCCGCCGCGGAAGCGAGCTATAGTAGTTCCAAGGCCCAGGCCGAGGCCCAGCGCGCAGCCATGATCCAAGCGAAGCAGGACCTTGCCCGCGCAGAACGGCTCAAATCTTCTCACCTGGTTTCCGATCAGGATTATGATGCTGCAAAATCGAAATACGATGCGGCGGTTGCCGGAATGAATGCCGCGAATTTTTCCGCGAATGCGGCCGAAAGCCAAATGCGCCAGAACCGGGAATATCTTAGCAAAACGGACGTCCTATCCCCCATGGATGGCGTTATCACCTCCCTAATTTCACGGCTGGGTGAGAAGGTAGTAGGTACAAGCCAATTTGCAGGGACCGAAATGATGGACATTAGCGATCTCACCGTGATGAATGCCATGGTCGACGTCGATGAAAATGATGTCGTTAACGTCAAGCTTGGTGATCCGGTAAAAATATCGATCGATGCATTTCCAGATACAGTTTTTACCGGCAAGGTGATCGAAATCGCCAATAGCGCAACCCTTGCTGGAACCGGCACGGCGGACCAATCGACGAACTTCACGGTAAAAGTCCGCTTAGATGATTTTGGGCCTGCGGATCTTCGCCCCGGCATGAGCTGTACTGCTCGAATCGAAACGGAGACGAAACCAAACGTTATCGCCGTCCCGCTGATGGCCGTTACTCGCCGGGAAAGTGACGATCAGCGGGCCGCCGATTCCCTTCGCCAAATTCGCGAAGCTAACCGCGGCACATTCAACGGCGATGAGCAGTCCTCCTCGATTGTATTTATCATCAAGAATGGGAAAGCGAAAAAAGTCCCCATTACCACCGGCGTCTCAGATAATGCGTATGTGGAAGTCCTGGCCGGCCTTACGGGTGGCGAGCAAGTTATCAAAGGAAATTTTCGCGCGGTCTCCAAGGATTTGAAAGACGGTATGGCTGTAAAAGTCGATAATTCAGGCAAGACTACGGAATAATAAAAACGCAGAATATGATCGAACCAATTTCCGAAAACGGCCAATCGCACAATGCACAGAACTCGGTAATTTTTTTGGAAAATATCCAAAAAATTTATAAGATGGGGACGGAGCTCGTCTATGCCTTGCGCGGCGTGACGATTGGTGTCCGTCAAAATGAGTATATCGCGATTATGGGCCCTTCCGGCTCCGGAAAATCGACGCTGATGAATATTATCGGCTGCCTCGACACGCCGACCGGCGGGAATTATTTTTTTAACGGTGTGAACGTCGCCGGCCTGGATGATAACGATCTTGCCGATATTCGTAACCGGCAGATTGGTTTTGTATTTCAGACGTTCAATCTTTTGCCTCGCAGCGATTCCCTGCATAACGTCGAACTTCCATTGATTTATGCTGGCGTTGGCAAGGAGGAGCGCCGCCAACGCGCGATGGACGCGCTCGAACATGTACAGCTCGCGGAACGAGCACATCACAAGCCGAACGAACTCTCCGGAGGCCAGCGCCAGCGTGTCGCGGTGGCCCGCGCCCTGGTGACGCGCCCCTCGATTCTCCTCGCGGATGAACCGACCGGCAATCTCGATTCGAAAACCGGCGATGAGATCATGCGCCTCTTCAAAGAACTGCATGTGCAGGGCAATACGATCATCCTCGTCACCCATGAAGAGGACATCGCTCGCCATGCGGAGCGTATCGTACGCATTAAAGATGGATTAGTCGAGAGTGACGAGCCTGTGTTGGAGCGTGCGCTGGTATAATTATGGTCTCCCGAATTTTTCACGACACGGTCGAGGGTATTCGAATGGCGCGGAGCGCCCTTCGAGCGAATCCGCTTCGTTCGGCCCTTACCATGCTCGGAATTATTATCGGCATTGTCACGGTCACCCTGATGAGCGCTTTCCTTACCGGGCTTACGGAAATGTTTCATGAGACGACCAGCTTCATGGGCACCGATGTGTATTACGTCAATAAATTCAATTGGGGTGGGGGCGATTGGCGGGCGCAAATGAATCGGCCGAATGTTACGCTCGAAGAGGCGCGCGAACTTCGGCAACGAATGACGACAGCGAAAGCAATCAGCGTTTCCGACCAGAAGGACGGCGTCACGCTGAAATACCTGACGAACGAACTCCTCGATTTGCGCGCCGTCGGAATTGACGCGCCCTACGAAGTGACGAGCTCGATCGAAATGAGCCAAGGGCGGTTTTTCGCAACACAGGAACTCCAAAGTGCAAGGCCCGTCTGCATTATCGGATACGATGTGTGGGACGCGCTCTTCCATAAATCGAACCCTATTGGGAAATCCATTCGCGCCAATGGATATACGCTCGAAGTCATCGGGGTGACGAAGCAAGTCGGTGGCATGTTCGGAGAATTTTCGACCGATCGCCAGGTACTCATGCCGCTGCAAACTTTTTTCAATGCTTACGGCCAGCCCGATCCCATGCTCACCATCGCCGTGAAAGCAAAAAACGTCTTACAGAAAGAAGATACGAAAGCCGAAGCGCAATTTCAAATGAGAGTCATTCGCAAGCTCAAGCCGGCCGATCCGGATAATTTCGGCGTCAACAGCGAAGACCAATTCAATCAGATATTCGATGGGCTGACGAGCGGCCTCACAATCGTCGGCCTGACCATCACCGGGCTTTCCTTGCTTGTTGGTGGTATCGGCATTATGAATATCATGTTCGTTGGGGTCAAGGAGCGAACGCGAGAAATCGGCATTCGCAAAGCTGTCGGCGCGCGGAGGCGCATGGTGCTTGCGCAATTTCTTTCCGAGGCCACGATTCTCTGCCTCGTTGCCGGTTCGTTCGGACTGTTACTCGCCTATGGAGCGTCGCTCTATATTAATTCAAACGTGCTTACCTCCGATTCATCGGTCCATCTCCATTTCACCCCGTTACTGATCGTAGGTGGCCTCGCACTCTCGTTAGGAATCGGCGTGCTAAGTGGTATCGTACCGGCATGGCGCGCAAGCAAACTCGATCCGGTGGATGCGTTGAGATACGAATAATGGTAAGCACGGAAAACATCCGCCAGGCCTTTGAATCGCTCCGAGCGAATAAGCTCCGGAGCGCGCTCACGCTGCTCGGAATTGTAGTCGGCGTGTTTTCCATTATTGGTGTGATGACGGCGCTCGGAGCATTCACCAACAGCGTCGATTCCGCCATCTCGCAATTGGGGGGCCAAACGTTTACCGTTAAAAAAATGCCATCCCTTCAAATGGGCGCGAGCGACTGGCGAAAATTTTTGCGACGAAAACCGATCACCTACGAGCAGATAAAATTCGTCCGGGATAATACACATCTTCCCCTTTCTGTCAGCGCGGAAAACACCTTCGCCCCGCTGACCGTCTCCTACGGCGATCAAAAAAGCGATCCCGAATATTCGCTCATTGGCTCGGACGATAGCTATGCCGAGAACCATTCTTACGATCTCGCAAAAGGACGAATGCTCACTCCGGACGATATTCAATACGGCCGCGACGTGACCGTACTTGGGCAGGACATTGTCGATCGCTTGTTCCAACATGGCGAGGATCCTATCGGCAAGACGATACAAATGAACCAGCACAATTATCTCGTCATCGGAGTCTTTGCTCGCAAGGGCGGCGGCATGGGGCGAAGCCAGGATGGCTTCGCGCTCATTCCTGTTACCAATGAGCTGAAATATTTCATTCAGCAGGAATATACTTCGCTGCAAATGACCGTCCGCGCGCGATCGAAAAAATTATTCGACGAAACGCAGGACGAGATCATCGGAGCCATGCGCTCCGTCCGCGGCGTAAAGCCGGGCGCCGATAACGATTTCGAAGTCGAGGACAACACGAGCCTCACCACGCAATTCGATTCGTTCTCGAAATATCTCTCGTATGCAGGCTTTGGCATCAGTGCCATCGCGCTCTTAGCCGCGTCGATTGGCATTATGAACATCATGCTCGTCTCTGTTACGGAGCGGACGAAAGAGATCGGCATTCGCAAAGCCATGGGGGCAACCAAAGCCGCTATTGCCGGCCAATTCCTCACCGAAGCCGTTGTGCTCTGCTGGGTCGGCGGAGTGATCGGTATCGCAATCGGAATTGGGATCGGAAATATCCTCGCGGTTTTTCTCCATGCGAGCGTCTATATTCCGACGATGTGGATCGGTATTGGGATGGGAGTCTGCTCGATCGTCGGAATCGTCTTTGGCCTTTATCCTGCTCTCAAAGCCGCGAACATGAGCCCCATTGACGCCTTGAGATTCGAGTAAGAATCTCTCTCAAAGAACTATTCCATTATCAACCTGCGGCAAGAATGATAATCCCGATGACGATTCCAATAATGTCAAGTGTCGCGAGGATCCATTCCGGCGTGCTCCCGTGATTCACTTCCGGAGTCCCATTACATTCGTTCCACTTTTGTTGAAAGTACGAATGCTCATATGCGGTCATGGTAGAAAGGGGCTTGTTTTGGAGAGCAAGAAAAAGCGAGTCCTGGCAAGGGTCCGATGTATTAAAGCTATCCCGTGCCACGATAGGTTGAGAGTGCCCTCCAACGTTCGATGGGCGGTGAGAACTGGCGCATGAGCTAACCGCCACCATAAATACCAGCAGCATTACTATTTTCATGCTGCAAATTTACGGGAAAAATGATTTGGCGGTGCGGAATCTAGATAAATCTCTATTAGATTCTATGCTTCCGTAAGCAGTTTTCGGACGATACGACTTAGCTCATCGAAATTGACGGGTTTCACCAAGTGGGCGTTGAAGCCCGCTTCGATCGAACGGCGGCGGTCTTCGTCCATGCCGAAGCCGGAAATGGCGACGCCTCGCGTAGGACGAATTTCGTTCATGCGCTGAATGACCTCGAACCCATCGCCATCGGGAAGCCCGATATCGCTCACGACCAGATCGAAGGTTTTCTCGCGCGATTGCTCCAGAGCAGCCTCGACCGAGCGGGCGATAGTGACCGTATAGCCTTTCCGCTCCAGGAGCACCTGCATGGCGCGGCTGGTGTCATTGTTATCTTCGACTAAAAGAATTTGCGACCGGCGCTCCGGCGTCGGATTCCCCGAATCTTTTTGTGGCGGCTTCTCTCCTTTCGGCTTGGCTACGGTCGGAATTTCGATGGTGAACAGCGCTCCTTTTTCGGCGCCTTCGCTTTCGGCCCAAATCGATCCCCGATGCTGATCGATAAGGGCTTTGCTGATCGCGAGGCCAAGCCCCAGCCCGCCGAAGCGGCGTGTAATAGCTTTACTTCCCTGATCGAAGGCATTGAAGACTGTTCCTAAATGCTCCTTCGAAATTCCGATACCGTTATCTTTAATTTGACATCGAAGCATGCCGGCAGAAGGGTTAGACGTTCGAATCGAAATCGAACCGCCTTCCGGAGTGAATTTCACGGCATTTTTAAGGAGGTTCCAAAGCACTTGGTGCATGCGCGCGGAATCGGCCTCGACGAGCGGCTCCGCTGCCTCCAGCTTCAGGGAAAGTTCGAGTTTCTTGGCGCGGATTTCTTCGCCGCAAATCTCGATGGTGTTATGAAGAAGCTTATGAAGATCGACCGTGCCGAGATGCAGTTCTAACTTGCCATTCGCAATTCTGGTAAGATCGAGCAGATCGTCAATTAGCCGAGCTTCGAGTTGTACATTGCGTCCAATCGTTTCAATCCAACTTTTGACCTCGGAGGAAAGGACGGGATCCTCATCGAGCATTTGAACAATGGCCAGCACGGGCGTAAGAGGGGTCCGCAGCTCATGGCTCAACACGGCGAGAAATTTATCCTTCGCCGAATTCGCAAGTTCGGCCGTTTCCTTCGCATTCCATAGCTCCCGGTTCGCGGTTTCGAGTTCCTGCGTTCGTTGCTTCACCCGTGCTTCGAGTTCCTGATTGAGCTGTCGCGTTCGTTCTTCGATCTCGTATCGTTCGCTAATATCGATCCCGGAAGCGATCACATGAAGAAGTTTTCCAGACTCATCGAACAGCCCTTTGAAAGACATGGAAAGCCGGCGGGCTTTTCCCTTGGCCGGATTGATATTCATCTCAAAGGCAATTTCTTCCCCTTTACGGACGACCTCGAAAGCTTGGCGCACCTTATCTGCATCCTCTCCCGAGACCAGTATCTCCCACGCCAGCCGCCCTTTGGCATGATCGAGCCGGAGCCCGCTGATTTGCTCACTGGCGTTGTTGAACCGCTCCAGTCTTCCGTTGGAATCGAATATGATGATGTAGCTTCCGGCCGTCTCCAGAATCTTATCGACAAAATCGCGCTCCTTCGAAAGATCGTGACTCTTTTCTTCGAGTTTCGCATTCGAGTTCCGCAACAAAACCGCCTGCTCGCGAAGTGCATCCGCCATTCGCTGAATCTCCAGTTGCTTGCGGTAGAGTTCCACGAATACACTGACTTTCGCGCGAAGGACCGAAGGATCGAACGGCTTCGTAATATAATCGACCGCCCCAAGCGAATATCCACGAAAAATATTGACCTCGCTCGTGCTGACGGCGGTTAGAAAAATAATCGGAGTAAATTGGGATTGGGGTCGTTTACGGATGAGCTCCGCCGTTTCATAACCATCCATTTCTGGCATTTGAACGTCCAGCAAAATGACGGCGAAATCTTCAAGAAGTACCTTACGCAACGCCTCCCGACCGCTGTTAGCCCGGACAAAATCTACATTGATCGACTCCTGGGCGCCGTTAGGTCCTCTTCCGGAACGTCCCAGGCTCGCTTCGAGGGCGAGCAGGTTTTCCGGGTGGTCATCGACGATGAGAATTTTGAGCGGCGCGGTGCCACTCGCGGGAAGGGCCGGACGGGTCAGCGCTACCGGCCGGCTGGAAGAAGCGGAAGAAGTAGGAAATTGTACCAGCGAACTGTTCATGGAAACGGCATCACCGAATGAGGCTATGGATTCATTCTGCAATGGGGCAATGAACATGCCAGTTCCATTCGGTTCTGCGATTGTCCTTTGCATAAATACTGCCGCTGTTAGGTATTACGATTGGACCTGGAATCCTCACTTAAAAAGCCATACCCGCAAAAGGGATAACAGTTGATCAACATCGACGGGCTTGGTAATGTAATCCGAGGCTCCGGCTTCGATGCACTTTTCGCGATCGCCCCGCATGGCCTTTGCCGTCACGGCGATCATGGGCACATGTTTGTACCGGCGGTTCTTTCGAATGCTTCGCATTGCCTCGTACCCGTCCATCCCCGGCATCATGATGTCCATAAGCACCACATCGATGTCGATGGATTTATTGAGAAGATCGAGCGCGTCCTGCCCGTTCTCGGCATAAACGACTCGCATGTTATGGCGTTCGAGGAAACTCGAAACGGCAAAGATATTCCGAATATCGTCATCGACGATGAGGACTTTTTTGTTCGCAAGCGCGGCATCGGTGCTATGAATATTTTCGAGCCTGCGGCGTTTGTCCTCCGAAAGTTTTGCTTCATTCCGGTGGAGGAACAATGAGGTTTCATCGAGCAATTTATCGATCGAAGTCATATCCTTGACAATCACCGATTCCGCGAGCTTTGCAAGGTGAGCCGATTCCTTCTTCGTGAGCTCTTTACTCGTATATACAATAATTGGGAGATCGGCGTATTTTTGATCCTTGCGAATTGTTTCAATGAACGCGAATCCGTTCATGTCGGGAATGCCAAGGTCTACGACGATACAGTCGAATTTTTCCTTTTGCAATTTGTCGATCGCTTCTTTACCCGAGCCGAGCGTAATGAGTTCGATGTCTCCTTCGCCATCGATAAATTCCGCAATGGACTTTCGCTCTTCCTCATTATTTTCAACGACCAGCAGACGTTTCTTATGATCGCCAAAGTGCCGCATTTCATCGAGCGATTTTTTCATCAACTCGGGAGTAGCTGGCTTTTGGATTTGCGCAAATGCACCCATCCGTTTTTGCCGCGGTAATTGATCGATTACCGAGACGATCTGAACCGGAATATGCCGCGTCGCCGGATCGTGCTTCAAGCGGTCGAGCACGGCGAGGCCGTGCATGCCCGGAAGTTGGATATCGAGGGAGATCGCATCCGGATTATACCGCCGGGCGTAGGAGAGTCCGGTTTCGCCTCGGCTGGCGGCTATGACCTTGAATTCTTTTTCGTGGGCCATATCGAGAAGGATTTTCGCGAAATTCGGATCGTCCTCGATCACCAGGAGCGTCCGGTCTCCCGGCTGAATCGAATTGCGGTCGTCGGGAATTTCATCCTCGGGCCGAACTTCCTCTGGTTCGGGCGACGATTCGGCTTCTAATTCACCATTCGCGGGCTGCGGATGAATGGGATGAGGCAAGCTTACCGGCTTGCTCGACGATTCGGCCTTCGCTTCTCCACTACCAGGAATGGGAGAATGCGTCCCATTCATCCCCGATATATTTGCCGGGAATATGTTTTTTGGCTCATTCAGTCCGATTGCAGTCGGAATATAATTGGCTGGTATATAGAGCGTGAAGGTGCTTCCCTCTCCCGGCTTACTGTGCAAACGGATTTCGCCGCCTAAGAGCCGTGCAATTTCGCGGCTGATCGAAAGGCCGAGGCCCGTACCGCCATATTCGCGGCTCGTGGTGCCATCGGCCTGTTGGAATGCCTCGAAAATGACTTTATGTTTTTCAGGGGCAATTCCGATTCCGGTATCTATCACCGAAAACGCGATTACCTCCGGCGCTTTGTTCAGCAGTTCGTTGCTGAATACAATATGTTTGTCGGCGGGAGCTATTTCCAGCCGCACTTTGCCCTGGTGCGTAAACTTGAAGGCATTGGAAAGGAGATTCTTCAGCACTTGCTCGAGACGCTTGGAATCGGTCGCGATCGTCTCGGGCACTCCCTCGGCATTTCGTATTTCAAAGCCCAGCGATTTTTCCTGCGCGAGCGAATCGAAAATACGGTGCATGTCTTCAACGAGGTTCGGCAGCCGCACTTCCCCGATATCGACCGCCATCGTTCCCGATTCGATCTTGGAGAGATCGAGAATCTCGTTGATAAGCGCCAGCAAATCCGCGCCGCTTGAATAGATCGTCTCGGCAAACTCGACTTGCTTATTCGAAAGATTCGTCTCGTTATTTTCCGCGAGCATCTTCGAGAGAATAAGCATCGAATTCAGCGGCGTCCGCAATTCATGCGACATATTCGCAAGGAATTCCGATTTATACTTCGACGTGAGGGCAAGCTGCTCGGCTTTCTCTTCGAGTGCCCCTCGCGCGAGCTCGATTTCGCGGTTCTTTCGCTCCACTTCGGTCTTTTGCTCGCCGAGTAGTTTCGCTTTGTCCTGGAGTTCGTCGTTCGTCTCCTGGAGTTCCTCCTGCTGTTTCTTCAGCAATTCTTCCGAAGCTTGCAGCGACTTGGCCTGCTGTTCGAGCCGTCGGTTTGTTTCCGTCAGTTCCTGCTGCTGCGTTTGGAGTTCCTGCGTCAGCGATTGCGACTGCGCCAGCAGCGATTCCGTCCGCATGTTTGCCTCGATCGTGTTCAAAACGATTCCGATTGACTCGGTAAGCTGGTCTAAGAAGGCGATGTGGATTTCATTGAATGGATGAAAACTCGCCAGCTCGATCACGGCCTTGACCTGTCCTTCAAAGAGGACCGGGAGCACCACGATATTGAGCGGCGCGGACTCGCCCAGGCCGGAATTCACCTTGATATAGTCATTTGGAACTCCCGTGATGACAATACGCTCTTTTTCCAGTGCGCACTGCCCCACCAGCCCCTCGCCCATCTTGAATTGGTTCGACAGGTTCTTTCGCTCGCGATAAGCATAACTTGCCAGTAATTTCAGGAATGCATCGCTTCCAGAACCTTCCGTAATATAGAAGACGCCATGCTGCATGTTGACGAGTGGCGCAAGCTCGCTCAGAATGAGCCGCGAAACCGTCCACAAATCTTTTTGCCCTTGCAATAAGCGTGTGAACCGCGCAAGGTTCGTCTTGAGCCAGTCCTGCTCGGTGTTCTTGCGCGTCGTATCTTTAAGATTACGGATCATCTCGTTCACGTTATCTTTGAGATACGCAACTTCACCGGCGGCTTCGACCGTGATCATTCGCGAAAGATCGCCCTTGGTTACGGCCGTGGCTACTTCGGCCATGGCACGCACTTGAGAAGTCAGGTTTGCAGCAAGGCGATTTACATTGTCGGTCAAATCGCGCCAGGTTCCCGAAGCGCCCGGCACGCTGGCCTGACCGCCCAGCTTTCCTTCGATACCTACTTCGCGGGCCACCGTCGTAACCTGATCGGCAAAGGTCGCGAGGGTATCGATCATAGCATTGATCGTGTCGGCAAGTTCGGCAATTTCGCCCATGGCTTCCACCGTCAGCTTGCGCTTTAAGTTACCGTTGGCAACGGCGGTAACGACTCGTGCAATGCCGCGCACCTGCGTCGTAAGGTTTGCGGCCATGAAGTTTACATTGTCCGTCAGCTCTTTCCAGACACCGGCCACGCCGCGCACTTCGGCTTGTCCGCCGAGCTTTCCTTCCGTACCTACTTCACGCGCCACGCGGGTTACTTCCGATGCGAAGGAGTTAAGCTGGTCCACCATTGTATTAATGGTGTCTTTCAGCTCGAGGATTTCGCCTTTTACATCGACGGTAATTTTCTTCGACAAATCGCCATTTGCGACGGCCGTCGTAACGTTGGCAATGTTACGGACCTGGCCCGTCAAATTCGAGGCCATGAAATTCACATTATCGGTCAAGTCTTTCCATGTACCCGAAACACCTTTTACATCGGCCTGACCGCCCAGCTTTCCATCCGTGCCTACTTCACGCGCCACGCGAGTTACTTCGGAGGCGAACGAGTTAAGCTGATCGACCATCGTATTCACCGTGTTCTTCAGCTCCAGGATTTCTCCTTTAACATCTACCGTAACTTTTTTCGACAGATCGCCATTTGCTACGGCCGTTGTTACATTTGCGATGTTACGCACCTGCGCCGTGAGGTTCGAGGCCATGAAATTCACCGAGTCCGTCAAATCTTTCCACGTACCCGAAACGCCTTTTACTTGCGCCTGGCCTCCCAACTTTCCTTCCGTTCCTACTTCACGCGCGACGCGCGTTACTTCGGCGGCGAAGGAGGAAAGCTGATCGACCATGGTGTTGATCGTGTTTTTCAGCTCTAAAATTTCGCCCTTTACATCGACCGTGATTTTCTTCGACAAATCGCCAGTGGCAACCGCCGTTGTAACGTCGGCGATATTACGCACCTGCGAGGTCAGGTTACCGGCCATCGAATTTACATTATCGGTAAGGTCTTTCCAGACACCGGCGACACCTTTCACCTCGGCCTGGCCGCCCAGCTTTCCATCCGTTCCTACCTCGCGCGCCACGCGAGTTACTTCCGATGCGAACGATCCCAAGCTATCGACCATCTTGTTGATCGTGTTTTTTAGCTCCAGAATTTCACCCTTTACATCGACCGTGATTTTCTGCGACAGGTCGCCATTCGCGACCGCAGTTGTCACATTCGCAATGTTACGCACCTGCCCCGTAAGGTTCGAGGCCATGAAATTCACATTGTCTGTAAGGTCTTTCCATGTGCCGGAAACGCCTTTGACTTCGGCCTGGCCACCGAGCTTCCCTTCCGTACCTACTTCGCGGGCCACGCGGGTTACTTCCGAAGCGAACGAGTTAAGCTGATCGACCATCGTATTGATCGTGTTCTTCAACTCTAAGATTTCGCCTTTGACATCGACCGTGATCTTCTTCGACAAATCGCCATTCGCGACGGCCGTTGTTACTTCTGCAATATTACGCACTTGCGACGTAAGATTTGCGGCCATGAAATTTACATTGTCCGTAAGATCTTTCCACGTACCGGCTACGCCTTTTACTTCGGCCTGACCTCCAAGCTTTCCTTCCGTACCTACTTCACGGGCTACACGCGTTACTTCGGCGGCGAAGGACGAAAGCTGATCGACCATGGTATTGATCGTGTTCTTTAGCTCCAGAATTTCGCCCTTTACATCGACCGTGATTTTCTTCGATAAATCTCCGGTAGCGACGGCCGTGGTAACTTCGGCAATGTTACGCACCTGGCCTGTAAGGTTCGAGGCCATGAAATTCACATTATCCGTCAAATCCTTCCACACACCGGCGACGCCTTTTACATCGGCCTGACCGCCCAACTTTCCTTCCGTACCTACTTCGCGCGCCACGCGTGTTACTTCCGCCGCAAAACTGGAAAGCTGATCGACCATCGTATTGATCGTATTTTTTAGCTCCAAAATCTCGCCCTTTACATCGACCGTGATTTTTTTCGACAAATCACCCATAGCGACGGCCGTTGTTACGTCGGCAATATTACGCACCTGGCCGGTCAGGTTCGAAGCCATGAAATTCACATTGTCCGTCAAATCTTTCCATGTACCCGAGACGCCTTTTACAACCGCCTGGCCGCCCAACTTTCCTTCCGTACCTACTTCACGCGCCACGCGCGTTACTTCCGATGCGAACGAGTTTAGCTGGTCCACCATCGTATTGATCGTGTTTTTCAGCTCTAAGATTTCGCCTTTTACATCGACCGTGATCTTCTTCGACAAGTCTCCATTGGCGACCGCGGTCGTCACTTCCGCGATGTTACGAACCTGTCCCGTAAGATTCGAGGCCATGAAATTTACATTATCTGTCAAATCTTTCCACGTTCCCGAAACGCCTTTTACCTGCGCTTGTCCGCCCAACTTTCCTTCCGTTCCTACTTCACGCGCCACGCGAGTTACTTCGGCCGCAAAGGAAGAAAGCTGATCGACCATCGTGTTAATGGTATTTTTTAGCTCCAGGATTTCGCCTTTTACATCGACCGTGATCTTTTTGGAGAGATCTCCGTTGGCGACGGCCGTCGTCACATTCGCAATGTTACGAACCTGCGCGGTGAGGTTCGAGGCCATAAAGTTCACATTATCCGTCAGGTCTTTCCAGGTGCCGGAAACGCCTTTGACGACCGCTTGGCCACCCAGCTTCCCTTCCGTACCTACTTCGCGCGCCACGCGCGTTACTTCCGAAGCGAAGGAGGAGAGCTGCTCGACCATCGTATTGACCACTTTTCCCGTGCGAAGGAATTCGCCCTTCAGCGGACGGCCATCAATTTCGAGGGCCATGGCTTGAGAGAGATCGCCTTTGGCCACACCGCCGATAACCCGTGCTACTTCCGTAAGCGGCTGCGCCAAATCGAAAATAAGCGTATTGACCCCCTCGACCGCGACGGCCCACGCACCCGAAGCATTTGGCAGCGTTGCTCGCTGCGTAATCTTTCCTTCTTTGCCAACGACATTACTTGTTCGCTCGAGTTCGCGGACAAGATTTTGATTCATCTCGATAATATCGTTCAACTCCTGCGCTATGCGGTACGTGAGCGAGTCTGTTACGGCAAGCGCTTCATCGACGGCAAAACGGGCCGAAAAATCGCCTTTTCGGACCGCGACCAACGTGCTCAATAACTTTCGCGCGCTGCCGGACTCGATAGAATCCGTACCGCCCGTGCGGGTGGCTTTACCATTCTGAATGCCGGCTGCCATACTGGTTTGAATTTCGCCCAGCGTCGTTCTCGTGGCATTGATCCCCTTGGATCGGGGCCGGTCGGTCATTAAGGATTCTGTATGAGAATTCGAATGTAGTGTTTGTTCCCCCCCCATGGTGGAAGAGGATTTCGAGGTACCCTTCTGCTTCATAATGAATCGCTTCTAAACGGAAATTTCAAAAGACAGGAAAATTTCAAAAAGGCTAAAAGACGAACTGGAGGAAAGACAAATTGCTCAGAAAGCAGATCTTCCTTTCAGGACTAATCGCAAGCTGAGTGTTTCGCCGAACCTGCAATTACGGCAGAGTTACATTTCAAAAACTGTACCATTGTTAAGAATTGCTAATTCCGCTTTTTTTTCGTGTAAAATTCTCAGAATGAAAGCGCCTAATTTCGAAATGGATGAGGTTTACTATTTTTGCGCCTTCCAAATGACAACTAAAGAACCTGCAAAGAAAAGCCCATTGGCAAGCCAGGCAGTAAAAATCGGAGATGCTTGGCCAGTGTAGCCAAATGTCTGGAAAACTTTTGAGAAGGTAAGATAAACAAAGGCTATCCCAATGGCAATGGAGAATTCGAAGCTCAAACCACTCCGTTTCTTTTTCGAGGCAAACGGAACGCCAAAAAGAACCACAATGAGCGAGGCAAAGGCCAGAGAGTATTTGCTTTGATAATCCACTTCATCGTGGGCCACATCCTGACCGGAGCGGCGGGTTAGTTCGATGCGCCGTTCCAGTTCCGTGTTTGTCATTTCATCCATCTTGAGCAGCCGGTCTTTGAGTTCTACAGGGGTAAAGCTAAAGTGGAAAAAACTTTCCGGGCCGGCAAGCCTGCGAATAACTTCCGCCGTCGTATCGGTTTGGAACGTGCGCTGGATCGCATCCTGCAATCGCCATTCGTTTCGGACCGAGTCCCAAAGTAATAGCGGTGCGTCGATGCGGCTGGTCATACGGGTAATGTCTTTGGGGTCAAAATACTGCAGGGATATTTTTGTGCCGCGACGTTGCCCCCAGGAGTAATCCGCCATGGAAACGATGCGAGTCGGTGAATCCTGAAGATAGAGATCGAGCTCCTGGCTGCTCAGAAGGTCTTCATGGACATCGTCCCGAAGGATCTCTTCAACCCTCATATTCGCTTTGGGCAGGATCCATCCATTAAAATAGACCGCTCCTGCTGAAATGAACGCCGATGCAATCACGAACGGCGCCATCAACCGATAGAGGGAAATACCGCCCGAACGCATGGCGATGATCTCGCTCGCCATGGACATGCGGCCCGTGGCAAATAGTGAACCTAAGAGGAGGCACACCGGTAGAATAAGCGCGATAATCTGGGGCGTAAAATTAACGTAGTATTCGACAACAATACGGAACGGGATATGGTGATCGAGAAATTTATCGAGCTTCTCCATCAGGTCGACCGCGATATAGATAATGATGAAGGCCACCATCGAGACAATGGCGGCCAGAAAAAATTGCCGCAAAACGTACCGGTCGATGAGTTTGATGGAGAGCATTGCGCGAGGGTAGGTGTTTGTCTCTTTTTCTAACGAAGCCTTATGCCTCAAGATTCGCCAATCGATTCGCAAGATTTGTCCACGAAGCGTCGTCCGAAACCCGAACGCGGCGACCGGCTCGAACTGACGACCGATTCCCTTGCTTTCGAAGGCAAAGCCGTCGCTCGGCGCGAAGACGGCTACGTTATTTTCGTTGACGGCGCCATTGCCGGCGAGCGGATTATCGCGGAAATAAAAAAAGCGAAAGGAAGCTTCGCGAAAGCGAAAGTGACCGAAATTCTCGAAGCAGGCCCCGAACGCCGAACGCCCATTTGCCCTTACTTCGGCATTTGTGGCGGGTGCGCGCTGCAACATCTTACCTACGAAGCCCAGCTTCGATGGAAAAAGCAGCAGGTTATCGATTTATTCGAGCGGGTTGGGAAGATTGCGAATCCGCCCGTTCGAAATATAATTCCCGCGGAAAGCGAATATTACTATCGCAATAAAATGGAATTCTCCTTTTCGGACGAGCGATGGCTGACTGAGGAGGAAATTGCCAGCGGCGATGTGCAGGACCGATTCGCGCTCGGTTTGCATGTGCGTGAGCGCTTCGACCGCGTAATTGATACGAACGTCTGTTTCCTGCCCAATCGGCATGTGACAGATATTCTGAATTTTACGAGGGAATTTGCTATTTTGAACAAACTTGGAGTGTATTCGAATCGACAGGATAGACGAGGCAGCCAAAGTGAACAACATCCACCGTCCACCCTTCTCGACTCCGTCGAAGATGGATTTCTCCGCTTCCTGGTCATAAAAACCAGCCATGCAACGGGCGAAACGATGGTCAATCTCGTGACGAGCCGAGAAGAGCCAGACATCTTAGTAGCCTTTACCCGTGAGCTCGTTCAATCGATTCCGCAAGTCACCACAGTCGTAAATAATATCAATAGTAAACGCTCGCAAGTCGCCGTTGGGGAATACGAAATCATCTATCATGGCGATGGCACGATCCGGGACAGCATCGGCCGCGCAACTTATCGTATTTCCGCCAACAGCTTTTTTCAGGCGAATACCCCCCAAGCTGAACGCCTCTATGAAATCGCTGCAAATTTCGCAGAGCTAAAACCAACGGATGAACTCTGGGACCTTTACTGTGGCACCGGAACAATCTCGCTGTTTGTCGCAAATCGAGTGAAACACGTGCTCGGGGTTGAACTGGTTGAAAGCGCGATTGCCGATGCCCGCTCGAATGCAGAAGCGAATGGAGTTCAGAATGTCGATTTTATCGCGAGCGATCTGCGGCATGCCCTTACCAGGCCGGATTTTCTTTCCGAACATTCAAAGCCGAACGTGCTAATCATCGATCCTCCACGCAGCGGCATGCACCCCGACGTTATCCGAGAGGTACTAAAACTCCACCCGGAACGCATTGCATACATTAGCTGCAACCCTGCAACGCAAGCCCGCGATATCGCGCTGCTATTGGAGGGGTACGAGCTTCTGGAATTGCAGCCCGTCGATATGTTCCCTCAGACATACCATATCGAGTGCGTCGCGAAGCTCCATCGAAAAGACAATTAATCATCTCCCACACTTCCGTATTTTTGTACCCATGACTCCATTTGAAATTGCCCATAGCCGCAACGGCGAGCTAAATGCTTTCCTTGAAATTTTCGACGAACGCCGCTTTACTACGCACGATGGGCCGCTCTCCGGAATGACCATAGCAGTAAAAGATGTGCTTGCCCTTAAAGGCGCGCGGCTTACGTGCGGATCGAAATTTCTCGAAGATTTCGAATCGCTTTACACGGCAACCTGCGTCCAGCGATTGATCGATGCCGGTGCGAGGATTGTCGGCAAGACGAATATGGACGAATTCGCGATGGGATCGTCAAATGAAAATTCGGCCTATGGGCCGGTGAAAAATCCATGGGATACCAACCGCGTGCCGGGCGGATCGAGTGGCGGCAGCGCGGTCGCGGCCGCCATTGGCGCATGCGATGTTGCACTCGGCACCGATACGGGCGGCTCGATCCGGCAGCCGGCAGCGTTTTGCGGCGTGGTCGGCATGAAGCCGACCTATGGCCGCATTTCACGCTATGGCCTTACCGCGTTCGCCTCCTCGTTCGATACCGTTGGCACATTTTCCCGCACGCTCGAAGATGCCGCGCGCGCGCTCGAAATCATGGCCGGCTTCGATCCGATGGATTCCACAAGCGCGCAAGTAGAGGTTCCCAAATATTCCGAGGGGCTTAATAGGAATGTAAAAGGCTTAACCATTGGGATTCCGCGGGAATATTTTGGAGAGGGAATTGAAACGGACGTCCGACGGCTCATAGAAGAATCAAAAGAGAAACTTCAGGAAGCTGGTTGCACCCTTATCGATGTTTCACTCCCCCACTCGAAATATTGCGTTGCCGATTATTATATTCTTACAACGGCAGAAGCTTCGAGCAATCTCGCGCGCTTCGATGGCATTCGATACGGTAAAAGATCCGTTCGACCGCCGAAAGAAGGAGAAGTGCAGGGAATGGTTTCGTTGGAAGAGACCTACCGCCGCTCCCGCACGGAAGGTTTTGGCCGCGAGGTGAAGCGAAGAATTATGCTCGGAACCTACGTTCTCTCTTCCGGTTATTACGATGCGTATTACACGCGTGCCCAAAAAGTCCGGCGGCTGATCGCAAAAGATTTTTTCGATGTATTCCAATCCTGCGACGCCCTGCTTACGCCTACCACTCCGACGACCGCTTTCCGGCTCGGCGAGAAAGTGAGTGACCCGCTCGCCATGTACCTGAACGATATTTTCACCGTGAGTGCCAATCTAGCCGGCGTTCCAGCTATAAGCGTACCGGTGGGACTCGATGGAAAAGGGTTACCCGTCGGCGCGCAGCTTATTGCGAAGCATTTTGATGAGGAGATGCTTTTCGCGCTGGGAAAAGAAATAATGCAGAACCTGGATTACGCAGATTAAGGCGGATTATGCGGATGATTATTTAGTGCGAACTTATTGCCAAAATTTTCTAATCGAGTGGAATAAATCTTTCGAATCAATCCTAAAATCGTCCGCGTAATCCGCCTTAATCCGCGTAATCCAGGTTCTATCCCAGAAAATGGACCTTGACGATATTTGTGTGGCTCACCTGGAAAATCGGATGCCCGGCGGTGATAACGATCCAGCCACTGTTGCCAACCAGCCCCTTACGCTGAACGTCGCGCACCATATTCTCCAACGTTTCATCGAAGGACATTACGCTTTCAAGTTTCAGCGGGACCACACCGTGATAAAATGCCATTCGGCGTAGCGCAATATCCTCGGTGGACATACCGATGACGAGTTTCGAATATCGATATTTCGCAACGAATCGCGCGCTACGACCGGAAAGGGTCGCACAGAGGATCGCCTGCGCATCGACTTCCTCGGCAAGCACGCAGGCCGCGCGCGCGACGGAATCCGTCGCGTACTCCCCTTCCTCGTGCGGCAACACAAAATCGCGCTCAACGCGCACATAGCCGCTCCGCTCGGCCGAGAGCACGATCTCTCGCATGGTCGCCACCGCTTCGACGGGATACGCGCCGGCACTCGTTTCGGCAGAGAGCATCACGCAATCCGAACCATCGAAGACCGCGTTTGCGACATCGCTTGCTTCCGCGCGCGTTGGCCTCGGATGCGCGATCATGGATTCCAGCATTTGCGTAGCTGTAATCACAGGAATGCCTCGCGCATTTGCAAGATCGACAATGCGTTTTTGAATCGGGGGCACCCGTTCGAGCGGCATTTCCACGCCGAGATCGCCACGCGCGACCATAATCATGTCCGTCTCGGCAAGAATGTCTTTCAGATTCTCGACGGCTTCCGGTTTCTCGATTTTCGCAATGATCGGGGTTGTCGTGTCGTCAAATTCGGTCCGCAAAAAATTTCTAAGATCGCGAATATCTTCGGCCTTGCGAACGAAACTGATAGCGAACGCATCGACTCCTACTTTTTGAATTGCAAAGCGAACGATCTCTTTATCATGATCGGTGAGGGTCGGAATGCGCAAGATCGTCGCTGGGAAATTAATGCCTTTGTGACTCTTGAGGATTCCTCCCGTTTTCACCGTTGCAACAATCTCCGTTTCGGAAATAATGGCCTTGACCACCAATTCGATCGCCCCATCGTCGAGGAGGACCGGATGGCCGGGGCGAACATCGACGCCGAGATAGGGATAGCCAGTGGTGATACGCTCCGGAGTCGTGTGGACTTCGGGATCGTATGCGAGGATTACATCACTGCCCGCGATGAGTAGGACGCCATTCGGATCGGCAATATCGCCCGTTCGGATTTTCGGGCCGGGAAGGTCGGCGAAGATCGCGATATGCTCACCGAGCCGTTCGGCGACAGTTCGGACTTTCGTCGCAATATCTAAATGCGTTTCGAAAGTGGCGTGAGAAAAATTCAGCCGCGCAATGTCCATGCCGGCGAGAATGAGTTTTTCGATGATCTCTTCCGTCGCGCTCGAAGGACCTAACGTCGCGATGATCTTCGTTTTCGGTTGCAGCATGGGTAGTGCTCAGTGCGGAGTGCTAAGTGCTGAGCGTGAACGATGAAAAAAATTGAACTACTTAGCACGGAGCACTTAGCACTCGGCACTATAAATGGTGGGCAATACAGGATTCGAACCTGTGACCTCTTCCATGTCAAGGAAGCGCGCTAACCAACTGCGCCAATTGCCCTATCCGCACCAATGGTGCCGCTTTACAAGCGCCGGAGCAACAGAAGGCATGGCGCTCGCGGTTCCGTCACCTACTCGGTAAGGACATAAGAAAAGAAATTGTTCGAGCTAACGCTCCAGGATAACAATGAAGCCTTGATTCATCTCCCCGCTGGCTGACCGCTCCCTTTCGCGGTTTCCAAGCACGCCTTCTAATTTTTTTTCGAGCGCGGCATGCCCCGCGGGATTTTGTCCGCTCGTTCGTTCCCAAATTCTAATTGTGTTGGTGGAATCCAAGAGCTCCTTCATCCGGCCGAGCAAGAGATTGAGCGATTGCCTGCCGCCTTTGTATTGGGAATAATTATCGGATAGTTCGAACCGAAACTCCTGCTTCACAATCGTTTTGAGGGAGCGCGAAGTGTCGGCGGGAGGGAGAATGAGGGTATCGCGCGCCGTTTCGGAATTTGTGCGCAATTCGGCGATAAGCCGATTATTTTCGCCCGTGTTCATAAGAGCCAAAACATGTTGCCATGCCGAATCTCGATCCAGATCGAGCACGGTGTCTACTTCGCCTATGGCATTCGCGGTTTCCTTAAATGTTTTTTCAAAGAGCCAAAAACTATCCTTGAAGAGCCGGAGTGAGGTCTCGTTTCGCTGTGGGAACTTACAGCCAACGGCAAGGCGGGGAAGATGATACGATTCCTCGATCCATTGGGTAACCTTCGGAGGAGTATTCGCGGAATCGACCATAGTATAATCCTTAAAGCGCGTTTCTACTCGTTCGAGCGGTACCATTCCGTCCCCTGCCGAACCATTAACCAAAAACTGTACGCGGGGCGGGAGGGATGACGGTTGAGCGGTGACCAATGAAGAATGGGGAGCATGGGATGAAGGGCGAGAAGCCTGCAATGCCGACGCTTCGATGCGATTGTTTTCGCCCAAGTGATAGGAAAGCAAAAGGCCAATACTCCACGCATTCGATCCGGCCTGAGAAAGCTCCGTGAAGTCGAGATGTGTATGGATTTCGGGCTCCAAAGAAAAATTGGGAATAGCCCATGAAAGGCCGGCTGCTATGCCCGCGTGAAAAGGATTAGACGCTGAGGATGGCGCTGACACATTCGAAGAAATCGTTGATAATAATCTTTCGGAAACCCACGGACCCGCGCGAAGTGAAATCGCGGAGGGCTTCCATTCCGCAAGGGCTTCGGCGAGAAGCTTCCACTCGTGGCCGGAGACGGTATCCCGGCCGGTGAATATCCCGGTGGAATAAATACCTTCCATGCGACCGATGAGTCCTATGGAACCGATAAGCCCCATGGCGCCTTCCGCGCCCAAACCATAAGAAAAGGAAGAACTGACGCCGGTATCGGGAATACTCGAATGATTGAACGCCCCCGCTGCCCGGTTGATAAACAGCGGCGACCCATAATCGAACGAAACGATTGGCGAAATAAGAGCAGTCTCTTGCGCATTCGCGGAAAGCGCAAAAAGCAGAAGCAAAAAAGGGAGCAAGCAGCGTATCACTCACACAAAAATACGAACATACAGCAATAATGAACCAAAACAGGCGCAGGAATTTGCGCGAGAAAACGCTTACAATAAAAAGCTCGCGCGACCGAGAGGTACGCGCGAGCTTTTCGAAGATGAGCTATAAAGTTGGTTATTAATCCCGAACATCGATGTCCCCATTGACACCGAAAAGGACAGCTCGGTGCTGACTCACGTATCGGATGTCGGTCCAGCGATTAGTGCCAGCAAAGCTCTGCCCCCACGTCGCCCCGCCATCGGTCGATTCGACGATAACGCCACCAAATCCAACGGCCGTGATAACGCCGGCGCCATTGTTTGCGATGCCGCTCAGCCCGAGAGAAATTGTCTTTACAGTATGCCATGTATGCCCACCATCATCCGTGCGAAGAATGTATCCATTCGAGTTGGAAAGGTTTTGCGCCACGGCAAAACCGGTCGTCGCGCTGATGAACGTGCTGCGAGCAATGAGTGAATTCGCTTGGTCAGTTGAGCCTGGATGCCACGTTGTGCCACGGTCGGTCGTCCAATAATTGACGCCGAACCGGCCTTGTGCGACACCGTTTGCACCGTTCGAGCCAGGGATATTAAAGTCAATATTATAAATCCCGCCATTGGTGGAGAATATGGGATTCCACGTTTGCCCGCCATCCGTTGTTGAACAAATGGTCCCGGAAGGCGCGGCGTATGCGTCCGTCGTACCGACAAATCCGTATTTTCGATCAGTGAAATAAACTGAGCGGATAAGATCCGATTGCGGCACATTGCTGGCGTCCATTTGATTCCAGGTCATACCTCCATCGGTCGTTTCCGAAATCTCCCGTTGATCGCCAACCGCAAAGCCGATCGAAGCATCGAAAAACGAGATTCCATAAATGGTTACTCCGCCATACAACACCGGAGCTGGTGAGCGGAGGCTCCAGGTCGAGCCCGCGTCCGAAGTTGCGAGGAACGTTCCGTTCGCGCCCGAAACAAAACCGGTCGTTGAATTGACAAATTGGCCAATGACAAGATTGTCGGTCGTGCTGGTCGTAACGGGGTTCCAGGGACCGGGCTGCGTCACGGTGACGGTATCGGCATGCTCATACCATCCGCCTTCGTGGAAGCGGGCGGCAACTTCGACCGGATCGAGAGCGCGGCTGAGAATCATTACATTATCTATCGAACCCAGGAACGGTGTCGCTCCTGTAGGATCAGAGCCGATGGCATCGGAGCCGATCAAGAGAGGCCCTGAATTTTGAAGTTCCGGTTGCATTCCTGGATCTTGATATGTCATGTATAGCAAGCTATCCGAATACAACGTAACATTATGCCCAGCATTCACAACAAGGGTAAGTAAATGCCACTGACCATCGGACAACGACGGCACCGGGTAATCCGATATGGAATTCTGACCTGTTACACTCGTAATTTTTGCCACTGGAAGGCCATTCGATAATCCGAGTTGGTAACCGGGGTGAGAACCATCTGCCTGACCTTTTCCGATAATGATAGCATTCGAATCGTTCGTTTGAATCCACGCACTGATAGTATAGGGGTCATTACCGGTGAAATTAAGTCTATTCGAATCCAATACCGTCACAGTTTCTGTTCCTGCCATCGCATCCGCACGAAAAGAAAGTGCATTGGAGGCATTTCCGAATCGATCCGGGCCAAAGGTCATTTGTCCTCGTGTGCCATTGTGTCCTCCAATTTCATCATTCAAATTCCCATTGAAAGCCCAATAGGCTATGGTATCTGAAACGGTGGGTGCAGGAGGCCCGGTGAGCTTATCGGTGCGGCAACTCGCGAGTGCAAACATAAGAAACAGAGCGAAAACAGCAGAAATTCGAAGTTTCATGGTTTTGGGTTGTTTAAAAAATTAAAGATATAAAGAAGACGAATCGGCGAGAATATTCCTGACATTTTGAACCGCGATTTGTGGAATGTCAGGTTTTCGAACATTTTCTCGTCTTCTGGGTTAGTACGCTTTGTATGACAGACCTCGCAAGCCATTTTCAAGCATTCCTGGCTGGCGATAACGCGGCTTTCGCCGAGCTTTACCGCGAAGCGAATCCGCGGTTATCGGCGTATTGCCATAAACTCAACCCGGGCCATGCCGAGGACCTGATGCAGGAGCTATGGGAGCGAGTAATCGCAATGCGAAACTCCCCCTCCTCTGCAAAAGGAGGGGGCTGGGGGGTGGTGTCCCCACTCGCGTTTCTCTTTCGGATGCTACAAAACCTTGCAATCGACGAGCACCGCAGGCGAAAAAATGAAATTTCATTGGAGGATGAAGTGATGGATGGAACCAGTAGGTTACCACTCACCGAATTCGAAGAAGCTACAGAAATAGAATGCATCATCCTCGAAGCTCTCGAAAAACTTCCGCCGGGCGACCGCGAGGTGCTCGTGCTAAATATTTATAGCGGTTATAATTATGGCGAGATCGCGGAAATGCTCGGCGCTTCGACGGAAGCTATCTGGCAGCGGGCATCGCGCGCGCGCTCGAAGCTGCGGGCCATTGTAATTGAAGATGCTGGACGAATGGGCGCCGCGCTACCACGAATCAATAAAAACTCGGCAAGAAAGAAAGAAGTAATTGTATGATAGAGCAAACCGATTCGAATATTCATCCCATCGATTCCCTAATCGAGCGGACGCTTGCGCGCGATGCGGAAGCGACGCGCAATCGCTTTCTAGCCGTACCGAATGCTCCGCTTACGGCGAAGCTCGCTCTCTCGACCGCTTCGCACGGCCTCCTCGGTTCGATTGGCGCGAAGCTCGCGCTATACGCCGGTGGCGCGCTGCTGATCGGCAGCGCAGCTTATTTCATTCCTTCACTCGGCCAGCACCCGGCGGTACCTCCCGCTATGCCCGCCGCTCAACATCGATCCCCCGCAGCCACCGCGGATACAAAGATGAATATTGCCACCGAACCTGTTGCGCCACGACCTACATCGGCAACTCAAAATATTCGTTCCACCTCACCCTCTCCGATCCTTAAACTTGACGAAGGCAATGGGAAAAATATTCCGCGCATTACGAACCCTAAATATGAAGGTCCTTTGAAATAAGGGTTAGGAGATAAGCGAGCTTAACTTCATGGGAACGGCCTAATATGACCGGCGCCTCAACGCGCCCAAGAGCCGAAAACGAAAACCCCGGGCTAACAGTCCGGGGCTAACAGTATTATCCCGATCCGTGGTTACGCCATCGCCTTTTCGCGCTTCTCCTGGCCATTGCCATTTTTTGAAGCAATCGCCTTGCCGTCGGAATGGAGGCCGGAACGAATCTGCACTTCGCGTTCCCTCGGTTTCGAAGGCTCTTTCTTCGGTACGACAATTTCAAGAACGCCATCTTTGAAATCGGCTTGAATGTCCTCTTCCTTTACGCCTTCCGGCAATGTGAATTGGCGAACAAACTCCCCATACGATCGCTCCATACGGTAGAAGTTACGGTCCTGATGTTCCTCCTCGCGCTTTTTTTCGCCGCGGATCGTAAGAGTTCCTTCGCTGACTGTGAGCTTCACGTCGTTTTGCGAAAGCCCCGGAAGCTCGGCGATAAAATAGATGTTCTCTTTATCTTCATTGATATCGACAGCCGGCATATAATTGCCGTTATTCACGAGTGGCGTAAAGTGAAGGAGGTTGCTATCGAAATCGTCGAAGAAACGACGCATCGTGCGACCCAAAGAATCGAGTTCGTGCCGTGGCGATTCCCATTTAATTAGTGACATTGTTATTCCTTTCGAGAAATTGTGATTATAAGGTAAAACCTGCTGAAGGAAGGAGTATCCTGCGCTGTATCGCCCATTTGCAATTGCGTGCCAAGCTTGAAAACTCATGGTTTCAGCGTGTGAAGAAGAGTTGCTCTGTCATATCGTCCCGGACCCCGGAAATAATTTCCGGTCTGTCTGAAATTTTTTCATGCATGCGAGCTACGGACTCAGCCTATCCGTTGAAATTCCACTTCAGGGGAATGACAATTTCAAATATTTCTAATTCAGACACCTACCGATGTTCCGTCGGTAGGCCTTGAGACACGGCAATTCGGCTGACACATATGTTGCCGGCAGCTCATCGTCTGGCCAGGGTTACACCCCCTCTTAAAACTTGACGACGCAACAGCAGCATATCCGCATATTACAGACTCCAACCGCCGTTGAGCTAACGGTGAGAACGTATTGGAGCCTCTAAAACAGATCTACTAATTACCGATTTCCAATCGTATCGTCATCGAGGGGTCGGCGTGGCCTGCGAGGTCCGTTCGGTCCTTCATAACCGCTCGTGCGAGGTTGATAGTCACCCCGGCCCGTCGTGGGTCGCTGCGGAACGTTCGTCGAATAGACTGAAGGTTCCCGCGGCGCGCGTGGTTTGGCACCCGGTCCGGAGCCATATTCGCGAGGCCGGTAAGCTCCGCCCTGCTCGCCCTGTGGGCGCGGGCGTTGCGGTCGACCCTGGCCATAACTGCGGCCCTGGCCACCACCCTGTTGCCCATAACCTTGTCCTCCCTGTTGACCGTATCCGCCTTGAGTTCGTCCGTAACCCTGGCCTTGACCTTGACCCTGTCCATATGTTCTTCCACCTTGCCCCTGGCCCGCCCATTGGCCTCGTCCAGGTCCTGCTGGACGTGGTTGGCGCGGTCCGGCCCCGGGGCGTTGCGCATATCCTCGGTTCTGATCCCTCGCTCCATAGGGGCGCGGTGCACCGCGCTGTTCATATCCTTGGCCTTGTCCCTGACTCCGTTGTCCATAGCCTTGACCCTGACCCTGGCTCCGTTGCCCATAGCCCTGGCCCTGGGACCGCTGCCCATAGCCTGGACCCTGACTGCGTTGTCCATATCCCTGACCTTGTCCGCGTTGAACAAACGGTTGCCCGGGCCCCCTCTGCTGCCTCGGCCTAGCACCCGCTGGCCTCGGACCTTGCTGCCATCCACCCCGTTCTGCCCCGGCGGCACGGCGCGGAGGACCACTTCGTTGCGGAGCGCGACCCCGGCCTTGAGGGCGTGCTCCCCCAGACTTGGAACCATATTTTCTCCCCTCCTTTTTTTCCGCTGGAACAAAGACGCGCTTGCCTTTTTCTTTATCGTATTTCTTTTGGGCGTGTTTGCGCTGTGGCTTTTGTATTTTTCGGGGTGCCTTCACCGGGGGAACAACCGCTTTCCATTCTTCTTCCGCAAGGCGTGCTTGCTCGCGCGCCGGAGCCTCGATATATTGGAACGTATCGACACCGGCAAGTCGATCGGCGATCTGCTTACCACTCCAGAATGCGGAAGCCATGGAGCTTTGTCCCGCGATGTAATCACCGGTGAGATATAGCGGCACTTTGAACTCCCCTTCTTTAATCGTATCGACCGTGAACGGCGAAGAAGAAAGGAACGCGGCTGGCCACCGCTGAATCTCACCATAAATAATATCTGGCAGCGCGACATCGAGCACTTCCTCGAAGACGCGCTCGACCGCGACGAATGTTTCTTTGTCGCTCTTTAATACATAGTCGCGACTGATTTCGGCTCCAAGCTGAAGCACGAAGGCCATCTCGTTCTTGCGAACGCCAAGCGGCCGGCGGATGCTTTCCTGTGAGAGCCAAAAGATCGGGGCAGTGACGTCGTCCGTGTAAAGCGCCGCAAACGGCTCCGGGAAATTGATTTTGGTCGTTCCAAACATTGCGCCGATCATCGGCTCGTAATTCACATCGTTGAAAAGATCGGTGATGCGTTTAACTTTTTTATTTTTCGCCGCGTGGGGAAGCAGCAGCGCAAGCGCATACGGTGCGGGCAGCGCGATGACGACACCGTCGGAAGGCATTGTTTCGCCTCGCTGATTGCGTAGTTGGTAGCCATCCTTCTCAAAGACAATATCGCTGACGCGGGTATGACTGCGAACAGGAATATCTTTAACGAGCGCGTCGGCCAGGACCCTCATGCCGCCTTCCAAATAGGACCAATTCGGAACCTCGACCTGATGGGCACTCTCGATCGAACGGCCATCGAAACGAAACACCGGGGAAGGAAACGGCAGCGCTTGCTGCAATACGCCCCGCTCGATGGCGACCGCCCGGAGCAGCTCACGGGCGTCGGTCTCGAGCTGATTTGCGCTGAGCGGAGAAAGGTCGATGCGTTGAGCGCCGGAATCCATCGTACGGTATCCGACATTTCGGGTCGAAGCGCGCCCGCCTAAGCCTCGGGACCATTCGAGCAGCGTGACGTCCTTACCGGCACGATGGAGAAAGTATGCGGCGGAAAGGCCCGAAAAGCCACCGCCAATAATGGTGATCATGGTGTGTGTAGTCTAAAGTGAGCTTTTTTAGCTGAATTGGAAGTCTGCTGGATGATCGCTCATTCCACATAAGGCGGGCCATCTTCGAACACTGCAAACGGGCCAGAAAATATGTGGCTGAAAATAGATGGATTTCGGTCGTTGGAATGACCGGTCATCCGTTTGGTTTTGAAAAAGGGTTTCCAAGGAACGAAGGGCATCGGCGACAATGCACGCAACCGCCTCGCTGTTCTCTCGAGAAACCGTTACTCTCTATGAGCACTCCTTAATAGGATCAATGCTTTTGAAGAGCGGTAAATAAATGATCGGATGTCAAAAAGTCGTGAGTTGAAGCTGAGAGCATCTGCTCTGGCACCACGGAATTTAATATTTGGCAAGCACCGTATCGCGAGCTATCGAATTGCAAGCCTATTACGTGAGGTCCAAGAATCTTCTTCTACTACTACAAAGAGCGGAATATATGCCAAAGTCAACCCGCCCGGAAACATTACCCATGCTTTCCACCCTGCACGGCCAGGGTATAAAGCCTATGGCAGAAAGAGGAGTTCCGCCCCGGAAGTGAATTTTCAAGATTTTGAATAATGAGTCTATTCGACGCGAGGATGCTGGGCAGCCTTTTCTGAATGATTGCGTAAGGATTGCGTTAGTGTTTCAATATGGCGCTCGCATTGTTCAGTCGAAAGGAAAAGGGAATCGTATCCACCCTCTCGATTTTCGCCGTCATCCTCCGCGTTCCGCTCGCCTTCCGGTCGATTCCATTCCTAACTACTCTTCCTTATGGGGATGACGCATTTTATCTTTTTTCGATTGCAAAGCATCTCGCGGCGGGGCATGGACCCACCGTGGATGGTGTGAGCCTTACAAATGGCTTTCAGCCGCTTATTGTATTGCTCTACACACCTATCTTCTGGCTCTGTGGATCGAATACCTGGCTCGCCGTCCGTTGGACATTTCTTCTGAATGGAATTATTGCTGCTTTTACGATCTGGGCCGTTGCGATTCTTCTCAGGACCCTGGAACGTTCGCCCCTTCGCGAAGGCGCTAGCATTCCCATTATCGGAGCTGTGATCTGGACGTTCACCTTCACTATTTTTGCCCAAATGACGAACGGCCTCGAAACCGGCCTTGCATCGCTCTTTCTCCTCGTCGCGATGATTCTCTATGCAAAAATAGATTCGATTACTCGGGGTTGGGCCTTGGGCTTCACGCTCGGATTCGCCGTGCTGGCACGTATTGACGCCGCGATTTTCGTGGTCATCCTCGTTGTAATTCTGTTGCTGAAAAAGCGAATTCGCATTGCGGTGGTAATCAGCATAGCATCCTTCTTAGTAAGTGCGCCGTGGTGGCTTTTCAACTGGATAAATTTCGGAGACCTCATGCCCACCAGTGGCCAAGCCGAGAACATTTGGCCATTGCCGCCTGGAGAAAATATTTATCGCGCAATACAGGCGGTTTCGAATATTGCTTCGTTTATCTTTTATTTGCCAAACTCCTTAAGTTTGCCACTTCGTATCCTTTGGTTTATAGTGCTACTCACCGTCATTCTCTTTATCGTAAAGAGAACAAGTTTGACGAGCCGGCTGATTAAGATGCTCCGAATCGATATTCTTCTTCCGGTCCTCCTTTTTTTAATTATTCTATTCTTCTATTACACGTTCTTTTTTCGCGCGCCCCACTTTCTCGAACGATACTTCCAACCGCTACGCATCGTATGGTCCCTTCTTGTAGCTGCGGGCGTGGCTATTTTCTGGCGAAAAAAAATTGCGCGAAAACTTATAATCGCTGCTGGTATGCTTGGTCTTGTGTTCTCGATGGACCGTTATGCCGTCGATTATTTCAATCCCCCTAATACGGATCTCTATACGATCGCCCTTTGGGCCAGAGCCCATCCCACGGAGAAAATAGGCATGTTGCAATCGGGCGTTGCAGGCTTCATTGCGCCGAATGTTATCAATCTCGATGGAAAAGTCAATGCGGAAGCCCTTCGCGCGCATCAGCAAGGACGGCTTGCCGAATATCTTCGCAATGAGCATTTTACCTACATTGCAGACGACAAGCCCCTCATCGAAGACATCGCCGAGATGGCCCGTAACCATAATCTTTATTTCGACTCCACGGGTATGATCGGCAGCATCCAATTGATGAAATGGCGTGGGAATTCTGAATAATAGAGAGTTCCGAATCAGCGTGGATTCTTTACCCATGTCTTCTTCGTTACGCGCTTTATCATGGTGCTGATTATTCCTTCGATTCCCATTGTGCATGGCGTTTGCGGGGCGCAGATTGCGTTGCTTGCACACGAAGCTCACCATTCCGAGCTGGAAATATACTCGCAAAGTCCCATCGACCGCGCGCGGCTGCTTCGGAAGGAAAACGCGAAGATGCTCCATTTGGAATTTCTGGATCGCGATCCCTGGGATGAATCGTGCCTTTGTCTTATCCGGGAAATTCGCGAGGCTGTCGATATTCCTATCGGCGTTTCTCTCACCGAACCGCCGCATACGGAGTCGGAATATATGCTGCTCTTCGACGCCGGCATTCATCGAATTTTTCTTCCACCTGGAATGGAAGAATCTATATTTCTCCATTATTGCGGAAGATTTACTTCCCGAAAAATAATCCCTAAGCTCGATCCGTCCTTTGATTTTGAGAAGAAGCTTCCGGAATATCGCGCTCGCGGTGTCGAGCGAATCGGCATCGAAATTTCCGGCAGCGATGCGCTGGAAATGGGCACATTGGATTGGGACCGTCTCGAAACGATTACGGCGGCGGCTGGAACAGCCGGGATTCGCCTCACGGCGTTTCATGGCGTTCGAGGATACCCCGATCTCAAACGGATTCAAGAACTGGGACCGGCTCTCGATTCTATCCTCCTCTGCCGTGCCTTAAATGAAAATCGATTCCCGTGTCAGCTTATCTGGCGTGAAGTCGAAGCCGTTGCCGCGCTCGAAGAAAATCCCGCGAGTAATTTGTGGAGCAATCCGCTGGCGGGAAAACCGCATATCTAATTTTTTAGGGTATCTAATGGGTTGGAGCCGTTAAACGAAGAATGCGGAAGTGCCCAATCGTCGTATCCACCCCATAATGTCCCATTAACCATACTCTTAGTCCTTTCCATTGGAGGAGCGCGCTGTACGAATCCAGCGCGCTTTCAGTGATAGCTGGGCGAGAGTCTCCAAATTCTACCACGAAATATTTGGGTGGTTCCGACTGGAGTTGGCGCAATAAAGTATCCTTCCATTCCGGCGGGCTAAAGGAAGTTCGAAAGGGTGTGGCCGTCAGGCAGACCGTTCGAGGAAGCCGATCTGCAAAAAAATAGATCCCCACATCGTTACCCCAAAAGAACAATCGATCGCTGGACGCCATTTTCGAATCGAGATAGCGCGCTACCTGCTGCTGTTCTTCGGCAAAGTAATCTGGTATTCGCCGTTGAACTTCCGCGGCAGTGTTTTCTCCGCTTAGCGCAATCGCCGGCCAGGAAATCGTTTGAGTAAAAATTCTGGGGAGCGGAGAAAATAGGGTCACCAGAACAATTAGCGCGACCGATACCGCCAAACGATAAATATTTTCACGCCGTAAAAATTTCTTTTCCGCGAAAAGAATCGCACTCGCCATAAATGGGGTAACCGCCCATAGCGCACGCGTATATTGATACGGAAATTCAATTTTTCTTTCGATGAGAATTCCAAGCAATTGCGCGAGGAAGGTGAGCACAAGCAGGGATGACATCGATTCGTATTTCGGCAATGTGTCTTCCCCCCACCTCCATCGAATAATCCCCCATGTGGCGAATGCGAAGAGCGTTACCGACATCGAGTAGATAATCCGTTCCGGAAATACTATCAGTAACTCTTGTGCAAGGGGGTGCTGCACCGGAACAATCGAAGCATAGTGTGAAAGCCAGTCAAGCGATTGGAAAAAAGGATGAAGCACATGCGAACGTGCGAACATAATGACGCAACCACCAAGTATAAAACAATCCGACGCAAGAAATCCTGCAAGGAAGCTAAGCTTCTCTCTCCACTCGATACGATAAGAAAAAATTACGAACGCAAGCGCTGGAATCGCGCCAATCGCGAGCGTGTATTTTAAAGAAAAGAGGATCACGCTGGCAATCCCCGCCAGTGAACCATGCAGAAGACTCTTCGATGGCCGATCGATCGCGCGAAGCGTTCCATCAAGGAGTAGCAATGACGGAAGAATCGAAAAACTCTCAGCTTCTGCGGTCATCCAGAATCCGGAGCCGGCATAGAGGATCATCGTTAGGGAAACCGCCAGGAGCGAATGATCCGTTGAAAAACGGCGGCGAAGAATTCGGAAAAAACAAAAGGCCGTGATGCACTGCCAGAGAATATCGAAAGCATGAATAGACCATTCATGCCGTCCGAAGACGGCAAGTGGCGCCGAATAGAGATAATAAATAAGCGGAGGCTTGGTATCGATAAAATCCCGATAGGGCGCCGCACCGCGAAGTATCATTTCGCCAGCCGTGCCGAACACCGCTTGATCGTACCCGAAAGGATAAAAGAGCGTTGCAAGCAGCATAACCACGGCGATCAACATGAGCGCAAGTATCCATGGACGTACGGTCGAGAATGCCCGATTATGGGGGGTAAGAGTCACTGCTTCGCAACCTAACGTATGACCGCAACATCTCGCTCCGCCGCACGTCCGAGCAAATGTTGGCCGATTCTACTAATGCACTAAAGAGGTTTTTATCGAAGTTCAAAATCAAACCATTTCGAATGCAGATTCGAAATATCGAACTTCCCACCTTTTACAGGGACTACAACGGTGGTAGCTCCCTCATCTGCGAATTCGAATTTTAGTTTAATTGCAAAGTTCGAATAGGCCATCGGGTCCTTATTGCCATCCGCCGACCAGAGATCGAACCATGTTCCTCTGTTGTAATTCTCGCTGTCTTTTCGCGTCGTGGGTTCGAAGGAGAGCGAGTCGAAGGCATTCACGCCAAAAGTGTCGGAATATTTGGGATTGTGGAGCTTCACGATCATTTCCGTGCGAGTCAGTTTATCGGGATCGACGAGCGTTAGTATTCCGAGTAATAGTGTATCCTTGATCTCGCTTTCCTCGGTAGAATTAGTAACATCCCAATAGCCCACATATCGCGTTGTCTGCGTGTTCGGTATAGAAACTTCTCCCACATCCGACGTCAGGGTCATCAACTCCGCGCCATCGGAGTAGCGGTAAATCCGCTTCACGTTTTCCGCGCCGCAGCAACCGTATGTGGTGGCGACAAGGTAGTCCGAATGATACTCAATGAAGTTGGAAGGGACGGTCTTTTCCCACGTGCGCCGGTTGTAACTGCCCCCATCCGAAACTCTGGCGCTAAGGAAAATTATTCCGTCCTCGCCTTCTAAGTCCGACCGGCTATGCTGCACACTCGTTTCGGAGAGGAGAATATTTGTGTCGTTCCTATTTTTCGTAAAGTGCTCGAGATGGTAGGAAAGAGTCTTGACGCGCTGATCGACAAACTGCCGGTCGTACATGGTGCTATCGGGCCTGGTGACGATGGTAACGGAAGAATAGCCGCTATCGGAAAAAACGGTCTGGGCCAGGAGTGACGGTGGGAGTCCGAAGAGTATGGATATACAGAGGATGGGAACAGATTTCATATCGAGATCCCAAACTTCGGAGTGATCAAATCGGTGCCATTGTCCTGCAGATAAGTAGGTTCGATCCGATTTGTAAATACCTCGCTCCTAATGATGGGCATTCGCAAACGCTGCCTTTGCGCTTATTCGATAAAAGAAATTTGTAAGATCGGTCACTTTCGTTTTGCGGGCATTTTCTCTTCCGAATCCCGTTTAAGAGGATAATTAAATATATTGAATTTATCACCCAGGGGATTCTGGCAGCGTCACTGCGCTAAATCCTTATGAAAGGCACCTTTTGCGTTATCGCTGGCGACTTCCGGCAACGGATTCCGTTCTGGACCCGGAAAACCTCCACTCCGCGCATGAACTTATACGATCGATTAATGTACCCGAGAGCATTGCGCATACGCTCGTAGCACGCGGCGTGCGAACGTTCGAAGAGGCGCGAGAATTTTTTCGCCCGACGCTCGAACATCTCCACGACCCGTTCCTCATGGACGACATGGCCCGCGCCGTGGAACGCATCCAGCGGGCTGTTCGCGAAGGCGAGCGAATTACCATCTATGGCGATTACGACGTCGATGGCACAACGAGCACGGCGATGCTCGCGCTCTTTTTCGAATCGATCGGAGTCCATGCGGCATATCATATCCCGGACCGATTTACCGAGGGCTATGGCCTTTCGGTCGCCGGCCTGGACCGTTGCTTTGCCGCGCCCGAAGGAGCGCCAAGCCTGATTCTCACGATCGACTGCGGCATCACGGCGATTGCACCCGTCGCGTATGCGCGCTCGCGCGGCGCGGATGTAATTATCTGCGATCACCATGAGCCTGCCACCGATGACCAGTCCGCCGTTCGTCTCCCCGATGCTTATGCCATTCTAAATCCGATCAAAGGGAATTGCAACTACCCATATAAACATCTCTGCGGCTGCGGTGTCGGATTTAAACTGATTCAAGGGCTATCGAAAGCATTCGATCTTGGCGACCGTCCGTACGAGTTTCTCGATTTTGTCGCCCTTGCAAGCTCCGCGGATATCGTTTCGCTGCAAGGCGAGAACCGAATCCTCACGGCCTTCGGCCTGAAGGAGATCAACGAACGGCCGAGGCCGGGCATCCGCGCGCTTATACGCGCCGCGAATCTGAATCCTGGAAAAATTGGAACAAGCCAAATTGTCTTTGGTCTTGCCCCGCGTATCAATGCTGCCGGACGGCTGGGAGATGGTGGCCGCTCGGTAAAACTCCTAATGTCCAAAACCGATGACGAAGCGCAGCACCATGCCGCCGAACTCGAATTCGAAAACTCGAATCGCCGCCGAATCGACGAGGACGCATTTTTCGAAGCCTGCGGCGTGGTCGATGGAATGCTCAATCGGTCTCGCGACCGCATTATCGTTTTGCACAATGGCGGATGGCATGCCGGCGTGATCGGCATCGTGGCTTCGAGGCTCGTCGAGCGGTATCATTTGCCCGTCGTTTTACTTACGACGATCGATGGCGTCGCAAAAGGCAGTGCGCGCTCCATTTTGGGCTTCGATATTCATTCGGCGATCAAGCATTGCGAAGATATGGTCCTCACTTTTGGCGGCCATAAGTATGCAGCCGGGCTATCGCTTTCCATTGACCGCGTTCCGGAGTTTCGCATGGCGATTAATGCCGTGGCGAGCGAGCTAATCTCTGACGACATGCTCCAACCCGAACTGCGCATCGATGCCTCGATCGATCTCAACGAACTGAACCCAAAATTTTTCGCGATCGCGCGGCAATTTCGTCCCTTCGGCCCGGACAACATGCGCCCCCTCTTCCACGCAAAAGGCGTGGAAGTAGCCGGCTATCCAAGGATCGTCGGCAAAGGGACTTCCCATTTAAAATTTCAGGTGCGTCCTACCATGATTCCATTCACCAACGGCGCTCCGAGGCCGGCGGCAAACCTCACGCCGTTTACGCTCGGCGGTGCGCCCCTGGAAGCAATTGGATTTGGACTCGGCGAACGCATCGAGGAACTCAAAGGCCCCGACGGCAAAGGGCGCAAGGACTTGGAGCTCGTTTTCTTCCTCGACGAAAATGAATATAACGGCCGCGTCACGCCGCAGTTAGTGGTGAAAGATTTTCAGTGAAGAACGCTCTGCAGGGATCAACTCTGCTTCATACTAATTTCATAACCGGAAGGATATTGTTCCGCGATTATGTGTATTTTTCTGGCCAGAGCGCCTTCAATCGTTCCAGAATCGTCTTCTCCCTCCCTTGTTCCGTCGGTTGGTAAAAAACTTTATTCTCTAAGCCTTCCGGAAGATACGTTTCGCCTCGCGCGAAATGGCCCGGTTCGGAGTGGGCGTAGCGGTAACCTTTGTGATAACCTAATTCTTTCATCAGTTTTGTCGGCGCGTTACGGATATGGAGCGGGACGGGCTGGTCGGGGTTTTCTCTTGCTTCTTCCATGGCAGCAGAAATTGCTACCGTGGTAGCGTTGGATTTAACCGCGGAAGCCAGATACGCCACCACTTGTCCAAAAATCAGCATCGCTTCAGGATAGCCGACCGCGCGAACGGCATCCCAACAGGCCATCGCAAGGAGAAGCGCATTCGGATCGGCATTGCCGATGTCCTCGCTGGCGAAGATAATCATGCGGCGCGCGATGAATTCCAAATCCTCGCCGGACTCGATCATGCGCGCGCACCAGTAAAGCGCGGCGTTCGGATCCGAGCCGCGCATGGACTTGATGAAGGCGCTGATGATATTGTAATGCTCCTCGCCGCCTTTGTCGTAGCGCGAGGCTTTGCGGCCGAAGGCGGCTTCGATGGTGACAACAGATATTGTTGCTTCGACACCGCCCTCACCCTGCCCTCTCCCAGAGGGTTCGGATAATTGAACTGCCAATTCCAGCGCATTCAGCATCTTCCGCGCATCGCCGCCGGAGAGCGCCATCAGCGCGCGGCGGACATCTTCTGAGAGCGTAATATTTTGTCCTCGAAGTTCTTCATCTTCTTTTAGCGCGCGATCGAGAAGCGTTTCCAAATCCTCGCGCGAAAGACTTTCGAGGACAAAAACTCTTGCGCGAGAAAGGAGCGGCGAGATCACTTCGAACGAAGGATTTTCCGTCGTTGCGCCGATAAGCGTTACATCTCCGTGTTCGACCGCTCCCAAAAGCGCATCCTGCTGCGATTTCGAGAAGCGATGGACTTCATCGATGAAGAGGACGCTGCGGTCCGTCGAAGTTTTATTCGCTTCCCGCGCGGCTTCGATCGCTTCGCGCAAATCTTTCACTCCCGCGCTGATGGCCGATAGCGAAAAAAATGGCGCGCGTACCGAACGCGCGAGAATATTCGCAATCGTCGTCTTTCCCGATCCCGGCGGACCCCAAAAAATCATCGAGTGCAGCTTGCCACGCTCGATCATCATGCGGAGTGGCTTCCCCGGCCCGACAAGCTGCTTTTGCCCGACTACTTCGTCTAAGGTTTGCGGCCGCATTCGCTCCGCGAGCGGGGCGAAATGGGAGGAATAAAGCGTAGGGTCTTCGGCTTCTACCCTGTTAGTATTTTTCAGTGGTTTTGGTCGTGGCATATTTAGCTAACACTGTGTGGGGCGATTTGGTAAATCGGTCGCCGGACGAAATGCCATCCGCCCGCACCCAATTGAACTGAACCGCGTGATAAATCCTTTTATTCGCCATTATATTAATGGCACTTTGCCACTAAACCATCTTCCGCTCCGAATGAAGCATTTATACCGCAGCTTTTTTCATTTCGCTTTAGTCTCCGCCAGCTTTCTTTTGCTCCATTCTGCCCGGGCACAAGAAGCGGAGCAAGGAGAGACACTTTCGAAGCCTGTGGTTGCCCCATCGGACTCCGGCCTCTATCGCGGCATCAACCAACTCCCTGCATCGATCCGCCGCTCGGCGCCATTTGCGAGAGCGCTCAACGAGATGACGCGCCGAGCCGGCACAAGCGGTACGTTCGATGAAGAAATCCGGGTACAAGCATTCGAACAATCACAGCAAGACTTAATGCGTGGCTCGGTCGCTGAAAAATCAAGCGGCCGCGGCGGTGAACATCCACTTTCGACTGCTTGGACTAATATCGGGCTTATTGGTTCATCCCCTACCGTTTTTTCCGCCGGCTGCACCACGGCGCTCGCAGTCGATCCCGTGAATACGAACATCATTTATGCGGGCGCGACAAGTGGCGGCGTGTGGAAATCGACCGATCAAGGCGCGCACTGGGTTTCGCTCACCGATCTCGTTATTCCGAATCAATCGGTCGCTTCGATCGCCATCGATTCGAAAAATCACAATACGCTCTACGTCGGCACTGGAAATGGTTTTGCGAGCATCGACGAGCTGACCGGCACCGGCCTCTATAAATCGACCGATGGCGGCGGAACATGGTCGCGCATCGGCGCATCCTCGCTTTCGGGAACGATCGTGAAAGTATTCGTCGACCCGCAGCATAGCAATATCGTTCTCGCCTCTTCTTATACTTCGAATCGCGGCGTGTATCGCTCCACCGATTCGGGCGCAACGTGGACGAAAGTGTATGCCGCGGCGCAGCCGGTCTGGGATATAGTTGCGGGCACGGCGATAAGCTCGATTCCGCTCCTCTATTTTGTCGAAGGAAATAATCCCGGCAGTGCTTCTCTGGAATGCGGTATTTATAAATCGGTGAACGAAGGCTCGACATGGGGCAAGATCAGCGTGGCCTCGCTTCCACGCGGCGATTCGATTGGCCGCTGCGCGCTCGCGGCGTCCGTCAAACATCCGGAGCGTATCTTCGCGCTCATGGCGAATCCGGATGGCAATGAGATAAATCAATTGCGTTCGCTTTTTCGCTCGTCGGATAATGGCGTGAGTTGGTCCGATCTTCCGATTCCGGCCACGCTTTTTCAGCCGACCTCCGCGCAAGGCGCGCAAGGTTGGTACGATTGCATGCTCGGCGTATCGCCCAATTCCGCTTCGGGGGCCGATACGATGGTTATTGGCGGCATTGAAGCCTATATTAATTACACCGACGGAACGGGTTGGAACAATTATAATGACAACAACACATCCTGGGGATATGGCCACGTCGATCATCATTCCTTCACCTTCGATCCGAAAGACCCCACGATCATGTACGATGGCGACGATGGCGGTGTATATTGGTCACAGGATGCCGGCTATTCCTGGTCTTATCGCTCCAATCAAATGGTGACAAACCGCGTCTATCACATAAGCCTGAACCGGAGCTCCACCGACCCGAAGACGATGCTTGCCGGCTTGCAGGACCAGGGAACATGGAGCATCACCTACCCCGGCGGTGCAACGAATGTTATCTTTGGCGGAGATGGAATACAGCCGATTTACAACTCCCAGAACACCACGTATTTCGATTATGCCGAGTTGCCCCAAGGAGATATTCGTAGAAAATACGATGGAACCAACACCTGGGATGAAGTGGACACCGGCTCGGACAATAGTTATTGGGATACGCCGTTTAAACTCTCTGTCACTTCTGTCAATGGCGCGGCTTATTATCATGTGCTCTATCAGGGGCGGCAACATTTGTGGCTTACGACGAACGATGGTACACACTGGGACCCCATTTCGCCGACGTTCAACGATTACATCCATTCGATCGGGCTTTCGCAAGTCGATGCGAATACCATTTATGTGGGAACGTACCAGCAAATTTCCGTCACGACGAACGGGGGAACGTCATGGTCCTCAAAAACTACAGGAATGCCATCCGCGATGGTCACTTCTATCGTAACGACCGGACGGAATCCTAATTTCGCGCTCGCAAGCTTTTACACCCAGAGCGGCCACCGCGTTATGCGCTCGACGGATAAGGGTTCGACTTGGGGCGATGTTTCCGGCACCACCGGCGCTACGCTCCCGCTCGTTGGCGTCAGTTGCGTTGCACTCGATTCCATTGCTCCAGAGCGAATTTGGTATGCCGCAACGGATAATGGAATTTATTATACCATCGACTCCGGCAAGCACTGGACCATCGCCGGATCCGGGCTCGGGCTCGTGGCTTGTACCGATGTGGAAGTACAGGCAAATAAATCGACCATTCGCGTTGCCACGTTCGGGCGCGGTATCTGGGAAAGCAATACAGGAACTCTGCCTGTCGAACTTGCAGGGTTGAGTTACCAAAAAGTGCAGTCTCCTTCGCTCACCGGGACCGAACTTTCCTGGCATACCGACAGTGAGCATGGCTCGGCGTTTTTTGTTGTCCAGCGGAGTATCGATGGTGCGGCTTTCGAAGATCTTTCGCCGACCATCCAGAGCAAAGCGCCGGGCGGCCAATCGAGCATTCAACTCAATTACGCATTTTTCGATAGCACCCACTCCTCTGGCGATTACATTTATCAGCTTAAGCAAGTCGATTTGGATGGTTCCGTCCACTATTCGAACCATGTCGAACTGCATTGGGGCGCGAGTGGACTTATCGTTTCGCAAAATTATCCGAATCCGCTCCTCATCGGAACGCCGTCGCCGAACACAAGCTACAATCCATTTGGCGCGGACCCCTCGCCCGCCGTTTCGCCGTGGCCGGTCACGCGATTCCATTATGAATTGCCGGACGCCGACGTTGTGACGCTCAAAATTTACAATTCGATCGGCAAACTCGTGCGGACGCTGCTCGACCAAGTTCAGCAACAGCCCGGCGACCCCGACGCCTTTTGGGATGGCCGCGACGATAACGGTTCCTTCGAACCGAGCGGCACCTACTTTTATGTGATTCAGACCCAACACTTTGGCTCGGCAGTCAATAAGATGATCCTGCTTTCCAATTGAACTTTGTCCCTACCGCGAACCATGTAGCACCGAAAGTATACTCTCCGTGCTACATGGGCCTTGTTCTCCTTTTCCTCGCCACCGGCGCTCAGGCGCAGACGGTAACTCTTTCAGGCACGGTTCGGGAACGCGGCGCCATGGAAGGGATCCCCGGCGCATCGCTTCATATTCTTTCCAGTTCGCGAGGCGTGCGCACGAATGGGGATGGAAAGTATCGCATCACGCTTCAGGCCGATACGCCGTATTCCATTCGCATCACCGCAATCGGTTACCGTCCCGATACGATTCACATCGTGCTTGGCTCAGACTCGAACGAAAACATATCGCTCGCTGCTTCGCCCATCGTCGGAAAGCCAATAACGGTTTCCGCAAATTCCTCGCGCGAGGAAGCACGCCGGATTATGCATAAGGTTATCGATACGAAAGATGCATGGCAATCGCAAATCGAGGACTATACATTTCATGTGTATTCGCGCCTTAATTTAAAAGAGAAGAAAGATACATCGAGCATCGTGCTCGGCGTTCTCGAATCGGTTGCCGATGGATTTTGGAAGCGCGGTAAAGGCTATGCCGAAAAAATCACAGCCCGCAAGCAGACGGCGAACATGCCTCCGGAGATCAATCAGGTCGCGCTCTTCGACGTAGATAATTTCTACAACGATCGGCTCGATTTCGGGGATTACAACGTCATTAGTCCGGTTGCACACGACGCGTTCGACCGTTATGATTACGATTTGACCGGCGAAGGAGAGTTGAATGGCTCGTCCGTCTATAAAATCTCGGTCGAGCCCCGAAGCGATCTTTACCCCGCGTTTCAAGGCACCCTTTGGATCGACAAAGCCGATTACACCATCGCTTACCTCGATCTTTCGCCGAATGGCGCTATCAAAATTGGCCCGATCAAAAATATTAAAATTCAGCAGACGTTTTCGTTCGTCAATAACAAATATTGGATGCCTTCGGAAATTGGATACAGCTGCTCACTAAAGCTCGATCTTCCATTTGTTCCGGCGTTTTCGTTCGAGCAGAGCGCAACGCTCCAAGATTATATCATTAATAGCGGCTTACCCGATTCCCTCTTCCGGCAAGAGCATACGGTAGCCGAATCCGCCGACAGCGTCGATTCACTCCATTGGATAGCCATACGGACAATTCCGCTTGCTAATGATGAAGCCGGCGCTTACCATAAATACGATAGTCTTGCCAGCATCCCGCCGAAGCCTGCCTCCTTTTCTCCGACGGGCCTTTTATTCTCGCTTATTCCAGGACCCGATGTATATCAGTTCAATCGCGTGGAAGGCTCGCATTTTGAGCTGGGAACTTCCATAACGTTTTCCGATAAATGGCCCCTCACGATGAGCGGGCGCGCCGCCTATGGTGTTGGCGACAATCGCTTTAAGTATTCCGCGGGATTCACTGAGGGTGTTACCTGGACAACCAAGAAAAGAATGAACGCTAACTTCTCGATTGGCGGCGGCGATGTAAATTTTAGCGGAATAAAAAATGTGCAGGAGGTGACTTCCGACCTTAGCGCGAGAGTGTACGATTTATATCTTGCACGCGGCACGGCGTACGATCCCATTGTCAATACCCTCACGTCTCTTTTTCTGCATAACGATTATCCCAATTACTTTCGCGCGAAGGGATTCGAAATTGACTTCAATATAAATCCGAAGTCGATTGTTTCGGCGCAGCTACATTTCAAGAACGAGATAGAATCGAGCCTATCCAATGTAACCAGCTTTAGCGTGCTCGATAAGCGGGACACCTTTCGAACCAATCCGGCCATTAATAATGACCGATTACATGAAATAGGAGGGTGGCTGAGCGTGAATCCCGACCTTGGGAATTGGGATGGTTCGGCCAGCATAAATATAAATTACTCTGCGCCCGGAATTGGGAGTCAATTTAATTACCTAACCGCTCAATTCGATCTCACGCTCGAAGGCAAAACGGGCGGATGGGGAAAGTCTTGGTTCGATGCAAAGTACAACTGTCTCCTGAGTGGTGCGTTGCCGGCGCAAGATTTATTTTTTTTCGAATCGCGCGATGCCATCCTTGCGCCCAGAGATGTGTTTCGGACTATGTATCCATTCGAATTTCAGGGCGACCGCGCGTGGACACTGATGGTAGAGCAAAACTTTTACGATCTCCCGACACGATTAATGGGTATAACAATGCCGGTCGACCTGCACTGGTTTGGCTTCGCCAATATAGCGGACGCAATACTCTCAAACCAAACAAATAACTTTCTGACCGCTCCCACTGCAACATTAGGCAGCACGCCCTTCGCAGAGGCGGGATTTGGCATTGGCAATATTCTAAATGTTCTCCGCTTCGACGCCACCTGGCGCCTCACCCATCGCCTCGCGCATAATTTCTTCGTTACCGGTACGATGGCCATTAGTTTTTAACCGCGATTCCAATATCAAGAACGTCCTTTCGATTGCATCCAGAATAAATAATCGCGGCTTAATTGGTGCTGTGGATCGAGCAAGAGCGCTTCGTGGAACGATCGCTCTGCGGAAGGAGCATCGCCGGAGAGATGCTCGATAATACCCAGGAAGGCATGGCTGTCCGGATTATTGGCATCTCGAGCGACAGCGCGTTTTGCAATTTCAAGCGCGCGAGGCAAATCCTGCTCGGCGAGTGCTTTGCGTGCCAATTCGAGCGTGGGCGCTTCTTCCGCGGTAGGGCTGTGCGTATCGAGCGACTCGCGCGCCAGAACACGACGGACCATTTCACGCACATCGTTCGGTGAAAATGGCTTGCGGATATAATCGGAGACTCCGAGTGAAAAAGCTTCGAGCAATGTGTCGATAGTTAAATAGGCGGTAATAACGATCGCCGCTGTATGCTTATCGTGTTCGCGAATCTCCCGGAGCATCTCGATACCATTGATCTGTGGCATCCGGAGGTCCATGAGGATCAGATCGTAATGGTTTTCGTGGAACCGGTCGAGTCCCTCGGCACCGTTGGAAGCGGTCTCCACATCGTAATCGGCGGCGATAAGCGAGTGCTGAACGGTCAACCGGATATTTTTCTCGTCATCGACAACGAGAATACGCCGCTTCCGCGCCTGAGTCGTTCCCAATCCAGACGTTGTAGGCCGATCCGCCGTGGCTGCTGAAATGGCGGCAGCCGAAAATAGAAGGGTATGACTCATGCGACGCCCATCGAACGGAGCGGGCGCCCGGCGGAGGCCGCTCGAAGGATAATTGCTTACCCGCGAAGAAGGATAATTACTTATCCGAGAAGAAGAATTGATCATCGAAGAAGGATGATTGCTCACCCGAGGTAATTTGGAATTGACCACGATTAGTCCAGTCTATTTAGTCTTGTCAATGAAAAACCCCCAAACGAGGGTTTTTCTACAATATCGGATCCCATGCGATTATCGCTGATCCTGCTATTATCTTTTCCCTGCATTCATCAGGATGTTACAAAAATAGGTCATAATTGTTCGCGAGGCTCGAAAATCGGCAAGGGAATAGTGAATGAGAACTCGCTTCCTTTCCCAATTTCGCTCTGGACCTGAATCGTCCCGCCGTGTGCCTGTACAATTTCCTTAGCAATTGCCAAGCCGAGTCCAGTCCCTGCTTTTGCATCCTTGCTCCGAATGGCGAACCGCTGAAAGATCCTCGATACGAATTCGGGGGGAATCCCCATCCCCGTGTCGCGGACGAAAAATCGAGCAAAACCATCTTCGGGTGCGCTCTGATCCTCAGATATAGAGACACCAATTGTAATCGTCCCGCCTCGAGGGGTATACCGCATAGCATTCGAAATAAGATTGACGAAGACCTGCTTTAACCGGTCGGGATCGGCGCGAACGGCCGGTACATCGGGAGCAAGCTCGGTAAGGAGAGTAATGCCCGCTTCTTTTGCCGGTGCAGTAAATGGCAACAGCAAATGCTGAAAGAAGGGCTCGATCTCCACTTCCGAGAACCGGACTTCGAATTTTCCCGATTCGATCTTGGCTAAGTCCATGAGATCGTTGACAATACGCAACAGCCGTTCACTCTCTTCCCGGATCGCCTGGACAAATTGTTCCTGTACTTCGGTCAAAGGCCCCAGCGTTGTTTCGCCCAGGAGATCGACGCTCATACGGATCGCCGTAAGCGGTGTTCGTAATTCATGCGAGACCATCCCGACAAAGTCGGACCGCATCCGTTCGAGTTCGTGCGCCTGCGTCACATTCCTCAGGACGAGCAGGAACGCGACCGTTCCGGGGGAATCGCCCGACTGAATTGGAATAATGTCCCGCGTTAAGTAAAGGCGCTCGTCGTGGCGGTCATACTCGACGATTTCGCCTCGATTACTCTCACGCCAGTTCCCCTTAAGGGCCATGATGCAAAGAGATTCCAGCGCTGGCTTGCCTCGCGCAACCTCGAGCGCGTTTCGCCCTTCGACATTCGTAAGATCAAATAATCCTTGCGCGCTCCGATTGATCGAGAGCACTCTGCCAAACCGGTCGATGAGGATAAGGGCATCGTCCATCGACTGAACAATCGATTCGGAAATCGCCTTCTCTTCGAGAATCTTCTTCAAATTCAACTCTTCGAATTCCCCAAGTTTTTCGGCCATAGCGTTGAACTGCTCTCCGAGGCGCCCCACTTCGTCATTGGTCCGCGGAATGACTAATTGGTTCAGCTCTCCAGCCGTAATTCGCTTTGTTTTTGTCGTTAGTTCGACAATGGGAGCCACAATGATATTCGAGAACCGAACGGCCAGCAAAATGCAGAGGATCAGTGCCAGCCCGCCGAAGAGTGCAACCTCGATACGTATTCGATTGCCTTCCTGCTGGGAAACATCCGAAAGTGATCCCAGAGACATCAGGTAACCCTCTTCGACATTGTTAATATGAGAATTTAAGCTATCGAAGAGCGGGTCGATTTCACTTACGAAAATTTCATTCCGCGTCTGCCGGCGAAGCATCTTTTGTTCGGGAGTCCCACTTGTATCCGTCGGGATCTCCGGCGTGAATTGATAATGGAGCTCGTTGCGAATGAGTATTGTAAGATGCGAAATCTGGTAGAGCGACCGGTATAGCATGGGGTCGGAGGAAAGGGGCCCGGTCCCGGTTGAAACGCGCGAGAGCGCTTGGGTAGAAGCCGCCTCGGTACGGGCAAAGTCTTCCGCAAGCGCCGTGTCCCCCGGCGTAAGCAGGAAGCGCGTCGCGGCGCCACGAAGGTGGCTGGTGGCCGTGTCGAGCGTATTGATCGCATGCAGAATCTCGTATCTCCGATGAAGCGCGTCGCTCGTCGAATTCTGAATCTGGGATAAATTGATAACCGCCCACGCTCCAATTGCTCCGACCATTCCGATGAGAAGGAGAAATCCGGCAAGTATTTTGGTGCGCAGACTTCGAAACATAGTTCTATTCCCGGAGGAGGTCGTTCAATGTGGCGATGGTACCGCGCTTCGCGATTCGATGAGTTGACGAAGGTGATTCAGCGAGTCGATCTTTCGGTCGATCGTCATCTCGAATTCTGGTGCATCCCAGTATCCGCGGTTTTCGAAGTAACTCTTTACGAGGAAATTATGCTTAAGCCCTTCCATGACCTCGGCAAAGCGCCCGGAACCGAGTGCCAGTTTTGCGAGCGCATCGTTCAAACTGTAGCTGGCATCTGCCATCCGGTCCGAAGCCTTTTTAGCATTGTTATAAATATCGTCCTTCGTAAGCAATTTACCGAGCGAACCTTCGCCGCGGTCAATTTTTCCGGCAATATCGTTGACCTGATCGGAGAGCCGCGCGAAGCTCGACGAAACGCGCCGCACCGCGATGCTTGCCGTATCGATCACGATACGCGCGCTATTCGCCATCTCGTTCATATTATTATAGAGCGAGCTGTCGTTGACTAACTTGCCAATGGTCCCATTTCCGTTTGCAATTTTTTGGACTAATAAGGTAGCTTGCCTCGCTACGGAATCCAACTGGCTGACCGTCGCCGAAAGGGTATCGTAAATTTTGGAAAAATCCTGCGGCGCCTGACCGGGAAGAACGCTTCCGGGCGGCACGGCTTGCGTTGAATCGCCGCCCATCGTAATGTCTATAAGCTTATCGCCAATCAGCCCTTGCGTGGTGATGATGGCTTTAGAATCGGTATGAATCAACTTGAGCGCATCCGTTAGTACTTTCATCGTCACGACCACGGAATCGCGGGAATTTTGCGGAAGCCGAATGCTCTTGACGCTACCGATATTAATGCCGACCATATCGATTTCCGCGCCCGCCCTCAAATTGCTAACGGTTTGAAAATGGGCCGTTAGCTCCGCCGTGGATGAGAACATTTTTTCCTGGCTTCCCAGATAAAAAATAAAGACGATAAGAATGATGAATCCCGCGAGTACGAAGATTCCGATTTTGAGCAGTGGAACGGCTTTACGCTTCATGGAGAGAAAATAATACTACGTTAGGATTGTGGCGTCCGTTTTAACAGGTTGTTGCCGCCCTTGATGGTCACGGGTAAGTTGGTCGTGCCGCTGTCGATCGAGTTGGGAAGCTGCGAGATACTCATGGAGAAATGGCTCTTTGGAATTCTGAAGCTCGTTCATTTCGCCTTCGAAAATCGCTTTACCCTCGTTCAATACCATCGCGCGGTCCGAGACGGTGAAGGCGGTCGGCAGATCGTGCGTTACTACGAGCGATGCAATACCAAGCTGCTGCTGCAACGACACGATCAGATCGGCGATGGAACTTGCCGTGACCGGGTCGAGGCCCGTCGTCGGCTCATCGTAGAGAATGAGTTCAGGCTCGATGACGATCGAGCGCGCCAACCCGGCCCGCTTTTTCATTCCTCCCGATAGTTCGGAGGGCATCTTGTCGATCGAGTCTTTCAGTTGCACCATATCCAATGCTTCGATGATTTTTTTCTCCCGCTCCGGCAATTCGAGGTCGGTATGCTTTATCAGAAATAAGTCCAGATTTTGTCCCACGGTCATCGAATCGAAAAGTGCCGCGCCTTGAAATAAAAATCCCATGCTCGAGCGGACTTCCATCAGCCCGAATTCGTTCATGTTCGTTATTTCTTTGTCTTTATAAAAAATTTTCCCCTCATTGGGCGCAAGCAATCCGACGATCAGCTTCAGCAGCACGCTTTTGCCCGATCCGCTTTTTCCCAGTACGGCAACGGTTTCGCCTCTATGAATATCGAGGCTCACATCGCGCAGCACCGGCTTCTCGAAGGCAATCGCAACATGCTCGATCCGCACGAGTGGCCCCTCTTCGTTTGGACCGTTCTTCTTTTGGTGGTGAAAAGGATGGATCATGGGGTGAAAATCAGTATGGCCAGAGCATTAAGGTGACCTTAACAAAGAGGACGTCCAAAAGGATGATGAGTAACGAACTGGTTACCGCTGCGTCCGTGGCCGAGCGTCCGACGCCTTCGGTCCCCCCTTTTGAATTGTACCCTTCATAACACCCAACGATTCCGATGGTGAATCCGAAAAAAATTGTCTTGGCAACGCCGGGCAAATAATCGGAGAATTCGACGCCATTGATAACTGTCTGGATAAAATGAGAGAGTGCCATGCCAGATTCGATGCGCTCGACAAACCAGGATCCCGCCAAAGCCACCAGATCGGCGATGATCGTTAGCAGCGGCAGCGCGACCATGCAGGCCATTACCCGCGTAAAGACCAGCAGCTTGTAGGGGTCCAGCGCGGCTACCTCCATCGCGTCGATTTGCTCGGTCGCGCGCATGGAGCCGAGTTCCGCGCCGATTCCCGCACCGACCCGGCCCGCGAGAATCACCGAGATGAGCACTGGCGAAAGCTCCCGCATCGAACTGATCGCAACCATCACTGGTATATATGCTTCCGCACCGAATTTTATCATCGTGGGACGACTCTGCATCGTCAGCACCGCGCCGATCACAATTCCGACCACGATCACCAGCGAAAGTGACCGGAAGCCGATCGCGTTCAACTGCCGCACGATCTCCTTGAATTCATACGGTGGCCGCGCCAGCGTCTTCAAAAAGCGCATGGAAAATAGCCATAGCCCGCCAAGCAGTACTAAACCGCTTGTCCACCGTTTTATCGCCGGTGCATCTTCCGGGAGTTCTGCGACTAAATTCCCGCTTCGTTCATCTTTCGCCATAATGGGTAAACCGAACGGAAGCAAGGTGTATTCCAACTCAACCGTTTTGGGACAAAATCTCAGATTTTCAGCATCCCTTAAGAATAATTATCAGACCGAAAGCTGTTTTCACACTATGGAAGGTGCTCGATTTAGGAGTTTCGCCATAATAAGCTAATTTATCTTCCCGAATATTCCGGCTTTCGCTTTTCTCCGAAAGCCGCAACGGCATTTGCATAATCTTGTGTCCGTCCCGCTGCTTCTTGCATAAATACTTCATAGTCGAGCGCCTCGTCGAGTGAAACAGCAGCGGCGCGGTCCATCATGCGTTTAATGTAGCCATAGGCTTTCGTCGGGCCGCTCGCAAAAGTATTTGCAATCTTCCGTGTTTCCGCTTCTAATTCTGAATCTGGAACGGATTTATTCGCCAAGCTAAGCTCAACAGCTTTTTGGGCGGGAATATCTTCTCCGAGTGCGGCAAGTTCAAAGGCTTTCGCAACGCCGCAATTTTTTACGAGCAACCAGCTCGAACCGGAATCGGGTACGAGACCGATACGCACGAACACTTCGATCAGCTTTGCGCTCTCGGCCATGATCCGATAATCGCACGCGAGCGCAAGCGAAGCGCCCGCGCCAGCTGCCACACCATTGACCGAAGCGATGACCGGCTTCGGCAGTTTGCGAATCGCTCGGATAAGCGGATTGTATCTCCGTTCGAGCGAATCGCGGAGCGAGCGTTTGCCGCTTCCGGTTGGCGCATCCTTCAAATCCTGCCCGGAACAAAACGCTTTGCCAGCACCCGTCACGACGACAACACGAATCTCATCGTTCTTCGCAGCTTCTTTAAAGGCTTCGAGGAGATCGGTTGTAAGCTGCTGGTTAAATGCATTATAAACTTCCGGCCGGTTCAGTGTGATCGTGAAGATGCCGCTGGAGAGAGCGGTGAGGATGGTTTGGTATTCATTCATAGTTTATTTCCCTTTCCACTCCGCCTTCCGTTTTTCGATAAAAGCGGACATTCCTTCGCGCATATCTTCGGTGGCAAAAAGAAGATAGAAATTCTTTCGCTCGTATTCCAGGCCCATTTCAATTGTGGTGTCGAAAGATTTGAGGATTGCCTCTTTTGCGAGGCGAACGGCAACCGGTGGCCGCTCGGAGATTTCGCGCGCCATGCGCTGAGCTTCTTCGAGATAAAATTCTACCGGCACAACTTTTTGCACGAGTCCAGCTTGGAGAGCTTCCTCGGCGGTAATTTGCCGGCCTGTCAATATCATTTCCATTGCCAACCCTTTGCCGACGGCTCGCGTGAGTCGCTGCGTGCCACCCGCGCCGGGCATCACGCCGATCAGGATTTCCGGCTGTCCGATACGCGCGGTTTCGCTTGCGACGATAATATCGCAGTGCATCATCAGCTCGCAACCGCCTCCGAGCGCAAAACCGGAGACTGCCGCGATGATTGGCTTTTTGATTTTACGAATGCGATCCCATCGTGCAAATTGATCACGCGTGAGCATTTCAACCGCCGTGGCCTCCGCCATTTCTTTAATATCCGCCCCTGCGGCGAAGGCGCGTTCGCTGCCTGTGAGGACGATCGCGCGAATGCCTTCATCCTGATCGAGCGACTCCAGGCAATCGACAAGCTCCGTCATAAGCTCGATATTGAGCGCGTTGAGTGCTTTTGGGCGGTTAAGCTGGATGGTCGCGACAAAGCCATCGCGGGTGAGAAGGATATTTTTATATTCAGACATTACACAAAAATACGACACAATAAAGCCAGGACCGTACAGTCGTGATCTTTAGGTCGCGATTGCGAAACCCATAATCTGTTCAATTATTCCGCGACCAAAGATTACGGCTACCAATTTATTTCCGTCCCCGGCCGCCGCTCATGATACTAAGCAGCATGAGGAAGAGATTCAAGAAATCGAGATACAGGCTAAGCGCTGCGAGCGTGGGCGGCACTTCATGAGCCCGGCGAAGGATGCGCGAGGTATCGACAAGAATAAATCCCGAAAAGATAATGACACCGACGATGGAAAGCCCCAGATCGAGTGTCGTCGATTGGACGAATAAATTGATGACCATGATGCCGATCAGCATGAAAAGACCAATCGTGAGGCTCGCGCCGAGGTAGCTGAAATCTTTTTTCGAAATGAAGGTGTAAAGTGTGAGTCCGCCGAAGATCGAACCCGAAAGCAGGAGCGCATCGTAAATGGTCCCGGTGCTGGTGCCGCGAATGTAGCCATGCGCAATCGCGTAGAGCATCGGTGCGACGAAAAGTCCGCTCACGAACGTAGCGACCGAAAGTGTGGGCACTGCGCGGGAGGGATTGTTAGCGCTCCGCGAAGCGAACCAAATAGACCCGAAAAAAGCGGCAATACCAATAATCGGCGCGTTCGCGAACGAGAAGGCGAGGCCGGTGTTCATCGCGATAAGCGTCCCGGCAATTGCGCTTCCGACGGCAATGGCGAAGTACGAATAGACCTTGCGAATGTAGGCAAGTCGTGCTTCGCCAACGAGCGTGAGCGCTTCCGTCGTGAATGAATAAACAGGGTTTGCGTAGTTTTCCATAGTAATAAAGAACGAATTTTATATGGAGGAGTTTCAGGTGATAGCAAACTCACCAATAGAATCATGGCCACAACACAATATCACGAACCACCTAACGAACTTCCAGAAAAAACTCGAACCTTTGCCCGCATGATTGCCTCGATGATCGAAGAGGCCGAAGCAATCGGGTGGTACGAACAGCGCATGGCTGTCGAAAAAGACCCGGTCGCGAAAGCGATCATGCGAAACGCGCAGAAAGAGGAATTCAAACATTTCGGAATGGACCTGGAATTTCTGCTCCGCGCCTCCCCCCGATGGCGCGAAATCCTACAGGGCATTCTCTTCACCAATGGCAATATCGTGGAGGAAGGTGAAGAGGCCGAAGAGACAGCGAAGGACTAATGGCTTATTGGTTCGGCTCGATGGGTTTGATTTCCATTCCAATCACGCGTGCCAATAAATGCTGCGTTAGCAGTGGATCGTCGTCCAGGAAATGCCGCGAGCGCTGCCGCGCTTGACGGACGTGCGTGGGATCGATCGCGGCGATTACCAAATCTTCCTCGAAAAATTTCGCGAGTGCTACGGTCTCTCCCGATGGCGCAACGACTTCCGAACCACCCCAAAAATTGACGCCATCTTCCACGCCAACACGGTTGACAAATACCACGTAGCATCCAAGCAGCCGCGCATAGGCCGCATGGTGCTCGCGATTGATCGTGTAGTTCTCCGGCATACCGGACTGCGCCGCCGCTTCCCCACTATCGAGCCGTGTGGGACTTGCCGCAATGGTTATGATAAGCTGTGCTCCATTCAAAGCCTGAATGTAGGGGAGTGCCGGATGCCATAAATCTTCACAAACTAGTAGACCTATGTGCCCCATGCGATCCGACGCAAAGGAATCAGCACTACTCCCTTTAGAGAAATAACGACCCTCTTCGAAAATTCCATAGGTCGGGGGATACACTTTACGATGGGTATGCTTCACTTCCCCATTTTCAAAAAGCAACGCTGAATTATAGACGGCACCACGCGCATCCGCTTCGACCGCGCCAGCAACGATGGTAATTCTTTTGCTTAATTTTTTTAGCGGCGCCAACACTTCCGCGTCCATTCGCAGAGCACATTCGAAGTTGAGATCGCGGAGCGTGTAACCGGCGAGGGAAAGTTCGGGAAAGATAATCGCGGTCGCGCCGCGCTCGATCGCGCGCTCGCACACGGTAACATGAAGTTCCACATTGCGCTTTATATCGCCCAGGAACGGCGCGATCTGCGCAAGAGCAATCGTGGAGGGTTTGAGAAGCATCTCATTGGCGGAGTTCATCTGCCGGTGAGAACAATCGTTCACGCCGAATGAAATCCACCTATCTCACGGATACTTCCCCGCTCACTTCATGGGTCTTAACGGAGTGTTTCGGCAGCTTCCCTTTCAAATGGTGCTCGATTTTTTTGACCGCTTCTGTAAGTCCGGCTTCGTACGCGCCGGCGGTGAAATGCTTATTCAGCGTGCTTGCCACATCGCCCCACGCTTCGGGATGGATTCTGCTGTGAACGCCCTCATCGCCATAGATATAAAACTTCCGCTCGTGGTAAAGAACAAGGAGAAGAATTCCATAGCGGCCATCGTGCTGATGCAGCCGGAGCGCGGTGAATTCCTTTTGCGCGAGTGCTTTAAGCGAAAGATCGGCTTCGCCGGCATCGCGAAGGTCGCGAATCGAAACGCGGATCTCCGCGCCCGTCGATTCTTCGACATCGGCAATGGTATGCGCGATTCGCTCTAAGACGTCGCGCGGGAAGGCTTCGGAGGCGTGGTCGGGGTGGTCCATTCTTACAAAGATACGGCTAAAAAAGAGTCTTCCTAAATTTTACCACATCGGCGTTCCGACTGCGCGATTCAGATTATACTCGCTCAGTTCGAGTGAAAACATTAGCTGCGCCTGATTCAACTCTGCTTGTTCCAGCGCGCTTTGGGCGGTGAGCACATCAAGATTTGTCGCAGCCCCGTTTTGGTAGCGCACTTGCGCGATATTATAGGCTTGCCGGGCCTGCTCGATCTGGAATTTGGTAAGACCTAAGCGCAATCGGCTCGATTGGAGATCGGCCAGCGCCTGTTCAATATCATTTTGCACACCTCGCTTCGCATCTTCCGTGCGGGCCTTCGCGGCGCGATATTCAGCCGCGGCCTCATCGACTTGCGCGTGGGTGCGCCCGCCATCCAAAATCGGTACGTGCAGGCTCACCGTTCCGGCCCAATTGAGTTTTGGCTGGGTAAGGTTCGGAAGGTAGCCATCCTTGACGCCCCCTACTACATTTGTCGTGAGCAATGGATCGTTATTATTGCTCGCAGCATCGATTTGAAATTTGGCAGTATTCTCCGCGTCTTCGGCGGCAATAAGTTCCGGGCGCTGTTTTTCAGCGAGGGATTCGAGGGTATCTTCTCGCTCCGGCAGCGATAGCGCGGTGGGCGGACGCGTTACGTTCACGGACGTGCCCGGCGCCATGCCAAGCAATCGTCGAAGCATCGAGGCTTGCTTTCTTCGCGTCGACTCCAACTCGTCAATTTGGCTTTGGGTCTGCGAAATGCGCGCTTGGATGTTCAGGGTATCGAGCGAAGTCGCGGTGCCCTGCTGCTCGCGCTTTCTGGCATCCGAAAGATTGCCCTCGAGCACTTTAACCTGCTCCTGCTCGACCCGGATTCCTTCATCCGCCGTGAGGAGGTTGTAATAGGCTTGCGTTGTTTGATATGCGGCTTGCGCCCGGAATTGATCGAGGTTATCCGTAGCACTTTTGATACCGCTCTCCGCTACCTTGTCTTCCGCTTCGAACCTGCCGAAGGACCAGAGCGGTTGCTGCATATTTAAATTCCCATTGTAATTGTTATTCGGCTGGGTTACGAAGACTTGGCTGCCAAAAGGGATCGAGATAACGGGATCGATGCGCGTATAGCTCGCATCCGCGGCAAGCTGCGGATATGCGTAGCTTTCAGTCTCGCGGTATTGCGCCTTTGCCCGGTCGATCGCAGCTTCTCCTTCTGCGAACGAAGGCGAATTACGGATTGCCATTTGCACCGCCTGCGCCAGCGTAAGCGTGTCGCTGCTCTGGGCCTGGACGCCAGAAGCAAGCCCCATCGAGAGAATTAGTATGATTCCAAAATTCCTCATTTCATACTTCATATTTCATATTTGCTTTAATGGGCCGACGCCATTTCCGCGCTTACGGGCGCATGACCTTTTCGAATGGTGAGAATCAGCGGCAGGCAGAGCACGAAAAAGATCGTTACAAAAATAAATACATCGAGAAAACTTTTGAGCATCGTTTGCCGTGCTACCAGCCCTTCCAGCGCAGCGTACGCGCGCTCTTTCGCGACATAGGCGGTCGAGCCTTTTGCCATAAACCCCTGCGTTAACATATTCAGCCGTTGTTGCGTCGCAAACCCATATTGCGAGATGTGGCTGATAATTCCGACCCGGTTGATCATCATCCGATGATCGAGATAGGTATTAACAATTGCAATTCCGAAGGATCCACCGAGTTGCCGCATCATATTATTCATGGCAACGCCCTGCGGAATATCGCGCGGCGAGAGTCCTGAAACCGCGAGCACGGTAATTGGAATAAAACAGAATGGCAATCCGATTCCACGGATGACGAGCGGACCGAAAAATGTCCACCATCCGGCATCGAGACTAATCCGCGAAAGCAGATAGGTATATAGGGCCGTGAGCGCAAAGCCGATAAAAATCATAAGTTGCGCCGGCATTCCTTTTTGTTGAATTTTCCCGACCCATGGTAGAATGAACATCGTCACTATCGCGCCCGGCAAGAGCAGCAAACCCGTCTGCATGGCATCGTAGCCCAGCAAGCGCTGGGCAAATACAGGAATGATAAACACCGAAGAAAATAAGCCAAAACCAATAATAAACGTGAGGAACGCGCAAAACGCGAGCGTTCGGCTTTTCAAGACGTGCAATTCCACAACCGGATGCTCGGTCGTGAGTTCGCGCCAGACAAAAAGAATAAGCCCGATCACCGCCGTTGCGGAAAGCAACACGATAGTCCGTGAGTCGAACCAGTCTTCCGATTCTCCCCGTTCGAGAACATATTGCAATGACGCAATGCCAACGATGAGCAGGCCGATGCCGGTCCAATCAATCCTTCCCACTTTTCGCTCGTTTTTCGGTTCCTTTACATAGTTAAAGGCAAGTACCGCCGCGGTGATGCCGATCGGAAGATTAACGAAGAAAATCCAGGGCCAGGAAAAATTATCGACGATCCAACCGCCCAGCGTCGGGCCAATAGTAGGACCGATAACAACGCCCAATCCGAAAATACCAGCTGCAAGCGGGCGTTCTTCAATACTAAACGTATCGAAGAGAATCGACTGCGACGTCGAAAGCAATGCTCCGCCACCCAAACCCTGAATAAAACGAAAAAAGATTAATTCAACGAGCGTGTGCGAATTCCCGCAAAAGAATGAAGCGACGGTAAAGAGCAGAATCGAAAACACGAAATAATTTCGCCGGCCAAAGAGGCCGCCTAAAAAGCTCGTCATTGGAATGACAATGACGTTCGCGATCGCATACGCGGTGATGACCCATGCCACATCCTCAATCGTCGCGCCTAAAGACGCGCTCATATCCGTGAGCGCGACGTTCACGATCGAGGTGTCGATCAATTCGATCACTGCTGCCGAAACAACAGTGATAACGATGATCCATTTGCGAAAACCCTGTTCTGCCATTTTTGTAGCCGTGACCTTCGGGTCACGACGAAATTCTATTAGATCGCTCCGAAATCCTATACTTTAGCTTCGCCACCGTGACCTGAAGGTCACGCCTACGCGAGCCGCACATTACCATTTCCCCGTTGTTATCGTCACATCCACGCTCATGCCCGGACGGAGTGGCGTCTTCGTATAATTCCCTGGGTTGACCAGAATTTTCACCGGCACGCGCTGAGTGACCTTGATAAAATTTCCCGTAGAATTATCGGGCGGCAAAACCGAAAATTTCGCGCCCGTTGCAGGAGAAACAGACTGTACCGTGCCGTGGAACGTGGAGTCCGGATAGGCATCGACCGTAAATTCCGCAGGCTGGCCGGGATGAATATCGTGCAATTGCGTCTCTTTGTAATTCGCCGTGATCCATATATCCGGCTGCGTAACGGCCATGAGTGGCTGGCCAGGTTGAATATATTCCCCGATCTCGACATTCTTCTCGGCGACGGTACCAGCGACCGGGGCGGCAATCGTCGCATAGGAAAGCTGAAGGTTCGCATTATCGAGATCGACTTGCTTTTGCTTCACTTCCGCCTGTGCGATTGCAATTTGCGCTTCAGAGGCGGAAGCTTGATCGCCCACGCTTTTAAGTTGCGCTTCGGCAGCTTCAGCCGCGGCTCTCACCGCATCGAATTGTTCTTTCGTCATGGCTCCGCCGGCCAGCAGGCCATTGGCCCGCCTCAAATCGTCCGCAGTTTTATTGCGATTGACTTCCGCCGTCGTAATGTTGGCGCGCGCCGCGGTCGCTGCGGCCTGGGCGCTTTTCACGGCCGCCATTGCATTCTCGATCGCCGCCTCCGCCGACCGAACCTTTAGATTTAGATCTCGGGTGTCGAGTGTGACGAGCACCGCGTTCGAATCCACATGATCGTTATTACTCACCCACACGTTGCGCACGAATCCCGCAACGCGCGGAATAATGGGGCTGATGTCGACATCGAACTGCGCATCGTCCGTCTCTTCATGGACTTTATTATATTGGATAATGTGCCACCCATATAGCGCGGCAGCCACGAGGATCGCGCCAAAAATAAAAGGCAACGCGCGGCGAACGGGCCCTTTCTTCTTTTCCACGACGACCTCGGTCGATTTTCCGTTGGTATTCAGTTTTTGGCCGTCCGTTGCCGTTGCATCGAGTGGCCGCTTGATCTGTTGTTCGGTTTGAGTTTCCGCCATAGTTATTGATGGGTCGTTGAAAGCCGTTTGGTGGATGCGATTTTTTTCTTGTGCGCTGACGGCGAATGATCTGCCATCCGCGGCACAGGAAGTTTCGCTGTTTTCTTGCGCGAATCGTCTTCCAAAATTCCTTCGAACAGAATTTTTATCAAACTTTGGAACGCCTCCTGCGCCGTGCATGGAAGTTCGCCGAGCGTTTGCGGCACCATCAAACTTTCGACGGCCGCCGTATAGCTCCGAAGAATTATTTCGGCGGGAACATCCGAACGGAACACGCCGCGTTCGATCCCCTCTTCAATGAGCGTTCCGAATTTTCGAAACCGTGCCTGTTTGACGGCGTGGATCTCCCGCCAAACTTCCGGCGCATGCACGAACACATCGCGCACGAGCACCGGCGAAGCGCGCTGGTGCTGAAAGCCGATCATCGACATCACCGCCTTGAGCTTCTCGAGAAACGGCATCGTACGATCGGCGAGGACCGAATCGATGAGCTGTACCGATTCCTTCAGTTTCGGCAGAACGACCGCACGAAGAATGTCTTCTTTGGTCGCGAACTCACGGTAGAGCGTCTTCTTGCTAATACCGACCGCGCCCGCAATCTCACTTGCGGAGACCTTCGAATAGCCGTGCTCAAGAAACAACTCCCTTGCTGCCTCGACGATGCGAGTGCGGAGTTCGGTTTCTTGTTTGGCTATCGTCATAGCGGTGGCTGGCGGCATTGATGCTTAGGAAACCGGAATAGGTGCTTTTGGTTTCCGAACGGCTAAATACGCACGGTTATAGCGTAAGTTTCGGAGGATGAATGTCAAAATTGATTTTGGGGGATTACCTCAATCCCGAAATTGAACGAAATCCATATACTTGGAAGTTAATGACAACGAGGTATTTATGCTAACAGAAGTCGGACCGCGTCAAAGGGCTACCGATCGTCAAAGGGCTACCGATGTGGACAAGCCCTATCAAATTATTGCAGGAGAAATTGTTAGGACGCCGAGTCCGTCACCATTTCACCAGGATATTATACTGAATTTGGCCGAAAAACTTCGACCATACATTCGCTCCAAAAATCTTGGAAAACTCTTGATCTCACCATTAGACATTCGTTTTAACGACGACGAAGTGTATCAACCAGATTTAGCTTTCGTTCGCCAGTCGAAAATCCAAGGTGTGAGGAAGGAAAAGATTGACACGCTGCCCGATCTCGTCATCGAAGTCCTTTCTCCTTCGAACGCCTATCAGGACCTAACGCACAAAAAAGCTATCTACGCGAAATATGGCGTCGGGGAATATTGGATTATCGATCCTATCGAAGAAACGATTGAGATTCTCGTCAATGAGAATGGCCTCTATCGAACCGAGGCACTTCTTCGCCAACCCGCCGAGCTCGAATCCGCAATGTTTTCCGGTTTCAGCATGACGGTGGAAGAAGTGTTCGCATTTTAGAAACTTAAGGGCTCTTCGACGCTCGCGCGTTCGGAAGTTTGGATTTCGTTTTTATGGCAAGGATATGCGAGGTGGAGGTTTAATATTACTTATCCGCCTCCCCCATGATCGGATCGATCGAGCCAATGATGGCGACGATATCCGAGATCATGCAGCCTTCGAGCAAACGGGAGAGCCCCTGCAGATTCACGAAGCTTGGCGCGCGAATCTTGCTGCGCCATGGAAAGCCGGTCCCGTTCGAAACAAGATACCATCCTAACTCGCCTTTGGACGATTCGATCGAGTGATAGACCTCGCCCACAGGCGCGGCCTGCCCAAAATTCACGAGCATGAAATCGTTGATAAGCTCTTCCATCGAGCTATAAATCTCGCCTTTCTTCGGCACCACCCGTTTCGCATCGCGAGCGGAGTAATCGCCTTTGGGAAGTTTATCGAGGCATTGCCGAATAATTTTCGCCGATTGCTTAATCTCATCAAAACGGACCATATATCGCGCAAGTACATCGCATTCCTGGCGTGTGATGACGTCGAAATCTAGTTCATTATAAACGAGGTAAGGATTATCGCGCCGCAAATCGGCCGCGATGCCGGAGCCGCGAAGATTCGGGCCGGTCCAGCCGAGATCGAGCGCTTCGTCGGGCGGCATTATACCGATGCCGGTCGTGCGTTCGAGAAAAATCCGGTTCTTATGCAATAGCGCGGCAATTTCGTTTACCGCTTCGGGAAGCCCATCCAAATAGGCACGGATCATTTGGATAGAATCGTCCGCAATGTCCTGTGCCATGCCGCCGATACGCATATAACTTACGGTAAAGCGCACGCCGGTAAGCACATCGAAAATATCGTACAGCTTTTCGCGCTCTCGCAATGCCCAAACGAATACCGTGAGTGCGCCCACGTCCATCGCGAGCGCGCCAAGCGCCATAAAGTGTGAAGAGATGCGCGCTAACTCGGCGCAGATCACGCGGATGTATTGCCCGCGCGGAGGAAGTTCGAGACCGAGCAATTTTTCTACCGCCATGCAATAGGCCACGTTATTCGCGACGGGCGAAATATAATCGAGCCGGTCGGTGTGCGGGATGTACTCATGGTAGGTCATGTTCTCCGCGAGCTTTTCGTAGCCGCGATGAAGATAACCCAGTTCGCTTTCGGCAGAGACGATCGTCTCGCCATCGAGCCGGAGCAATACTCGAAGCACGCCGTGTGTCGCCGGATGCTGCGGCCCCAGATTGAGGACCATCTCGTGCTCGAGCGAGTCTTCCTCCATCGAGACCGTCGTGTCCTTCGACATCAACGCCTCGACAATGCGCTGGCGTGGTGGTACTTCCTGAAGGGGTAGGCGTTCGAGAGTTACTTCTTCTTCGATCAAGCTCATACTAAATAAAAAACTGCGTAATCATTTTTAATCAGCGTAATCCAGGTTCATTCCCCTCTGTTCGCCACGTCGAATCTCGGGTCCGCGTCCTCATGATGTGGCAGCGGAATGGAGCCGGGAATGCCCATAAGCGGAAAGTCCTTGCGGAGCGGGAAATATTCGAAGTCGTCTGGCATATACATGCGGCGCAGGTCGGGGTGGCCGTCGAAGAGAATGCCGAACATGTCATACGCTTCGCGCTCGTGCCAGTTCGCGCCCGTCCAGACCGAAACGAGCGATGGCACATGTGGGTCGCGCTCATCGCAACGGACTTTGAGAAAAATGCGCTGCTTTGTTATGTGATTGCGAAGATTGTACGTAATTTCGAAGCGATCTTTTTTCTCCATCCGGTCATGGCCGAGCGCATCGATCATTTGCACGAATCCGAATTCGGTTTTCAGCCGCCGCGCCACGGCAAGGATTTGATCGCGCGGTACAACGGCGGCTTCATCGTCGCGAAGATCGACAGACTCGAAAAGAAATTCTGGGCTCTTTTCCTTTAATGCTTCAAACTTAAACATACACGGTCATTGCGAGGAAGACGAAAGCGACGAAGGAGCTTTTGTCCGACGAAGCAATCTGTTTAATTCCAAATGGCCCTCCAGCGTTGCTTTGTCGAATCGAACTCCCTTCGGTCGTTCGATTCTCCTCGCAATGACATGAGGGGTATGAATTTCATATTATTGGCGATGTCGAGAGTCAATTTGTTTTGCCGGCCCTTCAATCGCATGAAGTTGAATATCGATCGGCCGCTGCGGGTGGTCGTGATCGCCGATAACCGTTCCGCGACGGATGGGCCGGTCATTCTTAATATTTTCCTGAATCATCATCAGCCCTTTGAGCAGGGAATCGGGGCGTGGCGGACAACCGACGACATAGAGATCGACCGGCAAAAATTGATTGATGCCCTGCACCACCGAATAGGTCCGGTAAATTCCGCCACTTACGGTGCAGACGCCCATAGCAATCACGTATTTCGGATCCGGCATTTGGTCGTAAATTTTGCGGACAACCTTTGCCATTTTATAGGTCACCGTTCCCGCGACGATGAGCAAGTCCGATTGGCGCGGCGAGAACCGAAATACTTCCGCGCCAAAGCGCGCGACGTCGTAGCGTGGGCCGGCGAAAGCCATCATCTCGATCGCGCAGCAGGAAATTCCGAGCGGCATCGGCCACACGGCATTTCGCCGTGCCCAGTTTACAAGATCGTCCAGCTTGCTGGTTACGAATCCTTCCGATTGTAATTCTTCATTGAGTGCCATAAATTAATCCCATTCCAACGCGCCTTTTTTGAGAATATAAATGTATCCCACGAAAAGCAACGCGATAAAAATAAACATTTCCCAGAGCGCATAAGCTCCGAGGCTCTTGAAAATAACGGCCCATGGATAGAGAAACACAAGCTCGATGTCGAAGATGATAAAAAGCATCCCGACCACATAGTATTTCACCGAGACGCGCTCCCGCGTCGTTCCGATCGGGATCATTCCCGATTCGTAGGTCGAAAGCTTCTGATAATTCGGCCGCCGTGGGCCGATCCATTTGCTGAGGTTCGCCATAATCACGCCGAATCCAGCGGCGATCACCAGCATAAGCGCGATAGGGATGTAGTTACTAAGCATGTTTTTATAAATGATTTCTTACAAAAATACGGCGGAATTCGAGATCATCGCTTACTTGCATGAAGGATAGTAATGCCAATTAAGGCCTCGCACTCGTAGCGTATGATAATATCGTCATCCGTGAGTTCGCTATCCGTCGCATGGCTTGGCTTCTTGAAATTGATGTATAAGACATCCGCTCCTTCATCGTAAGAATACTCCAAAGATGTGTAATGATTATTCTTATCGATAAGGAATCTCGGAGGCCGTCAATTTATGCCGTCATTGCGAGGAGAACGGATCGACCGAAGGGAGATTCGTTCGACGAAGCAATCCGATGATTTAACGACGGATTGCTTCGTCGGATTTTTCTCCCTTCGGTCGAAAAATCCTTCTCGCAATGACATCTTAGATTTAATCCGAATCTCTTTAACAATAAACGCCTTAACAATAAACGCCTCAATCCAATTCACCTCGAACGGAACAAGTGTAAGTGCTGATTTTGCAACTTCCGGTGTTCCTGAAAAACGTATGAAATCTCAGATTATTCGTCCGCGCAAGCCTGTTCCAAAAATATCCGCTCCATCCAATGATGGCGCCGATTCGCGCGATATTCCGCCCTCGAAAGACACGCGCCGCGTGACCACGCGCACGGTTCGCGAAATGAAAAAGCACGGCGAGAAGCTTACGATGATCACCGCTTACGATTATACCTTCGCGCGGCTCTTCGATGAGGCTGGCGCCGATGTTCTACTCGTCGGCGATTCCCTTTCAAACGTGATCCAGGGCAACGAAACGACGATTCCCGTTACGCTCGACGAGATGATCTATCACGCGCGCCTCGTCGTGCGCGGCGCGCGCGAACATGCGATGGTGATCTGCGACATGCCCTTTATGAGCTTCCAGGTTTCGGTCGAAGAGGGGTTCCGCAACGCCGGACGGATTATGAAGGAAACTGGCGCGGGCGGCGTGAAGATCGAAGGTGGCGAGCGCGTTGCCGATCACGTGCGCCGTATGAGCGAGGCGGGAATTCCTGTCATGGGGCATCTGGGGCTCACTCCACAATCCATCCATCAATTCGGCAGCTATCGGACGCGAGGAATTACGAAAGAGGAAGCAACTCGGATGAAGCGCGACGCTAAAGCCCTGGAAGATGCGGGTTGTTTTGCCCTCGTGCTCGAAAAAATTCCGGCGGGGCTTGCGAAGGAAATTACCGACTCGCTCAAAGTCTCCACCATCGGCATTGGCGCGGGTCCGCATTGCGATGGGCAGGTGCTCGTCATGCACGATATGCTGGGCCTGACGGAGGAATTCCATCCCCGCTTCGTCCGCCGCTATGCCTCGCTCGCCGAGACGGTCCGCGAAGCCGTCCGAAACTACGATTCGGATATTAAGAAAGGGAAATTTCCGAACGAGGGGGAATCGTATTGATTAATACTTATAAAACCCCTCCCCGCTCTTCTTGCCCAACCGATCGGCAGCGACCATCTTCTTTAACAACGGGCAGGCGCGGTACTTCGTATCACCCAAACCTTCATGCAGGACGTTCATAATGGCGAGGCACACATCGAGTCCGATAAAATCGGCGAGCGCGAGCGGGCCCATCGGGTGCGCCATGCCGAGCTTCATCACGGTGTCGATGTCTTCGGGCTTCGCGACAGATTCCATTACGCAGTAAATCGCTTCGTTGATCATCGGCATTAGAATGCGATTGGAAACAAAGCCGGGCGAATCGTTCACTTCCACGGGCGTTTTGCCGAGCGACTCGGCAAGCGATTGCACGGTTGCATATACGCTATCGGTTGTTGCCAGGCCACGCACGATCTCGACCAGCTTCATCACCGGGACCGGATTGAAAAAATGCATTCCGATCACCTGGCCCGCGCGTTTCGTCATCGCGGCAATTTCGGTGATGGAAATAGAACTGGTATTCGATGCGAGGATCACGCCTTCCGGCGCATTCGCGTCGATTGTTTGAAAAATCTCTTTTTTTAGCTCAAAACGTTCCGTCGCCGCCTCGATGACGAAATCGGCACTGCGAACAGAAGCCGGAAGCTGCGTTTCGGTCTTGATTCGAGCGAGCGTCGATTTCTGATCGTCCTCGGTGATCGTGGACTTTTTGACTTGCCGAGCGAGATTACTCGTGATCGTCGTTACGGCACGATCGAGCGCCTCGCGCCCCACATCGACGAGCGTTACTTCATGTCCACTCTGCGCGAAGACGTGTGCAATTCCATTGCCCATTGTGCCCGCGCCGATGACAGTTACTTTTTTGATTGCCATGTTCAAAGAATCCCTAATTAAAGTTTAATTTACCGTCATTGGCGAGTTCAGCGATCGAAGGAAGCAGAACACGACGAAAAAGCCCCCAATGGATTGCTTCGTCGAACGAATCTCCCTTGGTCGATTCGTTCTCCCCGGAATGACGGAAAAAGCCGGCTTAAAGTCCGAAGCTCTTATATCTTTGGTGAGTTAACTTCCATCGCGATAGATTCTATCGGTGCTACTTTTTTTTTCGATAGCCCGAGATGCAGAAACGGAATCGACATCATATCGCGGAATACTTTCAGCGAGCGAATCAGATTGTACGTAATGCGAGAATCCAGATCGTGCGTCCACTCGACCGGAAATTCTGCTACTTTGTACTTCATACGTTTGGCGAGCCAAAGCATTTCGCCATCGAATATTACGGAAGTAAGCTTTACCTTCGCAAAAATCTGATGCGCTGCTTCGCGAGTGAAAAGCTTGAACCCGCATTGCGTGTCCTTCAGGCGGAGTCCCAAATAATTTCGCTGGATAAATCCAAAGAGTTTGGCAACGCGCTCGCGTAGGAACGATTGATGCTCGATAATTTTCGTATCGTTCGCGGTCCGGGAGCCTATGGCAATGTCGAAGCCGGAATCCAGGAGCGCTTCGCCACGCGCTAAGTCTTCGAGCGGAACGGCATAATCGGCGTCCATAAATAGGATGCGGTTCCCCATTGCCTGGCTCATGCCGACCTTTACGGCTTTTCCCTTTCCGACATTGGGAGCATAGCCGAACCACTTGCCGCGCACATTTTCCGGAAGCGCCTGGTAGGCATCCATCGTCACTTCGATGGTATCGTCCGTACTGCCGTCGTCAATCACAATAATTTCATGCTTTCCCGGTTTGGTCGCAAGATAGGTAACCGTGCAAGCGAGCGTTCGCGGTAACCGCGATGCTTCATTATAACAGGGAATGACAATCGTCAGATCGCACTCATCGAGAAGGTCCATGCCGTAGTCGATAGATGATGGTCTGCTGAAGCGTGTCTTCCGGGGTATATCGATTGTCGAGAAGTTGTTCAAGTTCAGGGTAGCGCAACAGGATGGTCGTCCGGCTGTCGTCATTAGTATTTCCCTGAGACGTATACCGGTCACCTACTTCAACAAGGAAAAGCTCCGGAGGGTTACCGAAAAGTTGATGCAATAATTCTTGCCTCTCGTACATCGGCACCGAGGACGACTTAAAATGGATGGTATTAATAAATTTTGTTGCCGGCTGCCGGCCGGTCTTCCAATAGACATAGGGTTGGAAACCAAAAATAAATATTCGGTCGCTTGGATTAGAATGAATGGTTACATATTTGGCAATCGTATCGCCGGCAATGTATCCGTTCGGTTGCGCACCCTGCGCCATTTGGATTAGTTCGGTCATGCGTGGGGGAAGCGTGTTATTCGATGACCAGAAATAGCTGCCTAAGAATAAAAATATTACCAGGAAAAAAGCATTTACCGCGAACGACATTCGATCCAACCGAGCGAATAACCGGGCAAGATTGGCAATCCCAGCACCAATCAATATATCGGCCCAGGGCAAAAGGATACCGTAATGATAGGTGTAACCTTTATTTTCCAGTTGCACGATAAGCAATGCGATAACGCAACCGCTGAGCGATAGGAACATCGGGTGGAGTTCGGGATGGGAACCGCCCACCTCGAGGCGCTTCCTTACCAACCAATACACCCACCCGGCCACGCCCGCGCCCATCCACAAAATATCTAAAGCATGAAAACTCGTTCGCAGATTGTGCAGCACCGAGAACGACCCCGAATAATTACTGGAAACATAGGTGGCCGTTTCGGAGATTGTAAGATTCCACAGAGGTACTAACTCGCCGTTGAGTGCCAGATAGAAGCTCTCTAATCCGACAGCCACACAAAATCCGGCGAGGAGCCAACCCATCGCATTGAATCGGACACCGCGATCCGAGTATATCCAAAGAGCAACCGCAATCAAAACAAGAAAAAGGGCATTCGGAAATTTGAAATAGAAAGAAATTCCAATAGCGACGCCGGCAAATGCGGCGCGTGCTAAAAGAGACTTGTTGCTAAATGTATCGCGTTTGGGAATGACCATCATCACCGCGAATAGGAGTAATGGGATACTATAGGTCTCGGTCTGGGCCGTATCCCAATGGCCGAAGATATAATATTGGACTAAAAATGCGAGCGAAGTCAGGACCGGGGCAAGATCACCCCAGGAAGTATATTTCCAAAGCCGAGACGCAAGAGAAAATAGCAACGCAATGCTAAGGAGCGCATTCAAGTAATCGAAAATGCGGACGGCGCGGACGCTATTTCCAAAGAGCGCGAAGGCTCCGGCGTAGGTGTAAAAGATATTGGGAGGTTTAATATCCCAGAAATCGATATATGCCCGCGCTCCGTGAAGTATTGCGTTTCCGCCATAGGCAAACGTTCCCTGATCGTAGTCGAACGGCCAGTAGATCGTGGGATATAAAACGATCGCAGCGAACGCCAGCACAAGGATGCCAGTGGCGAATGATGAGTGGCGAGTGGCGAGCGCTTTCATGGTACTATTTCAATTCGCCACTCGCTATTCGCCGTTCGCAGTTACTAAAGTCGTTCTACGATTATACTCGTCGCTTCTCCGCCGCCAATGCAAATCGAAGCGAGGCCGATGCGTTTGTTCTGGCGCTCGAGCGCGTTGAGCAGCGTAACGAGAATGCGCGCGCCGCTCGCGCCGATCGGATGACCCAGCGCGATCGCTCCACCTAATACATTCAACTTTTCAAGTGGAATACCCAGAGTATTTTGCGTGGCAAGCGAAACAACCGCAAAAGCTTCATTTACTTCGAAGAGATCAATATCGTCCAGCGACATCTTCGCGCGCCTCAAAACCGACTGAATGGACTTAATAGGGGCCGTTGTGAATTTCTCCGGTTCCTGCGCGTGAGAAGAATACGCAAGAATACGGGCCGTAGGCTTCCAGCCTTTCGATTTTGCAATATCTTCTCCGGCCAGGACCAATGCAGCCCCGCCATCGTTGATCGAACTGGCATTCGCGGCCGTGACTGTACCATCTTTCTTGAAGACCGGCTTCAGCGTCGGAATTTTATCGTACTTTACTTTGCGCGGGTTTTCGTCTTCGCTGATTTCTAGAGTCTCTTTCCCGCGTGTCACTGTTACCGGCGCAATCTCCGCTTTGAACGCACCATTATCGATCGATTCATTCGCGAGCTTGAAACTACGGATTGCAAATTCGTCCTGTGCCTCGCGCGGAACGGCGCATTCGACGGCGCACATTTCCGCCGCGCTTCCCATGTGGAAATCGTTATAGACATCCCACAAGCCATCCTTGATCATTTCGTCGATGAGTTCTCCATTGCCCATTTTGTAACCGGAGCGCGCGCGGGAAAGCAGATACGGAGCGTTCGACATCGATTCCATTCCGCCGGCCACGACCACTCCGGCATCGCCAAGAAGAATATTTTGCGCGGCCATCATCACGGCTTTCATTCCGGAACCGCAGACTTTGTTAATCGTCGTGCATGGGACCGATACAGGAATGCCCGCCCCGATGGAAGCCTGCCGCGCCGGGGCCTGCCCCACGCCAGCCGTAAGCACGCAGCCCATATAGACTTCCTCGACTTCCTCCGGCTTTACGCCAGAGCGTTCCAGCGCCGCCTTTATAGCGATGGAGCCGAGCTTCGGAGCGGAAACATCCGCAAGGGAGCCGAGAAGTGTGCCGATAGGTGTGCGAGCGCCGCGGAGGATTACAGGGGTCATAGTTAATATCGTATGCTAAGTAGAATGCGACCGGAAACAGCAACATGAAGCATTTTGTCCCATTTGCGAATAATGGCTCACTTTGAAAATTTGTCTATACTTTTGACTGCCATTCCTGCGAAAGCGGGAATTCAGCGTTGCTTTTATGGGAAATAGTTCGATTTCTGTTCGCACGTAATTAATTACGAAGTATTTTCCAATAAATTGTGTTATAGCATACCGTGAAGAAAATCAGAGTACTCATCGCCAAAGCGGGATTGGATGGCCACGACCGTGGCGCGAAGGTTATTGCCGCTGCCTTACGGGACGCCGGAATGGAAGTAATTTACACCGGACTCCGTCAAACGCCCGACATGATCGCCGAAGCCGCGCTCCAGGAGGACGTGGATGTCGTCGGCATCTCGATGCTCTCCGGCGCGCACAAGACGATCTTCCCGCGAGTCCTCAAGCTCCTCCGCGAGCGAGGGATGAACGACGTCCTCCTAACTGGCGGCGGTATTATGTCGAATGAGGACATCGAGGACCTCAAAAAAATCGGCGTTGGCCAGCTTTTTACTCCCGGCGCTCCGATGTCGGCGATTGTGGAGTATATTCGCAATTGGATTGAAGAGAGAGACGCTGCCAAAGTGACTGCTTAACGATTTTAAAAAAAAGCGATCTCCAACGGAATCCCGTCCGGGTCGCGAAAATAAAAGGCGTAGTAGTCCGGCGAGTATTCGGGATAAGAAGCCGGCGGGCGCGCAATGATTACTTCCGTATCTCGAAGTTCTTCATATATACGATCGACCTCCGCTTTGGAGTTGGCGGAAAGCGCAAGATGATCCAAACCGGCATCGCGAACGAAGGGATGATGTTGCACCGTATGATCCGATCGAATCCAGAGGTTATGCTCGTCCCGAATATACGATTTTATGGCAATATCTTCTACCTCTTCCCGATGATTAGATGAAAATCCCAATGCAAAAAGCAGCCGGTCGTAAAATGCCTCCGATCTCGAAAAATTGGTCACGTTGAGCATGATATGTGCGATGCCTGACATTTTACGATGACAATCAACTCATCGGCGTTGCTCATCATTCCAAAGCCACTCTCTAAGGAATTCTATCGAAAGCGTGGAAGTTGTCGCTCCCAAAGAGGTATATCATGGAACGCAATGGACATCCCCAGGACAAGAACCGAGAGATGGAAAGCACATGGACAAATTCGCCGGCCCTGAACGGCGCGGGAGTCCCGCTTGCAAGATTTAATTTTCCAAAAGATCTCCGGCGGCTCGGCGGCGATTTTACCGTCGAGGAAAACGCGAAGCGGCTGCTTCGGTTTTTTCTCTTTGAACGCAATATGCTCCGCGCCATCGCGGGATGGAGTATGGGCACGCCGGAATTTGAAGTGAAGGTCGAATTCGGACGCCATATTTATTGGCACGCCGAAGCTGGAATGAAAATCCGCACGCGCCTGACAGAACTGCGAACCGCCGAAGAGACGACCGATAAATTTCAGTCTAACGATATTACCGAATTTTTCAGTGAGCTGATCTATTCCGAAACGCCGGCTCATTTTGTCGCGGCGCTTTACGGTGTGCTTCTTCCTCATGTTAAGCAAGCCTATCTCGAACATTCTGCCCACACCGATCAAGTCGCCGACGCGCCGACCATCCGCATGATGCGGCAAATTCTCCTCGATTATGAAGAGATGATCGCCTGGGGTAAAGCCGCAACCCAAGCTTATGTACAGGGCGGATACGATGAAGCCGAACTTCACAAATGGCAATATCATATCGAGAAATTACTGAGGTCGTTTGGCGGCGTAACTGGCTTAGCGGTGGGGCGGCAAGGGTCTTCTTCGCTCACCGCTCCCCGCCCAGAAAAATTACGTTCCGCCGGCAAGCCGCCCTTCGAGCGATCGTTCATCGCCACGCGCGATCCCCGGTTCGGGACTTTCGAGCATACCTACGAATATCAAGTTGCCGATAATGGGCAGCTTTCGTACGAAACCGATTTCGACAAGCTGCGCTTGAATCTTGTCCGCACCCAGCGCGATGAAATGGACGCCATCGAGACGTTCGGCAACGTGCTTTATGAAATTCGAGATGTTCCCTTCGGATTCGATTACGATATTGCCCGCATCATCTGGGACGAAACGCGTCACACCGAGCTTGGGCACAAAGCGATGGAAGCGCTAGGCCATAATCCATACGATCTGCTGAACCGGCTGCTGGGCATTAAAGTCCGCACGAAGATGCCGGCATTGTATTCTTTTGCGGAAATCAATTTATTCGGCGAAGCGAATATTGTGCAGGAATGCCTTCGCTACGCCCGCGAAGCATACGACAAAGGTGATGACCTTACCGGCCGCATGTTCGATTTTGTCAATGCCGACGAGCGAACGCATCTCGCGAAAGGTGTCCATTGGCTGAAGCATCTGTTCCATACCGATTCCGTGCAGGAGATCGAGCAGAAAACGAAAAAAGTCGCGGTCGACCGGTTGGTGGAGCTCGGTATTATCAACCACGATGTTGCGCTCACGATTTCCCACCGAGAGCTGGCGCGGATTATTGGGGAGTAAATAATTACAGTCCCGGAAGTCCTTTTCGCACCATAAGTTACCCGGCTTTGGCCTGCCATTTGCTGACGAATGCCTTAATTCCAAATCATGCTTTGCAGTAACCCTCCACTGCAGCTTGATATTTTCGGTTTGCAAACAATATTAACCAATACAATACTATGAAATCTTGCTTCCGTCTTGCAGCTCTCCTGCTTGCATTGACTTTTTTCACTTCGGCCTCTAATGGCCAAACCACATCGACTAATGCTTCGGGCAGCTTCACCGTTCAGGGCCGGCTCACGGACTTGAATGGCGTGGCCATCGCCAATGGCGCACACACAATTACCGCCACCGTCTATGCCACGGGCGGTTCCACCGCAATTTACACCGAAACTGATAATGTCACGACGACCGACGGCATTTTCAGTATTCTCCTCGGCGCGAATGGCTCCGGAAAGCTGACGCTGAATTCGAACGGCAGCTATGAGCTTGGCATTTCCGTCGATGGCGGAACGCAGCTCACGCCGCGGATTGCGATTGCCTCCGTGCCGTTTGCCCTTTCGTCGCACGTCGCGGATACGGCTGGCTTTGCGCTCGGAATTACCGGCAGCGCGGCCGCTTCGATTGATTCCACGCTCCTGGCAAATGTCGGCTCGAACATTGTAACCAGTATCAATGGGTTGCGCGGAAACGTCGTACTTCAAGGCGGCGGAAACCTTGGCCTGACGATGACGGGCGATACGATCGGCCTGAACTTCACGGGAACCGGCGGCGGTCTTACCCTCCCCTTTTCGCAAACACTTAGTTCGAATGGCGGATTATTCAATTTGACAAATTCGGGAAGCGGCTCCGCGGAAGTTATTGCAAACACCGGCACCGGCGGCGCGCTCCAACTTTCGACCGCATCCGGCTCGGCGCTTACCGCACTTTCCAACGGCACCGCCGCTGGGATCAGCATCACCAATACGGGCGGCGGGACGGCTTTGACGGCGCTCTCGACGATGAACTCCGCCATTAGCGCGACGACCAATGCTTCGGCTTCGGCGGCACTCCAACTTAAGAATGCCACTGGCTCGGGTCTTGGCCAGTTGATTCAGGCCATGAGCGCATCGGGAACCGTGCTCGATCTGACGACCCAGGGCATGACGCTTGTCGGTGCTCAGGATACTTCGAGCGCTCTCCTCAAACTGCAGAACACTACGGCTTCGGGATCGGGGAATTTGATCACCGCTATCAATGCCGGAGGAAGTCCGGTTTTCACCTTGAGTGGCAAAGGCGGGGCAACACTTAATTCTTCCGCGGGAACTGCGCTTGCGATCGGTGGCACGGCCACAACGGCCATCAGCGCGACCGGCGGCAATGCCAACGGAGCTGTCCTCGTGCTGCAGAATACTTCCACCAATGCCAGCGCCGGACTTATTTCCGCGGTGAATGGCTCTGGCGGGACCGTGTTTTCCGTCGCGGGTAATGGCGCAACGAACATTCAAGCGTCCGTGAACAACGCGTTGAATGTGAGTTCCTCCACCGGTACGGCTATCAATGCTACCACTTCGGCGGCAGGCAGCGCTGCATTGCAGGTGCAAAATACGGCCGTGGGTAATGGAGGAAAACTTATCAACGCACTGGATTCGACCGGACATACGGTCCTTAGCGTAGCCGCCAATGGCGCAACCGTTATCAACTCTTCGGCATCGACTGCACTGACGGATTCCACCAGCGTTTCGGGTGGCACGGCGGCGAGAATCGTCGGCGGACTTTCCGTAGTCGGACCGGCGGGAACTGGAACCATCGCTTCCGGAAATCTCAGTGCGACGATCACCAATGCATTTGCGAAGACGAATTCGATCATTCTTCTTACGGTCAACTCCGCGCTTGCCGGCTTGTCGCCCATTCGCGTTAGCAGCACCGGCTCCGGATCGTTTACCGTTTCGCTTCTCGGTTTGGTGACGCTGCCGTCGAATTTGGATTTCAACTATCTCATCATCAACCAATAATTTTGGAGAAGGCACCATGAAAAGAATCTTACTATTCGGAGCCTTACTCGCGGGGCTTGCATTCGAGACGAATGCAGCCCACGCGCAGATGATGCTCCAAAAGGCGGTCATCTCTTCGGGCGGCGCGGCCTCCTCGAATGCAACAATGCAAATGGGTTCCACCGCCGGACAGCCCGTGGTTGGAGTCGCCTCCAACTCCACGATGCGCGCGGAACTCGGCTTCTGGAATTCAGCGGCTGCCGCTTCGAACGGCGTTGGACCGAAGGGACCAGCGATGGACTTCAGCCTGCAGGCATGGCCGAATCCAACTTCGAGCGAAACCAGGCTTACCCTTACGCTCGGAAGTTCGGGGGACCTGGACCTCCGGCTCTTCGACCTGACCGGAAAGCAAGTCCGCGCTATTTTTCGCGGACCGGCATCGGGAACGCTGGGACTCGATCTCGATCTATCGGGTCTCCCATCCGGCTCCTATATTCTCGCGGCACGGATTCCCGGGCAGTTAGTCGAAAAGCGGATTTCGGTTATTCGTTGAACCATTCCGTTTGTAAAAAAGGCATCTATTCTTTAAGAATAGATGCCTTTTTTGTGTTTGTTCTTTTAATTTTCATTTAATGAAGCGAGTTCCCCCGAATCTGAAAATCCCAAAATTAATATTGGAATTCAGCAATGAGTGGCGCGCTTTCACTACACCTTATGAATTATACCCCCGGACGGTTTCAAAAATGATACGACCCACTCACCATCGGGACAACATCGAAGGCGGTGTTGAAGACGTACTCACCTAAGGTCTTCATTCCGCTCGATCCAGCTTTGTAGAGCGAGAATACCACCGCTACATCGATCGTGAAATTATTCTCGAAATAGCGTACGGAAAAAACGGTGGGGACGATACCGAAATCTTCGATAAAATATAATTCGACGGACGCTTTCAGGTTTTCTCCCACGCGCATGTCGCCGCCCGCGCCAATGAACGAGTCGTGAGGATAATATGGGTTCCCAAGCGAGTCCTGGCTATTTTGATAGGAGATGCCACCTAAGAGCGTCAATTCCGATTCCCAGGTGCCGTAGGTCACCGCTACATAAGGAAAGGCAATGCGGGTAACTTTAACCACTTTCGAATAGACGTCCTGGAACCCCGCGGCGAACGTCAGATCTCCAATCGAGGGAGGTGTGATTTTGAGCCCTTCGGTCGCGGTCGTTATAGTCGTAGGAAGAAATGGCGCGAAGATTCCGCCGCCATTGAGGCTCAGCCAATCGGTCACGCCATAATTTATTTGCAATCCGGCGATCATGTAATCGGTGAGGAACAGATTGCCTTGCCCAAAAGAGCGGGCGGTTGGAAGCAGAAAATTCTGGGAGGAACGCGGGTCGGCTGCGGTGGTGTATCGAGCCGTGGCAAAATCTTCGCGGCGGTCGTTCTGGCCCGTCCAGTTATCGACGTATTCCAAATCCGGGTACTTGAAAAACAGATCGCCAAACGCAGTCGAAAGAATAACGTGAGCGCTGTCGTCGAACAGGTAGCGATGGCCAATAAAAACATCGTGCATTTTCGTCGCGACGGTAGAAGTATTCGGCAGCTTGGGATTCGAAAGGAATTGCGTTACTTCGAATTTTTGAGCGTCGGCGGAATTCTTAAGCGCGGTTCGTTTCAAATCGTCGCGATCGACCCAATTATAGCGGTAGTCGATGACGGAGCTTATCCTTGCAAGGGGAATTTCTAACCGGCCATAGCGCGTCTGAACGATAATCCGGTCCGGCAGGGGCCTGCCGAGTACGTTGACGTAAAACTGAGAGGAATCGTCGAGGACAAGCTTCACATAGCTATCGGGCGTGAGATCAGCGGGGGCAAGCTGGGCAAGGGCATTCTGAGAAACAATTCCCAATATCAGCATCGTCATTGCGAGAAGAGGTATCAAGAGCTGTAACCATTGAGGTCTCGACGAAGCAATTCCCTGCGTTCGAGCGACAGATTGCTTCATCGCATTCGGCTCCCTCCGGTCGCCGAAAGCTCTTCGCAATGACATGGAAAATAAATGCATCTCTTTTCTCATTTTCTTATTCTCTCCGAATTTTCTTCTGCAAATTGCTTCCAATTTTTCCATGATTTTTTCTCAGCCTGGGATTCTCCCCCCACGCAGCGGGCCGCGTGAGTAATCGCAACCGCGAGCGCATCGTATGCATCCGGCAGCTTTTTATCCGATTTCTCTATTCGCAAAAGCGAGCGTACCATAAATTCGACCTGCTCTTTCGACGCATTGCCATTACCGACGACGGCGCGCTTGATTTCGCGCGGGGAATACTCCGCTGCCGTCAAGTCCTTCAAAATTCCGGCAACCATGGCAACGCCACGCGCGTGTCCCAGCTTCAACGTTGATTGGGCATTTTTATGATAAAACGCCGATTCGATTGCGAACTCGTTCGGCCGCACCCGTTCGATCACTGCGGTGAGCCGGGTAAAAATTGCGTGCAACCGAAGCGGCAGCGTCGCGATGCGTTTCGATTCGATCGTGCCATATTCCACCAGTCGGATCGCCACGCCTCGGCCTGAGGATTCGATCACGCCATAACCGGTGACGAGCGTTCCAGGGTCGATTCCGAGAATAATCATCGTGATGACCGAAAAAAACGGTTCGCCCAGAACCGAATGGCGATAAGTATTTTATGCGGCGCGGAAACTGAAATTCGTTCAGAAAAAACATCGTACTCGGCACGTTCGATCTTACGCAGAAGGCGAAAATAAATCGCGTCCATAATTTCCGCGGCAAAGAGGGTGTGGCGCTCGTCGCTCCGGAGCAAGGAACGAGCTTTCGAGTAGTAATCTTTAGCGCGTTCTGTTTCGAATTTCATCAACGCAATAAATCGCTCATCGTAGCGCGAATCCATCAGGCTCTGCTCGTCATAATGGAACGCTCGCAAATCTTCCTGCGGCACGTAAATGCGGCCAATCGTAGCATCCTGTTTTATGTCGCGCAATATATTCGTGAGTTGCAACGCATAGCCAAGATTAATCGCATATTCCCTCGTTTCTTCATGCTTATAGCCAAAGACCTGTATGGAAATCAGCCCGACCGTGCTCGCGACGGCGTAACAATATTCGCGGAGTTCTTCAAACGTTTCATAGCGCGTTTTTATCAGGTCCATCTCTACGCCATCGATCAGTGCAAGTAGATATTCTTTGGGTATTTCAAAATGA
>Ga0207664_10000043_pt1 | contig 149967 bp, 129 predicted proteins | sample LARL83metaG_FD_184349 | JGI IMG/M metagenome (GOLD analysis project Ga0207664, IMG submission 184349) | Corn, switchgrass and miscanthus rhizosphere microbial communities from Kellogg Biological Station, Michigan, USA - LAR L8-3 metaG... | ecosystem: Host-associated > Plants > Roots >...
GGCCGATGCACTTAAAGCGTTCGAAGCCTGCGGCTGCCGGGGCTATGGCCGTGTCGATTTCCGGCTCCATCCGGATGGTAGGTATTATTGCCTCGAAATCAATACCCTACCGGGGATGACCTCCACGAGCCTCATTCCCGACGCCGCCAAAGCAGCCGGCATTTCGTTCGAAAACCTCTGCGAACGTATCGTGGCGGAAGCCTTGGATTAAAGCCATAATTACGGCCGATGTCCAAACTTTTCCGGGGCCGCCCGGCGTTTCAGGCCAACGCTAATTAATCTCTGCGTTCAAGAAAGCGTCGCCCGGGCGATGCAGGCTCTTGCCGCTTCATCCTACTCTAATTGCATGAACTTTAAGCATTATCCAAACCGGTCAGCCAAACTTACGAAAGAATTTGCCGAACAAGAATTTGCAAAGCTTAACGCACGTGTCGAGCAGGCCGAACAGTCGGATTCCCCCAGCGCATGGCTCGATCTCTATCGCGATTGGAATTCCTTCAGCGCCTATTATGCCGGCGAAGCCAGCCGCATCGGGTATGCTCATGCCGCGGATATGGCAAATAAGGAATGGGACGAAGCCGACCGCTATTTTCGCGAGCAGGTGAACCCCGCTGTCGAAGCGGGCAACGCCAAACTGCTCGATGCCTTTCTCCAGAGCCGTCACAAGGATGCGATCGGCAAGCACTATGGCCCTTATCTGATTCAGGCGCTCGAAACCAGTGTCGAACCGCAGGCGCCCGTCAATTCCGATCTTCGCGTTCATGCGACCGATCTCGTCGATCAATACGAAAAGCTCACCAGCGCCGGAGAAGTTACAGTCGGCGGAAAAACGATGACGCTTTCCCGTGCTCGCGGACTACAGAGCCACCAGAATGCCGCAACCCGAAAAGAGGCATGGCTCGCTTACCGCAAATGGTTTTTGGATCACCACGATGTGATTGCCGGCATTTTTAACCAGCTCGTGCTGCTACGCGACGAGATGGGCCGTAACTTAGGCCATGAAAATTATATTCCGCTGGGCTATCTCTCCATGCGCCGCACCGACTATGGCCAGGAGCAAGCGAAAGCCTTTCGCGATTCTGTCCGCCAATATGCCGTGCCGATTCTTGCCCGGCTCAACGCCGAGCAGGCGGAAGCATTGGGAACCGAAACCCTGCTCCCCTGGGACGTGGCGTATCATCCTGCTTTTTCACTCCCAACGGGAATTGTCCCGGTCGAGACTCAACTCGATAATGCCCAGCATCTTTTCGATGAGCTTTCCCCCCGTTTGGCCGCGCATTTCACCAGAATGCGTAACGAAGGGCTGATCGATCTCGAAAACCGCAAGGGAAAGCGCCCAGGCGCCTTTGCGACCATGATGCCCGACGAAGAGCGAATGGCCATCCTCTGCAACTCGACCGGCGATGAAGGAGATGTTGGCACGCTCATTCACGAAATGGGTCACGCCTTTCAGGGATGGGAAAGCCAGAAGATCGAGGCTGTCGATCTTCGCTGGCCAACAAGCGATGGCGCGGAAATACACTCGATGGGAATGGAATTCCTCGCGCTGCCACGACTCACCTGGTTCTTCAAACCCGAGGACGCGAAGAAATACCGCCGGCATCATATCCACGATGTCATCAATCTCATGTGCTACATTTCCGTGGTCGATGAGTTTCAGCATTGGGTCTATGAGAATCCGAATGTTACGCCCGTTGAGCGCGATAAAGCATGGGTCCGAATCTGGGATACCTATATTCCCGGCATCGACTTCCGAGGTGTGGAAGACTACAAATACGCCCGATGGTACGCTCAAGGGCACATCTTCGCAACACCGTTTTATTACATCGACTATGCGATCGCGCAGACCGCCGCCATGCAGCTTGGAATGATGAACGAAGAGGACCATGAAAAGGCGCTCGCCACCTATCTCCGGCTCTGCGAGATCGGCGGCACACTCGGTATTCTCAATATCTTCAAAGCTGCCGGCCTCCGCTCCCCCTTCGACCCTGCCACCATGCGCGACCTAATGGACTGGGCCGCGAAGGAAGTCGGAGTCGAGGAAATGGCGGAAGCGGGATAAAAGCGTTCCGTTCTATCCGGAGATTACGTTCCCGCTGGACCTCTTAGGACCGAACGCGCGTGGCGATCGGTTGGGGTCTTCGCGCATCCGATAACTCTGTTTTCCGTTCGTTGGCCAAAAACGCGCTGCGACCACAATCACGATTGCGGTGTAAATGGGAATGAGCTCGCCAAAAATTCTCGATTCGAGAAGAATTCCAGCGTAGATCATTCCTGCCCAGAAAAGAATGGTGACTACCGTAAGCCGTTGTAGCTCCCGCGGCGCCCATCGCAATAATGCAAGGGCAGCAAGGTGCAATCCTCCAAAGAGAAACACGAAATAACGCGGCGCGCCATTGCGGAGCGTAATGAAATCAAGGAGGACCGCAAGATTTTTCTCCAGATGATCTTCGACGGGTGTTCCGGGTGAGTGCTCGAATAGTTTCCAGAGTACCAGCTTTACTGCCCCGAAGATCGCAAGATGAAGGGCCGTATGCAACATCCAAAATTTCAACCGGCGATCGGACCAATCGAGCGCAAAAAGACAGGGCAGAATAAATAGGATGGTCTCCCGATTGAAACAGGCGAGCATGAAGCAGGCGTAGTAGGCCCATCGCCTGTTCGACCGCCATAAGACTACACATCCCAGTAAGAAGACAATCGCAGGTAAGTCCGAAGGGTAATGGAAAAGCGTCAATATGCAAAAATTCCAAATCATTGGAATAAGAATGAGAGGCGCAGATACCCATGCCCTCGATTTCGGAATATAAAGAGCCAGGAACGAAGCGAAAAGCATCAGGATGCCCCATGCCGATGCGATCAAAAGATACTTATCGATCGAGGAAACCGAAAGAGGGGTGATACTCGAAATCAGATGAATGATTGCGGGCACCAGCACGCGAAGCTGCATCGGTTTTCTCGCATGGAAGGCCGAGAGTACCTGCACCGACTCCACTAAATTATTCGGAAGCACATAATAATATAAATTCGCGAATGTCCAGGCAAGGACAAAATAGACGATCGCCGGTCCCATCCAGGGCCGCCGCTCCATTAAAATGCTCCATCGATGTGCGGGATTAATTTCGGGCATAGAGTGTCCAGATTCCAATCGTGGTATCCCGATGATACGATTCGTCGATCATTGCTTCAACGATTGGGAATGTCTCGTGCAGCATCTGCCGCGGTAAACGGCCTCCCTCGCCGATGCCCGACGTATCGACCGGATCGGAAATAAGAAAATATTTGGGCCGCACTGAAAGCATGGAATCGGAATACTCCTTTTGCCACTGCCGCTGCATCGGCGTAAAGCTGCCATCGGGCCGGCGCATGACGAGCGGGATCGTAAGAATAAATCGGTTCGCCGGTTCGAGGCCCGCGATATATTGTGGGTAAACCGTAGTATAGAACGATTCCATTTTATCACCGTGTCGAGCCGTAGTCCGCAGATAATTCGCAAGCCGATCCTCGTTCACGGGGTCGAATGCCTCGTTCGAAAAATATCCGTACGCCTTTTGGCGGGTGGATACTTTACCATGAACTAAATCTCGCATAAAACGGCTCATCGTGCTGCCCTTGAAATTGAATACTATAATAGTTAACAAAAAAACAGCGGCAATTCCGTTGAATACCCACGCGCGCCGGGGAAAAACAAAAGAAACAATCCAGCGGAACAGATGCCCTATTCCAACGGCGGCAAGCACGAATTCAAAAACGAAATAGGGCTGCCAGTGATAACGATAGCCCCATAATAACAATGCAGAAGCAAGACTGGCGCAGAACAGAGTGACGATGAGAATACCCTCTTTCCGCCACTGCGGCCGCGCAACAAGAACAATGGAACCGAGCAACGCGAAGGCTGGAATAAAACCACGATAGAGAACGGGAGCATACAAAATTCCCAATCGGGGACGCGGGTTATACACCGAAGTTGTAAAGACAAACGTCGCATTCCAAAAATCGGCAAGATGCCCTGCTATTGCATACACCAAACAAAAAATAAGAAACGGCAACGCAGAACTTACGAGAAAAGAAAGAACGCGCGTGAGCCTGCGTGTAGAGGAACCAGCAAAAACTCCCGCGCCAAGCACCAGCACATGCAGCCCATAGGTGGGCCGAATGAGCACCGCAAGACCGGCAACAATGCCCGAAAAAACCAGCGATTTGTAATTCGATCGAAATAGTATCCAGAGCGCGACACATAACGCAATGGCGGCGAAAACATCTTTTTGGCCCATGAGATCGTCGGCGCCATTGAGAGCATAGTAGAGCGAATATAAAAGCGCCGCCAGAACCCCAGCGAGGCGGCTTTCCAGTCGTGTTCCAATCCGGAAAAGAATCCACAGCATAAGGAATTCGAAAACGAGGTCGACGCTATGAAACGAAAAAACCGAAGAACTGAAAATCAGAGCGAGTAGGTGAAATATTAAAACGCCGGGATAATTTTGATCCCACGTTCCTACATATGGAAATTTTCCGTGCAGGAGCATTTCGGCAATATAGGCCTGCGGAATATTATCCTCGATAAAGGGCAACGCGAGCGTAAGGGCAAGAATGATCCCGCTTAGGACTAAAAAGCATATAACCCATCCGGACGGAAGATCGGCTTGGCGATGTGTATCAGCGGTCTTGCCAAGGGGCATGCCTACTTCAAAGTATTCGAATTTTCCAGGGGCGATTCGGGAAAGCTGTATATTTGTAGCGCGTACGGGAATCGAACCCGTGTACCCGCCTTGAGAGGGCGGTATCCTAGCCGCTAGATGAACGCGCCGGCTTGGGAAGGATAAAACTGGAGGATTGAAGCATAAAAAGCTAACTTTCCTTCTTTATCGTTTCCCGAAAGAGTGGCACTTATTACACGGAACGGGAACGCTCGGTTCCGTTTGTTTCGGGAGCTCGAAATTATCTATCTCGCTGTTTCGAAATGATAAAAATCGTTAGATACGCCCTGTTTGCCATGCTCGCGTTTGCCGAAGTCCTAATCGCGCAACAATCTGCCTTCGGCCAAATCGATTCCCTGCTCTTGCCGTCGAATGCAATCTCGACCGGTCATAGCTACTTCGGAGTCGAGGCCGGAATCTCTGAAAGCGATTACCTTGGCGGGAATAATTTCCTCTGGGGAATCGTGACGTCGATCAACCCTACCTATCATGCCCCTGAAATTGCAACCTATGTCCCATTTAATCATCTCGGGACCGGAACCGGATTTGTAGGCGGTGTACTACTGGGGATTGCTCTTTCTCCTGCGGTGGACCTGGAGGCAAAGGCGCGCTTCCTGACGAATTATACATCACAGCAGGAATCCCACACCGGCATTTCCCTCGATCCGTTCGTCCCTACTGTCATGGCTAACGGGAACAGCAATTATTCGCTCCAGCTTTCGAGCCTCGATTTCGCATTGTTAGGGCATCTGCGAATCACCGATTATTATTACGTCGCCGGAGGCTTCAGCGCGTCTCAACTTATAAAAAATGGATTATCCGTTAGCCAGCACTTGACCACCGGGGATTATATAGACCTCATCGTCCATTCCAGAACAACCATTACGGACCAGAACACGCCGAAAAAACAACTCGACAACTGGTTCTATGGCTTCCGCGCGGATGCGCAGATAGGCGTGGGTTCGGTGTTCCGTATTGGCGCCAACAATATGTTGCTGGACGCGGAGCTGCTCGTCAGCATTCCCTTTACACAGTGGCTTACGAAGGCCGCGGATTCGAGTTTGAATGGGACCGCGAAGTTTTGGTTTCCCTCCTCGCCGCCGGCGATTACCGATCCACACCTGTGGTACGCCACGCTGACGGTCGGCTTGCGGCTGCCATTCCACCAGCTTCCTCCGCCGATACCGGAGCCGATTGCGCTTCGCACGCAACTGGCAAAACCGGAAACCCTGCACATCACGCCGGTGCCGATCATGGAGAACAACGGCGGGATTATTCTTTCCGGCAAAGTGACCGATGCCGCCAGCGGAAAACCAATCGTGGCAACCTTAACGACGGTCGATCTCTCGAACAACCAAATCATAGGGACTGCGCAAACCGATTCCAACGGTAATTACAACGTATCGGTCACGGGGCATCCTGGAAAATACTCCGTAACAGCAAATGCCAATGGTTATCTATTTGGCACCGCCTATTTCGAAGTCGATTCCGCCGGACGCATCCTTAAAAATGGACAGGAAATTTTGTTATCGAATGCTTCATCGGGCAAAACGCGGCTACTCGTTTTTTTCGATTTCGATCAGGCGGACCTTCAACCGGCCTCTTCGCCGGAACTCAATCGAGCTGTGGAATTGATGAAGGCCGTTCCCACGATGAACGTGGAAATTGCCGGATATTCCGACAGCATTGGTACGCGCGCTCACAATATGGACTTATCGCTTCGCCGAGCCACGGCCGTCCGCGATTTTCTCATCCAGAATGGGATCGCGGCCGGCCGCATCGCTGCCCGGGGTTATGGCTCGGATTCGCCGATTGCAACGAACGCCACCGAGGAAGGCCGCGCCGAAAACCGGCGAGTGGAATTCGTGGTCGAAAAGCACTAAATTACCCCGTGCCGAGCCGATTACTGAGCCCTCGTTTCGAACTGCTTTCGAAATCTATTGGCGGACCAAAGGCAGACCTCCCATAAATCGGCGGTGGGCTGACCCGTGGCCGGGTGGGTGTGCATATAGGTGGGCGGCCCAAATTCCGGAACGAAGGTAAGCGACTTTTCATGGCGTGCGAGGTGAGCCGCGATAATCATGTCCCACCACGTTTCGTGTTTTTGAACGCGGTCCTCCCATTCGGGTACGCGCGGATCGGGGACTTGCGGCCCATTTTCGAACCCAATGCGTCCGTGAATGTGTATTGCCCGCCGCGCGGCCAGTGTCAGCGCTTCGGCGTGGTCTTCGAGCATCGATTCCGTGACGCAGCACCAATGGCTGAAATCGGCATTAATATGAAGATCCGGAAGCTCGCGTAAAAGCACCAGCGTGTTCATCGGCGAGTAGAGTGGCCGGCGGCGGTGCGTCTCGTGCGCGATCGGGATTCCAAGTTCTTCCTCGACCCGCAACGCTTGTTCGAAGAAGCGAATGGTTTTTCCGAAGCTCATCGTGTCGCGGCCGGAATGGGCGACGATCTTGCTCGGATTATATCGCATCGCGTCGCCAATCCGCCGCCGAAGTTCATCGGCGTGCTCCGCATGATCGACCGGGCCGCCCTCGGTATAGACCAGTGCAACATAATCGAGGCCGGAATTTTTGAGCAATTCTTCGAATTTCGCCGGCTCGGCGATTTCCTGCGCGGCGCTTTCGATGCCATCGTAACCGGCGGCGCGGACCTGCTCGAATTGTTGTTCGAGCGGGTTTGTCATGCCCCAAAGGGACTTGTAGATTTTGAGTTTCATACCAGAATTCCTAACCTGAATTACGCTGATTGATTTCTGTTGCGGAAATTATCTAACCTATCTCAGTAGAGAAATGTTGTATCTTTGCAGGAATTAGTTTCTTCAGAAATCATCGTACTTGAGAAATCAATCAGCGTAATTCAGGTGGAAAAAACTCTCGATCTTGTGGGAATAGGAGAATGCCTCGTTGAATTCAGCGATTTGGGCGAAGGACAATATCAAGTCGGATATTCCGGCGATGTGCTCAACGCGCTCGCGGCGGCAGGCCGGCTCGGGCTTCGGACCGGACTCCTCACGGCGCTCGGCGACGACCCATTTTTGCCGGGGCTGCTGGAAGTATTGGAAACCGAAGGCATCGACCGCTCGCGAGTGCCGGTACTGGAAGATAAGCCAAATGGAATTTATTTTATTCATCTCGATGAGTCGGGAATACGGAGGTTTCACTTTGTCCGCAATACGTCCGCCGCGCGCGAGACGTTTACCTGCCAGGATCTTTCCACCTTGATCGACTTTGCCCGCTCCGCGCGCGCACTGCTCTTCTCCTCGATTCCGCTCGCCGTGATGAAGGACCGCGAAAAATTCCTCGAGCTGCTTCATGCGATCAAAGGCGAGACGATCCTCGCCTTCGATCTCAATGTTCGCCGCCGATTGTGGGACGATGTGCGCGATTTGATCGGGCCCTTCGAGGAACTGGCTCCCCTCCTCGACGTCTTGTTCGTCACCGATGAAGACGATGAAATTCTTTTTGGACAGCGGCCCGCTGTGGAGGCTATCGAAGACTACGTTCGGCGTGGTTTTCGACAGATTGTCTTTCGGCGCGGGGGCGCGCCGACGCTCGTGAAAAATGAGAGTGAAAGCTTTGGCGTGCCCGTTCCGCACGTCTCGCACATTGTCGATACGACCGGTGCCGGGGATGCCTTTAACGCCGGCTTTATTGCGGCCATGCTCCGGCAACATGCGTCCTTCGAGTGCGCGGCCATGGGCAACGCGGCCGCGGCCGCAAGCCTCGAATCGCGCGGCGGCCGCGCGACCGGACTTAGCATTGAAAGCGTTGAAAAGCTCTACCGGCCACTTGTAAAATGGGGAACCTTCCATGTCCCGGCGCATGGCTGAGGTGGTTCACCCGGCCGTACATCTGATCGGCAATGCCCACCTGGACCCGGCCTGGATGTGGAGAATGCCGGAGGGCCTCGAAGCCTTTGCCGCGACGTGCCGCTCGGCGCTCGATCGCATCGAGGAATTTCCGGGATTTATTTTTACCTGTTCCAGCGCGGCGCATTATGATTTCGTGGAACGGACCGACGCGAAGCTCTTCGCAAGAATCCAGGAAGCCGTTCGAAACGAGCGATGGATTCTTGTTGGCGGATGGTGGGTCGAAGCCGATTGCAATCTTCCGAGCGGCGAAAGCTTTATTCGACAGGCCTTGCTGGGCCAGCGCTATTTCCAAACTCGATTTGGAAAAATTGCGACCGTAGGATATAATATCGATAGCTTCGGCCACAACGCAAATCTTCCGCAGCTTTTACGCAAAGCAGGATTGACATCCTACGTATTTATGCGCCCCGCGCAAGAGGAGAAGCCACTTTCCGGTGCGTTATTCGATTGGGAAGCGCCAAGTGGCGACCGGGTGACCGCCTACCGGTTGCCGCTGCACTATTCGAATCACGAGCAATCCACGCGCGAGAAGATCGAGGCGCTTCCTCACCATCCTCTCTACCGAACCGACTATCCATGGATGATTTTCTACGGCGTCGGCAATCATGGCGGCGGCCCGACGATCGCAGAATTAAAAGATATTTCTTCATTGCTCGAAGAGCGAAATGACCTTGCGTTCAGCAATCCGGAAATATTTTTTTCATCCGTCGAACTTCACACGCTGCCGGTGGTGCAAGGCGAGATGCAGCCCCATGCTATCGGCTGTTATAGCGCCCACAGTGAAATCAAGCAACTTCACCGGCGAACAGAGCAAGCGCTGCGCACGGCCGAGCGAATACAAGTTTTAGCGACCCTCACCGCTCCACTCCCCAGGGAAGGGGAGTTGGATACGAAGCGGAAATTAGCTCAAGCCTGGAAAAACCTTTGCTTCAATCAATTCCACGATCTGCTCGGCGGGGTTGCAATTCGGGAAGCCTGCGACGATTCGATTTCCATGTATCGCGAAGCAATTTCCATCGCAGAACGAATTATAACGATAACGTTGCAGCGGCTTGCCGCAAATATCGATACGGGACGTCACATTCAAAGCGTGATTGTCTTCAATCCCGCCGCACACGAGCGCGAGGAAATAATCGAGTTCGAATTGTGGCAACCGCAGGAATATGGAGAAGAAAAATCCTTGCCGGGAGTGATGCTTATCGACCCGAGTGGCACAAGTATTCCAACCCAGCGAATTGAATCCTCCGGTAAGATTGGTAATGACCGAGCGCGGTTTATTGCAAAGGCTCGCGTCCCGGCATTCGGGTGGATCACCTACGGCATCCAAAAGATGGAGGGAGCCTCCGTGGACGGCGTGGACGAAGTGGAATTACCGTTTGTACACACTCCTGCAATTATCCTTCGAGACGATTCCGATACCTGGGCGCATGGCCTCACATCCTTCACGGAATATGAAGAGCCATTCCATGTCGATGCGACGGAAATAATTGATCGTGGACCGATTCGGAATGGGGTTCGCATTAAAAGTAGTGCCCGATCGTCGCGGATGGAGGAGGAGATTTTTTTCGAGAAGGATAGTCCATTACTCGAGCTCCGAATTTTTCTCGATTGGCGCGAACGGCATCGGATGCTGAAACTTCGGTTCCGGCATGGATGCGCCGATCCGGTGGCGTATTATGAAATTCCATATAGTTGGGTCGAGCGACCGATTGGCCCGAACTCGGATGACCGATCATGCGCCGAATGGCCCGGCCAATCGTGGGTGAATGTTTCGGAACGCGATGGTTCGCATGGCTTAGCCATCGTTACCGATTCAAAATATAGTTACTCGGTCGATAAAGAATTTATTTATGTTGTCGCGGCGCGGAGTCCGCTCTTCGCGCATCATGTGCCCCCGCATACTGCGCACCCCGGCGAGCGCGAACGGTATCAGGACCAGGGCGAGCAGGAATTCCGAATGCTGCTCATTCCTCACGATGGCACATGGAGCGGTGCGCATCTAGCGCGGCTGCAAATGCCGCTTATTGTCCATCACGATTCCCGTCACGGTGGAACGCTGCCACAATCATTCGCAGGGGTGGAACGCAAGAGTACCGCTATCCATGTCGGCGCGATAAAAATAGCGGAAGAAGGCGGAGGAATCATCTTCCGCGCCGTGGAGCAAGCGGGCGAGTCGAGCGAAGCGGAATTCGGATTCCCCACCCTCGGCACAAAATGGAATGCTTCCTTCTCGCCATTTGAGATAAAAACATTTCTCCTTCAGGATGGCAAAGTCATCGAAGTCGATTTTCTGGAGCGACCAATATGAGCGTGGTGATAGGCATCGACATCGGTTCGTCAGCGATAAAGGCGGTTCTATTTGCTGCGGAAAAGCAGGACGTGATCCATTCCGTGCGCCGGAGTGGGCAGACCTCGCGCGGGGCTATGGACGGCGCTTCCGGACATTTCGAGCAAGACCCAATCGCTATGCGCGATGCCGCGTTTAGCATCATTCACACGCTTACGGCTTTCGCGAATGAGCGCGGAGATAACGTAGAAGCCATTGCCTTTACGGGACAGATGCATGGGGGCTTGCTTGTCGATGCTGCGCTTCGCCCGCTTACTACTTTTATAACATGGCAGGATAAGCGCGGCGATGAAATAGAGGAGCGCGGACAAACCTATGTCGAATCCTTACGCGAACTTGCGGAGCCGGACCCGACCGGCGTTGGAATTCATACCGGTTTTCTCCTTTCCACACTCTATTGGCTGCGCCGCCACGATGCGGTTCCCAGGAATTCGGCCTACGTTATCGGAATTTACGATTGGCTGACAAGCCTGCTCTCAGGCCGCGCGGTTACCGATATTTCCAGCGCGGCCGCATGGGGAATGTATAATCCCGTTCGGCGAATCTGGCGAAAAGAACTTCTCGATTCTGGCCTGATCCCCCATTCCATGTTACCCGAAGTTGCCGAGCCGGGAGACGAACTGGGATATATCGATTCCCGCCTTGCGCACGAACTCGGTCTCGATCCTGGCGTGCGCATTCATGCTTCCATTGGGGACACGCAAGCGGCGTATCTCGGTTCGGAATGCACCCCGAATGAAATTCTCCTAAACTTTGGCACCGGCTCGCAAAGTATGTGGGAAACGACTGATCCCATTGCTACGGAAGGGACCGACATTCGCTATCTTCGAAATAGCCGCTACCTCGCCTGTGCGCCGACGCTCGCGGGCGGAGAGGCCTATCGTATCGTTACCGATTTCTTTCGCAAAGCCGTGACGGAATTTACCGGCAGAGAAATTTCGATGGAACGCGCAACAGAAGTGATGGACCGTCTCGCGTTAGAATCGGATTCGCTTGGTATCACCGTCGACCCTATTTTTTCCGGCAGTAAATTCCGGAGTGGCAATGAGCGCGCCTCCATGGCTGGAATCACCGGCGAAAATTTTCTTCCCGGTTCCTTTGTGCGTGCTCTGGTCGAAGGGATGATCGAGGAGGTGGCAACGCCCTATTTTCTGCGAGAGTCCAACATGCGCCACAGGGGCATTGTCGGTGCGGGCCATGCCTTGCGGCAGAATGCCGCCCTTCGAGATGCAGCGGAAAAACGATTTGGCCGCCCGCTTCGTCTTGGCCGGTTCGAGGAAGAAGCGGCCGTGGGTGCGGCTATGCTCTGCCTGGGTTAGCAGCAATATTCGACGATTAGCAGCGATGCTCCGTTTGCATTAAGCAGCATGCTCCGCAATTGTTAAAAGAAGCCAATTTCGCCGATTTCAGTTGGTCTGGCCGATTTCTGTCGTATATTTGCAAGCTAAATTTCGTGAAAATCCAAAAGTTTTGCTTTCGCGCGACTTTCGAGTGATTTTCGTGTTCTTGAGGTTAGGACGCCCGCGTCATTCGACGATCCCGGTGCGCACACAATAAATTTATTTCCATGTTGAGTTCGAGAATGAAACGATCGTATTTCTATTCCAACGCCGCTATAGCATTGTTGGCCGGTATGTTAGCGGTAAATGGCTGCACATCTCCCACCGTCGGATACCAGGTCCAGCAATTTGCCTCGTTACGCGTCATGAATTTCGCGCCGAATTGCACGCCGCCAGTGGATGTCTATTGGGACACTCAGCCTGTTAAGCCCATCGGAAATAACGCCAGGCTTTATAATCTTCCGTTTGGCTCTGCAAGCGTTTATACCAATTCCATCGCCGTTTCTTCCGTCGCCGTTTCGCCTGGCGGAACAACCTATCACATTGTTGTTACACCCACTCGTATTCCGAACGAGACGGATCTTTCGGTTGACGTAAATTTGATGCCGGGCGGGGCCTATACGCTTCTCATCGCGCTCGACCCCAATAATCCTGCTCTTTTCAAGGATACGTTAATTGCCGATGAGACGGTGCCGCAAACGAATCCTTTCAGCACCAACGCCACCTTCGTTCGCTTTATGAATTTACGGAGCGGCGTCGGGCCGGTCACCGTTCATGTGAACGATCCTGTCACGGGCGATCTCATTACCCCTGCGGGTGGCGAAGGCTTCTTCCAGGTTAGCCCCTACGTGCCGCTCAACACGGCATTGGACACGAGCCTTGCTTTTATCGCGACGAACGCAAACAATCAGGTGCTCGCGCGGCTTTCGTTCCAAACGTTTTCGTCGGGAGGATATTTTACACTGGTGTATGGCGGCGATCCATGCAATACCGTGGCTGCCAATCCTGCCGATACGACGATCAGCGCGCTCGATACCTTCCGGCTCCATGCCTTCGACGATAATGCGGCCGGTAACGATGTGACGAACCCGATCACCTATTCCTATCGCTATAATATCGTCAACGATATTTATCCGTGGGTTCCATTCGACCCAAACAATCTGCAAAATAACGTACTCGGATTTCTTCTGAACGGGGAAGGCTTTCCGGAGCATTCGGGATATTCTATCAATCCGATCCCGGCCTTAAAACCGGGCGGGGCAGGAACCGAGCCACTCAATTCGGACAGTTCCGTGTATAATGTAAATTACCAAAGTGCCGTCCTTGCGAATCCTCTGGACATTAAGGGATTCGTGACGAACCCTGCGGGATCGATCCAAAAGCAGGTCTTCGATTTTTCCATTACGAATCCTGCAACTCAAATTCCGCAAGACAAACCGGTAACGCTCCTGTTTGGCGGAGCGGATACAATCCCCAATGGTTCAGCGACGGGTTACTGGAATGCGGGTAGTGGCACTTCAAATACCAAGATCATTCCGATGCCGGATGTAAATTATGGCGATTCCGTCACGTTGGTGGTTATCGGCGGTATTAATCAGACACGCGCTGCCACAAGCAGTAAGTCGTATACTTCATTCTGGTTTCAGGATGCTGATGGTAAGATTTATCAACCTCTGACAAACAGCCAGGGCTTTGCGTTGGGACGATTCGTTACGCTTCGTATTCCGATTCAACCGGGAAGCAGTATGTCGTTACTTGCAACCGATTCCATTGGTGTGGGAACAAGCCGGGTCCCCGGCTCTTCTCTTAGCTTCACCGCGGAGGCTGGCGGTATCTATGAAGTTGTCAGCATCGGTACGAAGGATGCTCCGCGCCTTCTCATCCTGCATGTGAACGCGAAGAACCCTTAAGCCTGGACGAATTCGCACTTATTATTCTTGGCGGTGAGATCGGCGAGGTTGCGCCGGACGTTATCGCGCGCGCGCGGCTCATCGTTTGCGCAGACCAGGGCGCGGAACATGCGAGGCGCCTCGCACTCCCCTGCCATGCCATCGTTGGCGATCTCGATTCTGTTACCCCGGAAACACTCCAGTATTATGCGGAGCGCGGCGCATCCATTGTTCATCTCCCGGAGCAGGACCACAATGATTTCGAAAAATCGCTGGAATTCGTTGCCGAAAGGTGGAATGCCGAGGTTCGCATTCTTGGGATGACGGGTGGCCGCACGGACCATACGCTCTCAAATTTCAGCGTGATGCTCCGTTACGTTGAGCGATTTACCAGCCTCCTTGCCATGGATGCAAACGCCGAGTACCGATTTCTAACTACCCGCCGCAATCGCATCTCAATAGAATGCTCATTGGGCACGACTATTTCTCTCATCCCTTTCGGTGAGGCGCAGGGTATCGTGACCGAAAACCTTCGGTATCCCCTTAAGCGTGAATCGTTACGCTTAGGCGAACGGGAAGGGTTGAGCAATATCGCGACCGGCTCGCCGGTCACGATAACGATCGAGCGCGGAGCGTTACTGGTGGCTGCAGTGCGCAGGCTCGATTAGTAATGGGTCGAAGAAGTATCGATTGGCTTTGGTGTATCGCTGGCGGGAGGCGGCGTGCCCCGCACGGCGGAAGGATTCGGAGCCGGAGCGCTATACTGCGATGACGAACTCGTTTTGCTGGTCGAGCTTCCCGTGGAATCGTATTCCTGCGTGTCGCCCTGCTTGGAGCAACCAACTACGATAGCCCCGAATGCGATAAGGATGAGTGTTTTTCTCATAAAGGTTGAAACGATCGTGAAAAAAGGAACAGCGCTTGCAAAAAAGTAGCCAACTATGGCTGGCACAAACGAATACAAAGCCATGTTCCGCACCGCGCCAGAATTTTTGGTTTCGTGGAAATTTATTTCTCAGCACTTTAGTACTCAGCACTTAAAAAATGTTTGAATCTTTAAGCTCGCGGTTCGAAGAGGTCTATAAAAAAATCCGTGGACAGGCGCGCCTGACCGAAGGAAACGTCTCGGACATCATGCGCGATATTCGGCGCACCCTCCTTGACGCCGATGTGAATTATAAGGTCGTCAAGAAATTCGTCGAGGACGTACAGGGCAAAGCCCTCGGCGCGGATGTGCTCCGCTCCGTTAGCCCCGAACAGCAGTTTATCAAAATTCTTTACGACGAGCTCGTCCTCATGATGGGCGAGACTTCGAAGGATATCGGCTTTGCCGCTGCGCCGCCGACGATCGTCATGGTCTGCGGCCTGCAGGGATCCGGCAAAACGACGTTTTGCGCGAAGCTCGCGAATCTTCTGAAGACCAAAAATCGCAAGCCGCTCCTCGTCGCTGCCGATATTTACCGCCCCGCCGCTATCGAGCAATTGAAAGTGTTGGGGAAACAAACGGACGTGCCCGTCTTTACGATCGACGGCGAAAAAAATGCGGTAACAATTGCCGAGCAGGGTTTGAAATTCGCTCGCGATCATGCGAACGAAGTCGTCATCATCGATACTGCCGGACGGTTGACGATCGACGAGGCGATGATGCAGGAAGTGGCGGACATCAAATCGAGCGTCCGGCCGCACGAAATTCTGTTCGTCTGCGACGCGATGACGGGCCAGGATGCTGTCACGACCGCGAAGGCATTTCATGACCGCCTGGCGTTCGATGGTGTGGTGCTTACCAAGATGGATGGCGATGCTCGCGGAGGCGCGGCACTTTCCATTCGGTCGGTCGTAAACGTACCGATCAAGTTCGTTTCGACCGGAGAGAAGCTCGATGCGATCGAGCTATTTCATCCAGACCGGATGGCCTCGCGCATATTGGGAATGGGAGATGTGGTCTCGCTTGTCGAGCGCGTGGAGGCGCAAATCTCGGAAGAGGAAGCGCGTAAGACCGAAGAGAAGCTTCGCAAAGCGGAATTTACCTTCGACGATTTTTTAGTCCAGCTCGGTCACATCAAAAAGATGGGTTCGATGCGAGATTTGCTCTCGATGATCCCCGGCGTGAATTCCTCGATGATCGGAGATACGAACTTCGACGATAAATCGATGGCACGCGTGGAAGCCATCGTTCATTCGATGACGAAAGACGAGCGCCGGTTCCCGCACATCCTGAATGGCCCACGCCGCGCGCGCATCGCTCTGGGAAGCGGCACCAGCGTGCAGGAGGTGAACCGCTTAGTCAAGCAATTCTCCGAAATGCAGAAGATCATCAAAAAAATGTCCCGTGGCAAAGTCTCCAACCAAATGAAGGACCTGATGAAGATGCAGGTGCCGGAATAGCGTAGTGGGCGATTACCGCCGGGCCGTAATAAACCATGCTTGCATCGGAGCTACGATCTTTCCGCGTCCAAAGCGGGCTGCAATATCGGACGCAAGCCGCTTTTCCATGATCGGCAATGCGGTTGGATCGCGGGCCAGAATTTCGCCAACGACCGGAATTCCTTCGAGCAAGCCGATTGCGGCGTCCTCCGGTGAACTACCGCTCCCTTCGAGTTTCACTCGCTCGATGCTGATATCCGAGAATCCGGATTGCTGTAGTTCTCGGCGCATCACCGATTCATTGTTGTAGGCAAACGGAATGGAGTAAAACTGGGGCGTATCCTCTGGAAAAAATTCGTGCAACAATGCGTCGGTAAGCTGTTCGATCGGATTAAATTCGAGAGCGTCCCATGAGCTGACTAAGAGTGTTCCGCCCGGCTTTAATACACGATGAGCTTCCGAATAGGCTTTCACACGATTGGAAAGGAACATCACCCCGAATTGGCAGACAATCGCGTCGAAGGATGCATCCGCATACGGCAACGCAACGGCATCGACGGTATTCCATTCGATTGTGCTGGATGGCACATTGCGCCGAGCTTCGCTAAGCATCGCAGGATTAATATCGGTTGCAATGACTTTCCCGCCCGGCGCACATGCCGCAAGGAGATGCTTCGTGACGCGGCCCGTTCCGCATGCAAGTTCGAGCACGGCAAGGGGCCGAAGAGCCGCGATACGCGTCCCGACTTCGATTGCGTATGGCTCAAAGAACAGCGGACCAAGATACTTGTCGTAGTTCTCTGGTATGGAACCGGAATAGGCTGTGTTTATAGTCCTGCCTCCTACATTGCTCGTAGTTGTGATGGGTGCCTCCATAATGTAATATATTAAAAGAAGGGGATACTCCGGTACACTCAGAGTAAAAATTCTTCGAAAGCTAACATACGGGAGGCGCGCAAAATCCCGACTATTATCCGCGTGGAACATTCCTCAGTCAATCGCGCGTTGAATTTATCATTATGCAACATAACTTTACGCTCGAGTATTGGGAAGAAGATGGTTGGCTCGTAGGTCAACTCCGCGAAGTACCGAGCGTTTTTTCTCAGGCTAAAGACCTCTCAGAACTCGAAGCAAACATTCAGGAAGTATATGCTCTGCTCTTCGAAGGAGCCCGGCTCCCCCGCGAGCGCGTTCATACAAAAGAGATTGTGCTTGCGGTATGAAGCGTCGGCAGTTCGTCGAAGAGCTTCATCGTCACGGGTGTTATCTTCTGCGCCACGGCGGAAATCACGACATCTATTTAAATCCGAAGAACGGAAGGCAGACAGCGGTCCCACGTCACACGGAACTCACAAATTTTATTTGTACGAAGGTACGCAAGGAATTAGGACTGCCGAAACTCTGAATGTTCGTTCCGCACTCGGTTGAGTTTTGAACCGGCGTCCATGATTAAAACCTCCAACTAAAGATTCTTTGCAGCTCTTCTGCACAGCTATTGATTGACCGGCTTATGGAGCACAATGTTGACGGTTCGTGAGTAGAAGCGGCCTTCGGGAATGTTGTTATCGAAGAGCAGGACCGACTTACCGACTCCCTTTGCGACATAGTCCGTAGCGCCGAGCATTTTGGCCACGTCGCGGGCCCGGTCTTCGGTCAGGTGGACGTTTAGCGTATCCTCGCCAGTACGGTCGGCATAACCGGTGATGTATGCGACGGTGTGCGGAGTCAGTTGCCGATGGATATATTCAATCGCGCGCTGATTGACGGGATCGATCCGGGAAGAGCCGAAATCGAAGAGCACGAGCGTATACCGCTCGATGACGGTATCGGCACGGCGCTCTTCGCGTTTCTTTTTAATGGTGACTTGCTTCACGGGAATCGTTCCTACGGCTTCCCGCTCCTGGCCGCTGCCATCATCGATAATAAGACCGTATTGGAGCGAGTCTTCCGTTCGGGGGATCTTCGCGGAGACGGCACGCAAGTCCCAATCCCAACCTTTCGGCTGGCCGGAACCCGCTTCATGGTGCAGCGTCATTACGTCGGTCGTGACATAGAGTTCCCACCGCTTAACCCCGGTCTGCGCCGTGACGACCGGCTCGAATTGCATGAACGGCGGATCGCTGATGAGCGTGGTATCCTGCAGGAATACCGGCGCGAGGATCGCAGGGTCGGTTGCGGCAATCTCCACGCGGCGATTCTCTTCTTTTCCTTCTGGCTGTGTCAGCGAGGAAGGTTTCTCCGGCAGCCCTCTCGTTACGATCGTCACGCGGCTGGCCGGAATGCCCCAGGCGTGTTCGAGGTACGCTGCCACGGCATTCGCCCTGGAAACGGCAAGCGTTTTATTCGCGAGTTCTTCCGGCTCATTCGAAGTGCAGCCGGTAAGCGTGATATGCGCCCGCGGATGCTCGTGCATCCGCTGCCCAACGATATTCAGCAAGTCGTGATACACCACAACATTATCGGTCGAATCCGTTGGCCGCATTTGGAAGCCGGCGGTATCGAAAGTTGTAAGACTATGATAGCGCGCGGGAATCGTAGCATCGTCAAGACCGAAAAAGACGAATGGCAAAAGCGGTGTGAGCGTCGTGGAATAATACTCTTCGACCGAAACCGAAAGATTTGTCGAATCCTTGACACCATTAACGATACTATATGCCTTGATCCCAACCGATAATAAAGGAGCAGGCGGTGGAGGCGGAGGTGGTGGAGGCGGAGGCGGCGGAGGCTCGATCGCACGGATAGGAGTGTAGCCAATGCTAACTCCGCCCTGCAAGGCGCTCACGGACCAGCTTAATCCAGAAACAGCCGGCGTCAGCCCATAATTGAACAATACTTCCGGAATAAGATGCAGCGAACCGGAAGCATTCATCGGCAACGGATAGGAAGCACCGGCAATAAGCCCAAAGCGAAATTTTTCCGCTTGCGGGATGTCTCCGGAAATAACGTTCCGCGTTCGAGTTCCCGATGGATAGAACACGCCCTGATCCGCAGGGCTAATGATCGTCTCAGCCTGATGGAACGTGTATCGATGCAGACTGCCAACATCCACGCCGAGCAGAAAGCGAAATCCGCTTACGTCCATCGAATAGTAGGGCTCGAGCATCCATTCGGTGAACTGAGATTCAATGGAATGCTCGATCGTCCCCTGCTGGGCAACTCCATTGACCGCGATCGTCATGGATTCATCGGCCTTGAGCGTTCCGTCCAATAAATTGATTCCCAGCCGCACACCCAGATGTCCATCGCCGAATGCATCGTACTCGTAAAACCCGCCGAACGAGCCACCTAAGCCAGAGCCATTTTCGAAGAGAGGGCAGCAGTTCGGAATATCGGGAAGCCTCTGGAAATTCGCGCGGTGCATGTTCCAGGCGGCATCGCCGAAGAGTCCGAAGGTCGATTTCGATGTATCGATGCTCGGCCTATTTTCGGAAGAGGATTGAGCTAACAATCCTCGATTCCCAAACGCCATTAAAATTAAGAACGTCATGGCGAGGAGAGAATTCGGCCCGAAGCGCGCATGACCGATCATGCGGCGGGGAATTCTTGGTCCCGAGGCATGGAAAAACGCAATCCATGGCATTCGGGCAACGCGATGATCGACAATGGATTGCTTCGTCAAATCGAACTCCCGTTGGTCGTTCGATTCTCCTCGCAAGGACGTGATTAAAAGATTCAAGAGAGACTCGTTCACTATTTAGCGATTGATCTGCAAGTGATCGGATTTGACGATCGAAGGGGTGCGTAGAGAATAGATATAAGCTCCCGGCGGTAACGTGCTCACATCGGCCTTAACGGTGTACGTTCCTGGCGTTAGATCGGCGTCCACTAACCGGAGCACTTCCTGCCCCAGCACATCGTAAATTACCAGAGTCGTCCGTCCTTGCTCGATAAGTGAATAGCCGATCTGAATGCTGGTATGGGCAGGATTCGGCTGCGCGGCGCTTAATGTAACTTTTCCATTCGGATCGATCAGGCGCGTACCACCCTGGTAACAAAGTCCGGTCAAGCAGAAGCTCCCGTTCTGCACCGTGACAGCAATGTTCGGCACGTTCCATGCGAACGAATCGATGGTCACCGGCGTGCAGCTATCGTCCCCAAGCGCGGCGGTGAACGGCAGGTTCATCAATAAGCCGGGCGGGTTAGCAGCTCCCGTGCCTTGATAGGTGACGATGAGGCTATCCCCTTTCACACTCATGGCGGTAAACGAGCCGGGCGCGGGAATCAAAAGTGTTCTATTAAATGCAATTTTGGCCGTGAAACCTAAGGCGCCGGTGGGCGCGCCTTGCGATGCTAAAACACTGAGCGGAATGCTTAGTTGACTGCCCTGCGGATCTCCACTCACAGCCACCTGAATAACCGTCGAACCCGAATTCGAAAACGGCAGCGAGGTATTCGAGCAGCCGTTGGCGCCGGTAACCGTCACGGTATAGCTGCCGCTGGTGTCGATATAGGTCTCGCTCGTCGCTCCGGGAAGAAGGGCGCCATTGTGGTACCATTGATACGAAACGACGGGCGATGCATCTGTTGCGGTCATCACGTTATTGACCGCCGTGATAACCGGCTGCGCCGGAAGTGGATTGATGGTGACCGTCACCGCTGGCGAGGTTCCCGAGCATCCCGCTGCGTTGGTAACCTGCACAGAATAAGCTCCGGTGCTGCTCGCCCAAATTTTTTCGGATGTCATGCCCGGCATCGTAGCGCCATCTTTCAGCCATTGATACGTGGCGAATCCCGCTCCGGCATCGAGCTGCGCCGAATCCGGCGCGCAGAGCGCGATTGGTCCGGCCGGAACAATTTTTGGATTCGCCGGCGAAAGTGTAACTATAATAGGATTGGATGTTGCCGGACATCCTGCTCCTTCCTGTACGGTCACGAAATACGAGCCTTGACTGACCGTGATTTTCTCGCTCGTTTGTCCCGAAGACCAGAGGTAACCGGTGTATCCCGCGCCCGCATCGAGCACGGCCGAATCGGCGGCGCTGCAAAGGAGGGTCTTCGATGCAACAATGACGGGAATCGCTCCCTTCGTGAAGGAGAACGGTATCGAATCCAAATTCCCCGCACAATCTCTTGTATACACCACGGCGCTCGCGCATTGCGTCGTATCAACGACGTGAACATCGAGATCGAACGTGGGAACGCAGGAAAGAGAGACTGGTAACGACGGAGTTGTGGTCACATTACTCGCCTGTCCGAGCCACACGGAATCAACCCCGCGATCCCAGGGCCGAGTTTCGCCGACATGGACGTGCCATGAGCCATTGACGCGATCAAAGCCTGTATCCGCAAGAGCAGGCGGAGCCTTATCCGGCGTGGTGCAATAATGGATGGTGTCGAAAGAAAAATTGTGCGTGCTATCGTTGGCACGAAGTATAATCATTCCATCCTCCAAAGAGTCCTTTACACACATTACTTCCAACGAGTCCACAAAGCGATTTGGAGGATACCACTCCCGTGTACTGCCCCACCACGCTGGTGGCATCATATTCTGGGCCGCAACAACAACAATCGAGTCAAGCCCGCGATCGATGCTGGTGTCGCTATGCGCGCTATCGGTCAGGATAAATGCAAAACATTGCGCATGGCAGCTATCCGAAGAAGCAATGTTCCAAAACCGCGGCGCGGTCCGATCAGGAATAGGCAGATGCGCGGTAAAGCATAGCGTGTCCCGGCTCACATTATTGGCACAGTCGGTAAAGGCAACGATGACATGCCCGCTTTGGAACGTATCCAATTGTTGGACGAAAATCTTGACCGGTGTTTTGATACAGGCATAGGGCGTTGCGGGATTAAGCGTAACGCTATATTGGCCAGAAGTGAAATCGGGCGAGGAATAGGTTATCGTATCGATGCCCAAATCGTAAACACCATTATCGCGGGCGGTAATGGTATCGCGCATCACCGAATCGCAGCCGGCGAAGGAATTTTGAAATCTTGGTGGAATCGTATCGGGATTGGGGCATTCCACATCGATGGAGCAATCCCACGGTTGGAAAAATACCGGCTGTGGAACGCTGTTGGCGGTCACATCGAAGCGAAGGTCCACCGGGAACGAGGCAGCGCAACCAGTTTGGAGCACAACCGCCGAATCGGTCCATCGGAAATCGACAAATCCACCGGGAGCAACTAACGGAACGGTCTGCGCTTGGGTGGTCGGAAGGCCCGCCGGTTTGGGGCTAACGATTCGGATCGGATCGCCGACCGTCTGGCTTATCGTCGTACTACTCATCGCGCTCGGCTGGACGTTGAACAGGAACGTCTCGACCTGGAAGGGATTCGGCGTATACGTCTGCGAAGCGGGATCCCAATAGAGATGATGCGGATAGAGCGCGAATCCGAAAACATTTCCATGATCGTAGCACCATTCCGGGGTGCCGTAGGCTGTCCGCATGATTTCGGTCACGCTATCGGTACCGCCAGGCTCATAGGCATTGGCCAGATTAGCAGGGCTGATTAGAAGTGCCGCCTCATCCGTGAACGTCGGCGTTATGGCCGCCGGCCCCCAGGTATAATTGATTTGATCGGGCCAGTCTCCGAATTGTATCTGCGAAAGCGGGATTAACCCCAGCGGACGCGGAGGAAACGAATCGTTCTCATAGCCGATGCCGACCACCCCAAGTTTCGCCTCGGTGGGCGGATGTTCGAAGGCAAGATAAAAGCTTGGAATCGGATTTGGCGGGCAGTTCTGCCAATTTCGAATAAAGCCATATCGGTTGATAAGATAGGGATTATCGTTGGCCGAGTCGGCATCGCTGTTCATGTTATCGAGCAGGAACTGCGCCTGGGCCGGCAGCGCGACCGAAGAATGATTGACGATCTTAATGCTCAGAACTATGACGCCGCTATTGGTAAATTTAACCGGATACACATCCTGCACGATGTCGAACCCCTTTTCTTTCCAGACGCTCCGTATCGTATCGCGAATTTTCGAAGTCAGGTCATCGAATAAGCTAACATCGATCGGATGCGACGCCCCGCTCGGCCCGAGCAGACCTCCGTTCGGATTATTGCTATAATAGACGCCATTGACATCGACCGTCAGGTACGACTTCTGAATATAAGTAAGCAGGGACTTATTCGCTGGAGGGCCATTATATATGGTCAGTAGCCCACCCCCGGCGACTGTTGCCCCGACAAATTGATTTTGCACCGAGGGCTGCGAGTGAACAACACGCGGCAGAAGAAATGCAATGGATAGGACGAGACCCAGCACGGCCCCGAGTGGAAGGAAAGAAGCAACGATCCGTGAACGCAAGCTCATGTGGGACTCTCTAACTCATATTCCGCCCAAACCTTTCCCGTCATATTTTGGCCGAATTTACTCCCTTGGTAAAAAGCACTCTTGCCGAAAATAATGAATTAGCAAGAAGGATGGGTCGTTCTGGAAAGTATTCTCAGAAGCTTTAAATCGCTTCGGATGAGAGGGCAACTAATTATTTTAGTAAAAATAAAAACGAGAGGCTACCGTACCTCCCGTTCTTTATTAACAGAGTTTGAAGTTTTATTTGGTTACCACTACCCGCTCGACATCCCGCTCGCCATTATCGGTTGTGGTGACGAGAAGATAGACGCCCGCCGGCAATTGCGAGAGATTGAGATTGGCATCGCCGCTGACCCCGGATGTCATGCCGCCATTCATTACCTCCTGGCCGAGAAGATTACGGACGCTGAAGTATGCTTTCGGCGCGTTCGAAAGTTCGTAATGCACCATCGCGGGACCGCTGGTTGGATTCGGATAGATCGAGATTGCAAGCCCTTTCGGCGAAATTTCCGAAACTGAATTCCTCGGGATTGCCGCTTGCACTTCCGGCGTCGGCTCGTACCAGAAGATAAGCTGGTTCGGATGCGCCGGGTTCTTCATGTTCACGACACGGATGGGAACGAGCTTGGACAGATCGAGCGAGTTTGCGGCCTGCTCCATCTCCTTTATTGGAGGGGTCGGGGGAATGCCGGGCAGATCATTGTTATCGTCATCATTTAATTCGACGTCCACCGATGGATTATTGGACGCATTGCCAGAAGTATCGACTTTTACCCGTATGGAAGAAATGAGCTTCTTCACCATTATCGAAGCATTTTTTACCTCTTTCATTGCTGAATCCAGATTTTGCCCATGAAGGTCCGCGCTGGCGGACTTCACCATCGAATCGACATTCACTGCCGTTAAAATCGAATCGATATTGATGTGGGCTATGATCGAATCGATATTGGTGGTTTCCAGTTCGGGTGCAGCATCCCGGCTTAGGTCGGAATCGTTTACTGCGACGTTTACACGAGTATTGACGACCGTATGAACTCCCAAGGGAAGTGAATCCGACACGGTATTGACTTCCACATTACGATCGCCGCCGGAACCTGCAGCCATTTTAATAACGATCTTCTGATTCTGTTCCGATGATTTAGAACGGTGGTCCGGGGTAATGCGCATTTTGGTCTCCGTATGAAGGAGCATCGTCCGGTTCCCATCTTTCATGGAGATCGTCGTATCGCTCTCGAACGAGAATAGCCGTTTCGCGCCATTGAGTTCGGTCACTAAGCGCGGCGCATTCTTTTGGATGACGATTCCCATCGTATCCGCTTTCGGAATTTTTTCATCTAAATGAAGGCGCACGCCCCAGGTTGGCGGAAGGCCAAATTTATTTATTTCATTGCCCTCTTTTGTGTAAAAATCAATGTCCCCATTATCTTCGAGCACAATGCCGAGTTTGGCAAGTTGCTCCGGGGTTGCGTCCACGGGATGCAGGCTATCGGCCGTTGCAATCAGCGTTGTGGGAATGGTCATTACATTTGAGAGAGCCGGGTTGGGATGACTTTTAAGAAACGTGGGTTTGATAACGCTGTTTTGTGAACTATTTATCGAAGCCCCTGCCGTCCCCCGTGACCCATTGGTCGTATAGGACAAAATGGGAGCTTTATTAACTGCTTGCTGTGTGGCTGGCCAAAAAGCGATCAATCCGAGAGTAATACATGCTGCGGTCGTCATGGCGGTCATTCCTATTTTTAATGGTGTGGAGAGCAGCCGCTCAAACAGCTTCTGCCCGATAGAATGTGTGACCGGTACACTACGCACGGACGAATTCCGAAGCAGCCGCTCGACTTCACGTTGCGAGATAACCTCCTGCTCCGTCTCGGATTGTGCCGAGCGGAAGAGATCGTTCAGAGATGTATTATTTTTATGGATCATAATTTCTCTTTTGTCTCGAATGCGAACCGAGTATGGTAGAGGCTTTGCCCGTTACCCATTCCGTTCGATCCATTCAGATCGACCGTTTTGGTTGCGGCGGCGGCAACTTCATTCACACCGAGAAGTTTCGCAAGCTTTTTGCGTCCGCGCGAAACGCGGGATTTCACTGCCGAAAGCGACGAGGATTGAATCCGCGCCACCTCTTCCAATTTTAATCCCGTGATCTCGCTCATGATGATGGCCTCGCGCTGCTTTTGGGGAAGCTTTGCAAGAGCCATATACAAATGACCGACATCGGCGTTTGCATCCGGCGCGCTCTGTTCGTCAACGAATGCTTCGACATCTATTTCCGAAAGCGGCTGCCATTTTGCGCTTCTCACACGCTCGTGCCGGTTGGTGCGCGTCGCGATTGTGAAAAGGAAGCTTAAAAAAGCTTTTGGCTCGCGGATCTTGTCGAAGTTTTCGTAGGCTTTAAGGATCGTCTCGCTTGCAAGGTCTCTTGCGCGTTCGCCATCCGTGCCGTGGTTACCGCGGCACATCGCCTGGCAAAAGCGCGAGAGCTTTGGGAGCACGGGCATCAGCAGCGCGAGAAATTCGCGCTGGTCCGTGCCATGATGCTCCCCAAACCTGTGGCTATCCATAGCGGATAGACCGTCAGCCTCGTCCGTTTCGTTCATGCGTTCGTGTACCGCGGTTGTGGAGGATCATCCTTTCAATGATACACCCACAACGGTAAGAGTAATTAGCGGGAAAAAGGTCGCATCTCAATTTGGGGGCGAAATCTTCCGCAGCCGGACGTAGCATCTGTGCGAGCTGCTGAGTGCTAATTATTTAATGCTCAGCACTACTTTTGGAGAAGAAGAGCGCAATCACTTCAATGTAATCGGTAAATTCAATTCCAAAATTGAAAACTCTAAAACAACATAACTCATGCCCGAATTGAGGCAACCATACATCCCCATTCCGAAGAGACCCCAATATTTAATGGGAGTGAGATAAAACTCTGCCGATCCCGCAAGGCCAATAACATTCCCGGTGAGTGCCTGATAAGTCTGATCGCCGAAATTGGGGGAACTTGGCGGCGTAAGCTGGGCTCCGCGGCGCAAATAATTGATAATGCTTATCCCAACCATCAAATTATCGAAGATTGACCCTTCCCGATGAGAGATTCCATAAAGTAAAGCGTAGTCATATCTATGGGGATTTAAATTGAAGACATATTCAGTCTCGCTATGGTAATCAAATTGAAGTATGCGGTTATGCCAAACACCGCCAAATTTTAAAGCATAACCCCAAAATCCAAAATCTTCGATGTAGGTAGGGTCAATTGGATAAATATATAGACTACCAGAGAGAGAACCCATAAGCCAAAGCTGGTTCTCACTTTGGAATGCAAGACTATCGCTAGATGAGTGGCTACTCGTAGTAAAACAAGCTTTCTGATTCCTTATTTGTGCTAATATTGGCACACTTAAGAAACAGCTTAGGAAAAGTGCAAGAATTAGGGTTCCACTAGTATTCATATATGTAATCCCTGGGACCGGTCGCTCGCGCAATGCTTGTACCCGCTTGAGTGCGGCTTCGTATTCTTCGGGGGTTCGAATGGGTTGTAACATGGTCATGAAGCTTAATTCCCATCCCTTCGGCGATGAGCGCCGCTGGCGCTAAAGGATGCATAAGCGATGGGAAGCATCGAAAGCTGAGTATTTCTCAAGGGATTATATATGAGAAGCCGACTCCACTTGAATATGGTGAAAAGAATGGCGCTATGTGAACTTTCGAAGAGGAGCCGTTTGAAGAAGAGTCAGGTTCTGTGGGCCAGAGATAGTATGTTGCTATTGCACCGGCAATTGAGAATTGACTAAGTACCAAATAACTTCCTAATTCCGTCGCGGATAATCTGCCACCTGATAAACGATCTATAAGAGGTCCAAAGAACAGACCGGCAACCCCTCCCAAAATCGGTCTCCAGCAATTATTTTCACCATAAGAGAACGCGTTGCCCCAAACGGTAATTGCGATAGCAGATGCCGCCCATGCCAGCAAAGCAATACTTGGATCGTATGCAGGAGTAATTTTGGCGCTTTGCCCATTCAAAAGTTCGTTCCCCTTCAAGCCGAAAAATACCCCTCCAAAGACTACTTCGCCAATAAGCGATTGGATAATTATTTTGCTCACAATAGGACGCTTGTCTACGACGCTATCAAATTTTGCTGTGTCTGATGTAGGATCTAAAAATGATGAAACGCCATCAGTCAGATAAAAACCCTGTATCTCACGCTCAGCCGTTGACGAACACGTTTTGGAGTATAGCGTGTCACTAACTGTACAGGAATTTAAAAGTTTTGCATTGAGATTCTCTTGATATAAAACCAAGCAAATCATCCCAAAAATAATTGCTCTATAGAATCTCAAAACCTGCAATGGTCTCATTTATAAATACTCAAGTTTAACCGGATTTATTCTTAAACCTCACTCTAAAACGCTTGGTCATGGATCAGGGACGAGAGCTTGGGTAATGCTACGTTTGCACTCGTCGCAGATCAATCGATCACGCTTACGCTGGACCTCTTCCAGAAAACCAGACGCGAGAATGCCAGCAGGAAGACCGAACAATCCAATTCCGAGGATGGCAATGATAGCAGCGCAGAATTTGCCTAAGCCAGTTATTGGAGCAACATCCCCGTAACCGACCGTGGTAAGTGTCTCAATTCCCCACCAGAAGGCGGCTGGAATGCTTCGGAATTGTTGGGGCTGCACGTCATGCTCGATGTAATACATGACGGTCGATGCTAATAAAAGTAAGATCGCGAGAATGAACATCGAAGCGGCAAGCTCGGAACGTTTTTTATGGATAATTTTCGATATTAGCGTCAGAGACGTGGAATAATGACCGAGTTTCATTACCCGCACCAAACGAACAAGCCGCAAGATACGAATGAACCGAAGATCGACCGTAATCAAGGCCGGCAAGTAAAAGGGAACGACCGCAATCAAATCTACCAACGCGAGTGGTGTAACAAGGTACTTCAGTCTCCCAAAAATGGGATGCTCGAATCCCGGATCTTCGACAATGCACCATAAACGGAGAATATATTCCAGCGAAAAAACTATCACGGTGAAAACTTCGAACGCATAGAAATAATCATGATAATCCCGATACAGATCGGGTTCTGTTTCCAGGATAACGGAGAGAATACTGAGGCAAATTATCGACGCAATGCCGATTCGCGTCCAATGCTGGGCGGGTGTCTCGACGGAATGAGCGTGAAGAAGCTCATGGACCGAATGGCGAACGCGGGGCTGTCGGCTCTCTTGATAATCGTTTAGTTCAATTGGCTGGACCATTAGATTGTTTTATGTTGGAGTTCATAGCTCGAACAAGGAGACGCAAAAATAAGAAAATCCAAAATCCTATCGACAGAACCCAAAAAGCGCCGATAACAGCGTTCGACTTCGTGGCTCCTGCGAGAAGCATGGCGCCGACGAAGAGCGCAATTTTCCACCAATGAAGATGATGGGAGTGACGCGTAATACTCGCGGTTTCCGAAGTAGGCAACTCACTTGCAGGTTGTGATGTAGCAGGGGTTGAAATCCTTCCTCGCCACGAAACGCCTGTTCCCGGAACTCCTGCGTTGAGGTATGTGCCCCGTTTCCCCAGCGTGACACTCGCTCCTCTCACGCCGACGGACGTGCTAATCCCCGACCTGCTGATGTTCAAATGAACACCAGGAATAATCTTAATGCGGCGACGAAATCGAAGGGACATATTAAAAATGAAAACTAAAAACAAACGATTAAGTTCTCAGAGAGAATGAACAGAATCCCCTTCCGCAAACGGGGAAAAAAACGGACGGTGCAAGGGGCAGGGAGAAAATAATTAAATTTCAAAAAATCTTTCGAAACCACTTGACTTTTGATTTCGTGGATCGTATATTCGTTGGGGTATTTAATAGGCACCTTTTGCTTATTGAAATTCAACCGAAAGCCATTCATTAATAATTAATGAATGAATTGCAAAAAAGTCACCTTTTTATAGTTTTCTGATGAATATGAAAAGAACAAACACAAAAAGCACCAATTCCTTACGCAAATTACCTTTCTTAATATAGGTGCTTATATTAAAAACAAATGCGTTTGCGCGTTGGTATTACACGAGAAATCTTATTTTCGGGAGTGATTTTGAGCTTCCTGTGTTTAGAGGCGCTCGAATAACTGGAGACTCTGCGAAAGCTGTTCATGGTAATGTGCTGGCAGACATCCTCCGAAACAATCAACCCCCCTTTCCCCCGTCTTGAAAAGGCGGGGGTAATAGAATTAACCACCCTTCCTCCACCTTGAAAAGGCGGGGGCAAACATTGTAAGAACCATGGTAAAACTGAGATTAGCACGTCAGGGACGAAAGAAAGTCCCGATTTATAAAATTGTTGCCACCGACAGCCGCTCGCGGCGCGATGGCCGATACCTGGAATCGCTTGGGCAGTATCGTCCCTCGAACGAGCCGGGGCAGAAAGTCCAGATCAAGGAAGACCGCGCGCTCTACTGGCTCGGGGTCGGCGCCCAGCCCTCGGATACGGTCCGGTCGCTGCTTTCGGGCGAAGGAATTTTGCTCAAATGGCATCTTGAAAAGAAGAAAATCGAACCCGCTCGCGCCTCGGAAATTTTCACCACCTGGAAAACAGCGCGCGATGGGAAACTTGCTGCCCATTTAGATTCGAAACTCGCCGCGGCGAACGCCCGCGAGGAAGCCAAGCGCAAAGCCGCTGCTAAGAAGCTGGCCGATGCCGCCGCCGCGGAAGAAGCCGCTGCAGCCTCGGCCGCCGCCGCCTCAGCAGCGGAAGCCGCCGCGACAGAAGCCGCCGCGACAGAAGCCGCCGCAACAGCGGAAGCTTCGGCTGCCGTTGAAGCTTCGGCTCCTGCGGAAGTCGCCGAAACGGCGCCAGCCGCCGAAGCTCCTCAAGCTCTTGAAGAGCCTGCCGCACCGGCGGCCGAGCGACCAGCCGAGAGCATCGAAGGATAACTTTTCGCGACGTCGTTCGCAGAGTATGAAATAAAGTTGACGAATCCCCTCGGCGATATTTCCGTATCGTTAGGGAATGACGTTTCAGCCCCTTGCGATAAAACGGTCCGCGCTCGGATTGTTTTCGGATATGTTCCGGTCGCTCAGGCATCGGAATTACCGGCTCTTCTTTTTCGGGCAGCTCATTTCGCTCATCGGAACGTGGCTGCAAAATACGGCGCTGGCATGGCTTGTCTGGTCTTTGACGAAAGACGCGATGACGCTCGGGGTTATCAGCTTCTTAGGCTCGATCCCGGTGCTCTTTCTTTCGCTGTATGCGGGCACGGTAGCGGATGAGTCTCCAAAGAGGAGGATTCTCGTCATTACGCAAAGCGCCGCAGGTCTTCGTTCGGTCCTTGTAGCAGTTGCGATTTGGACGGGCAATATCAACATCGTCATTCTGGGTATCGCAGCGCTGTGCCTCGGCGTGATCAATGCCTTCGATATGCCGACCCGGCAAGCCTTTGTCGTCGAGATGGCGAGCAAGGAGGACGTGACGAATGCCGTCGCGCTTAACTCCTCGGTATTTAATACGGCTCGCTTGATCGGTCCGGCGCTGGCGGGACTTATCATTGCGGTGATTTCGATCGCAATGTGTTTTTTCCTCGATGGAATTTCCTACATCGCCGTTATTATCGGACTGCTGATGATGCGGTTCGACAAGAACCACATTCAACGCCGGCGTCGCGAAGTCTCGCGGATGAGCGCGATGAAAGAAGGGGTAGTCTATCTCTATTCCGTTCTACAGTTTCGCGCGCTGATGTTCCTGGTCATCGGCATGACGCTCTTTGGTTGGAGTTATACCGTTAATCTTCCAGTCGTCGCTGGAAACCTATTGAAAGGAGGAGCTTCCGAATATAGCGCGCTTCTCGCGGCCAACGGTGCCGGCGCATTGCTCGCCGCGCTCACACAGGCCGCGATGGCGGGAAAGCTCGATTCGCGCAAGATGATCTTCGTAGGTCTGGGCGTTTTTATTTTCGCGCTCTTTGCGCTATCCTTTGCCCATACGCTGGCGGTAGCGATTGTTTTTCTGGTTCTTATTGGTTGGGGAATTATTACGTTTTTCGTCACCGCAAATACGACCTTGCAGCGCCGGGTGCCGGACGAACTTCGAGGCCGTGTTATGAGCATTTATTCGTTTTCCTTCGCGGGACTTTTTCCCTTCGGCAGCCTGCTGGCCGGATGGCTCGCTTCGCAATTTGGTGTGGACGACGCGTTTCGGCTCAATGCCGTGCTTCTTTTGGGCTTTACTATACCAGCGTTCCTCTTTGTTCGGAAGCTCCCAAGGCTTACGGTAACGCCGGAAGAATCGGTCCGCGAACTTCTGGTTAGCGAGCAGAAAATTTTCGAAGCGGAACAGATTTCCAAAGGATGACATTACAGTGTTAGGAGCGTTTGCCAAATACTCCTGGGGACCGTATTCATTTAATCGAAAATCCCTATGTTAGCTTTCATCTTCTTACGGGTAGGAAAAGAGTTTAGTATGCCGGACGGCGTGAGCGCCGCCATCATTGGCCTATTTTTCGGGCTGATTTGCGGCCTTTTTTACTACCAGCATTATTACAAGCCCTATTTTTGGAGCTTTTCCCTTGGCGGCGGACTGCTCCTGACTATTCTCTCGAATGCTATTTTTGCTCATCTGCGCACGGAGGATGATGCCGTGGGGCTTGGGACGACGATTGCCTCTTTTGCCATTCCATTTCTTTTAACCCTCGCGCTCAATCACTGGCTCCATCTTGTGAAACGGAGCAAACGCAAAAGACGAAAGTTCCGTACGGAGCACACCAAATTTTTTGACATGGCCGGCACTTCTGAAATAGTCCAATCGAATTCCGAACTGTCGGGAGGCAATATTCGGGCATGAAGCTTTTTATTCTACTTGCATTTATCGTCCTGGGAATTAGCTGCGCATCTGGCTGCGCGACGGACCCCGTTGTTCAGGAACGAATGGTAATTGCCCCGGACACCATTGTTTTTCGAACTCCAAGCGCCGATTCCACCATTTCCATTACGCACACCTGCTCCTGTCCGTTTTCCTGGAAGGCGACTCTATCACCGGCCATGGATACCACGTGGTTAACGTTTCCTACCTATCAGAGTGGCGATAAGAAGGATGTTCCAATTTCGATTAACCGCGCGAAACTTCTAGCCGATACTAACCGCGCGACACTCTCGATTGCCTCGAATAGTTACGGCACCGATTCTATTGTGGTGATAGCGGTACGGTAATTTATCCAAGCTGTTAAAAATTCTGACGCACCATCGCCAGAAAGCGGAATTTTAAATTACTCTCTCCCGAGGCGGGCTTATCGATATAGAGCGGGAAATCGAGTTGCAATTCTGTGCGCTCTAAGTCTAACCCCCAGGCTCGATCGGAATAGCGATCGAAGCCAAAAAATCGCAGGCCAAGCCCCGCGTCGCTCTTAATTTCACTTCGTACATTGCAGGTGCAAAAAGCATCCGTTACAACTCCCGCATCGGCGAATAGCGTGAGACCGAACAAATCGAGCGCATCGCCAAGATATGGAATTGCCTTTAAGAACGAGAATGGGAACAAAGATTGGTTACCAAGCTCCAACGATCCACTTGCTGCCACGCGGCCATAAATATTGTTCTCGCCAAAATATCCGCGGACGAGTGGCCCGCTCACGGCAGCATTGCGAATTTTATCTCGGACACCGCTGCCGAAATTCGAGCCATAGAGATCGCTCGTATGATCGACATCGCTCGGGCTGGAAAGCTGAAATTTCGTGACCGAAGGAATCGAACCTCCAATCGGCTGCATACTGCCGCCGAATAAGCGAAGGAAGACATTCCAATCGCTCGTAATATCTATACGGTCGTTAATGGTCCCCGCAAGCTTCGTATAGGATGTCCGGGGGTCGCCCAGGCCATCTTCCGCCTGTGCGTTGAAGGTAAACTCGTTGATTCCCGCTTCGTCATGGAACGTATAGCCAACAAAGCCGCGATTGAGTGGGATCGGGTTGCCACTCGACCAAATTTTTCCGGAAAGATCGAAACCGCCATTGAAAATATGGACCGGGTCGGTCGTTCCGGGCGCATTCACAACCTGCGAAAAACGAATGCCATAAAATTCTGTGCTGTCGGGATGAGCAACAAGCACATCGATATCGCTCCAGGGCGAGAGCCAATCGAGAACGCTATGATATTCCACTTCGCCTCCGGCGAAAAATTGGTGATCGCTGGAAAATCCAAGACGCGGTCCGACGGCTATTCTGGCGGTTCGATCGAGATAACTTCCCAGGAACGTCCAACCGAACAGCCATCCTTCGGAGAAATCATCCGATAACGGTGCGAAAAATGGCGCGGAGCGAATTGCATATTGATCGACCGGCTTCACATCCCCAAATATCTTCGGCACAAGACTCACATCCATCGGCGGAATCCAGCGGCTGGTATTATTAAGACGATTGATGTCCAGTAACTCCCGCGAGGGATTGATCTCGACTTTTATAGGCTTTCGATCGAATGTATAGGAATATGTGCGCTCGTCGGAGACCGTGCGGAGCCAATCATCCACCGGAATCCATTTTTGCGCGGTGGTGCCATCCGCAAGGGTAAAGACGAGGTCGAGTGGCATGACGGCCCGTTGCTTGCGATCGATCGTTACGGTCGCGGAATTTCCACGGACATCAAAATCCCCGATAGCATAATCGAGCTTCCATGTTTGCTCGAACCACTCATTGAAAAACCAGCGGAGATCGCCGCGCGCGCGAACGCGGTTCGTGTCGCCTTCGGTGCGCTCGATATCCTCGGCGGCGTTCAACAGATCATCGGGATACGGATGTTTGAAGCGCCAGCGTTCGTAATAGAGCTTCATAAAATCATCAAATGCCTTTTCACCCATCGTATAGCGCAACATGAAGAATACGCTGGAAGTATGCGGGTAGGTCGCTTCGGCATAGTCGCGGTAACTATAATATGCGTCAGCCTTTTGCTTGCTCGGCTCCTGATTGCCGATGAGCTGCTGCATAAGCGCGCCGCGATAATTTGCTGTGCGCTCGTCATCATTATAACCGAGCCCGGGACCATACGAATTATTCCATCTACCAAAATATCGTTCCTGTACAAATGTCGTAATGAAGGTATTGAACCCTTCGTCCATATAGCCGTAATCGGTTTCGTTCGAACCCATCATCATCGGGTACCACTGATGCCCCAGTTCGTGCATCATCGTGTTTTGCGGCCAATGCTCTCGCGTCCCGCTCTCATACGGGCCGACATAAACGATTCCCGGATACTCCATGCCACCTTCATACGTCTCACACATGAACATATTCGGGTACATATATTTGCCGGCAAAAGCAGAATTCGTCTGCTCCGTAAGGAGCACAATCTTTGCCGCCTCCGCGCCCCAGAACGTTCGCGAGTTCTCCCAATAAAGCGCATGGTGCATTACCACACCGTCATACACAGCGTCCCATATGTAGGCTTCGTCCGCGCACCAGGCAAAATCGCGAACGGAATCGGCGTGGAATCGCCAAGTGCGCATCGGCTCATCCTTCGCGATCGGCAGTGGGTGATACTTTGAATAATCCGCGATGTGCACAATGGAATCGGGATGAGTTTTTGCAAAATCAAGATGCTGACGAACCGAATCGGGAAGGACATCAGATGGATTCAGAAGCCACCCGGTTGTAGAAACGGTCGTGAATCGCGCCGGTAACGTGAGCAGAACATCGAACGCTCCGTAATCGGTGTAAAACTCGCCCATGCCAATATATTGATCGGGATGCCAGCCGTGATTATCATACACGCACACTTGCGGATACCACTGTGCGGTCGAAAAATTACGAGCGCCGTTATCGTGCCAGCCCCAGGTCGAGCGAATGCCGTAATTGGGGAGAATGCCCGTCCAGTTAAATACAACATTAAGGTGTTCACCTGGCAACAACGGCTCCGAAAGATAGACCCGCATAATAGTATTATCGACTTCATATCGAGTCGCAACCGGCGGACGAAGCTCGCGATTATTCATTTCACCCTGCGGTGTTAAGGGCGGAGTAAGTTCGACCGACTTAATATCAATTCCCCCATGTCCATATTTCGACTCCGGCGAGTGATCGCGGTTCGGAGCGGTTTCGCCATAGCTGCCGCTCTTGAAGAGGTTCCAATAGAGATGAAAGTAAAGCTCGTGCAGCGTGTCCGGCGAGTTGTTCGTGTATTCGAGCGTACCAGTTCCGTCGATCGAAGGGGTTTGCCCATCGTCGTGGAATGTCGCGGCCAGCGTGTAATGGACATGCTGCTGGAAGTACGGAATGCCGGTGGCGGCAGTCTGCGCGTAGGTCGGCGCATCCAGCCCGACAAGGATGCAAATAGCGACGGAGAGAATAATTCGCATAATCAAGTCAGAGGTAACTAATTCAGGATGATATATTAGAACACGGTTCCTACCGAGATCGCCCATCTCCACGCAAAATTTGGCTTGCCGTCGGCAGGATGGTTCTCATACAGTGGAATATTGAATGCTACGATGGGAATGGGATCGTATTCTTCCGCCACGCCGCGCAGTTGATACGGCAGCCAGGAAAGAATATTTACATCTATTTTAATTCCTGCATCCGTCCGTATATCTCGAAGTGAATTACCCCAGTCCTCCCCAACCCATCCGGCATCGGTAAACGCGCCGGGCGATAGCGACGCCAGCGGACTCCATAGGTTTGCAACTGGATTGGGCAGCTTCACATCATAGCTCACGCCTGCCATTTGCGTCCCTGTAATATCGAATCCACCCGCATTATAGCCGCGTACGCCCGACCCGCCTTCGAGAAAAAGCGACATTTTTTTATCCGCTCCACTATTGATATCCGAGGCAGCGCGAAAGAAACCACTCGCTTGTTCCGCATGCGTCCCCGCGCGGCCCAGATGGAAGAGGCGGGGTGAATTTTCCGACGTGCTTCCTGCTGTAAAGCGAAGATGGGAAGTAATTGATTCTATCTCTGGCATATCCAATCCCATCGTTGCTTTCAGACGATTGTAATGCGCCTCCGATTGAAGAATGCTGGTTTCGGCATCGAGTTCAAACCGATCGCGACGGTCCTCGCTCCGTACGGAATACGTGAATCCGGCAATCTCGGTCGAACGGTGGGGCCATCCCGTCGAAGCGTGATGATAAACCGGATAGCTGGAATCGACCAGTTGATCCGCTTCCAAATACAGAGTTGCGGAATGGTCCGCGCCAAGCCGCCAATACTCGGGGCGAAATTCTTTCGTCACACTCATCTTTTCTTCACTGATACCGTCCATTTTTTCCGCGTCAATTCCGAAGGATGTCAGGCGACCGAGCCAATCGACAGGTTGCGAACAGCGAAGCGAGCCATCCACATAATCATACCATGCTGGATTGAGGGTAGATGGCGCCGTTTTATAAATTAGCTTTGCGTCCCCGGTGAAACCCAGATTCATTCCAAATTTCGTTCCGAGACCGAGGTTTAATTTCGAAACCTGATCGTACCACACAATGGGCCGTGCTACCGCCCAGTATTTATCAATCGGCGGGTTCACAAAGAGCTGCTTCCACACCGCCCATTCACTCGGCAGCATCCAAAGACCGGCGCGATCGCTGTAATTATTCAGCCAGTTCAAGTCTTGCAAGCGCCAGGAGGTGTCGATCTCGAACCAGGAGAGACGTCGTGAATCAGCATAGTGAGAAAAAGAAGCTTGATAAGTAGGCGAAGTCCAATCCCATGGAGGGAGGTAGATTCGATTCCTTTCATCGGAAGGCTTCCGATAGCTAAGACCTTTATTGGTTGCAAGAGGAATGGTAGCCGAGGCCGAACTTCCATCGTCAAAATGAAGAAGCAAATCTATCGGCATCACGGCAAGCCCGTTGTTTTTGAGCTTAATCCAATTTACGGAAAAGCCCGGGTCCATATCGCCAGGAACATAAGCAGACCTTACCGATTGAGCTTCATAATCCAACGTCCTCGTCGTCTTAAACCACTCATCAAAAAACCAATCGAGATCGGTATGCGCTACTTTTTCCATCACGCGCTTGAAATCGAGAAGATGCGGATGCTTGAAGCGCCATTCGTTATAATATTCTTTCATTCCCACGGCGAACGTGGAATCGCCGAGCGTATATTCGAGCATGTTTAGTATTGCAGCCGTTTTGCCATAGACCTGTCCCGCGGTCGCGTCCTCCCGGAACCAGTCGTGCGGAATATCGAGCGGCTCTTCGTAGCCCTGTGAGGCCATCTCCTGATAGCCGCGATAATTATCGCGCTTATTGCTGAATTTCGGAATAAACCAATCGAGCCACGAATGTTGCTCGCCCGGATATTCCTGATTATCGCCGAAGAGCGCGTTCATACACATCGTAGTGGCGTACGTCGTGAAGCCTTCGTCCATAAAGGCTTCGCGTGTTTCGTTTGAACCGAGCATTCCGTAAAACCATTGATGGCCCACTTCATGCGCAATCACGCCCGCAAGCGAAAGCGGATTGGGACGGTAACCCGTAATCATGATAAGCTGCGGATATTCCATGCCGCCATCGCCCGCCATGGTGCAAGAAAAATTACGATAGGCATAAGGACCGTAATGGTGGCTATAGGTAGAAAGTGCAAAGAGCGAATAGGCGAGAGCATTCTTTTCCCAATACGGTCGCGACCAACTTTTATAGAAGGAGTGAATTGTAATGGTATCCTGCCACGTCATCCATTCATGGATGTAATCGTCATCCGCGACCCATGCGAAATCGTGGACAGGAGATGCATGGAATTTCCAGGTCGTCATGCCACTGCTGGCATTCGGTTCTACAAGCCCTTCTTTCATCCCTGCCGCAATTTGGTCATACCCGTGCCCCACTTCCGTCGCATTCACGCACTCCCCCGTCGCCCCGACGGTAAAACGAGATGGTAATGTTATCTCGACACGGAAATCGCCCCACACACCATAAAATTCACGCGAAACGTATTCCTGCTTTTGCCAGCCTTCGGCGTCATACTCGCAAATCTTTGGATACCACTGCGACATCGAATACTCGACGCCCTCGCGCGACATCCATCCGCTCCTCCGGATCTGTCTTGGAATTTGTTCACGAAATTGGAAGACGATCCTTGTTGAATCGCCCGGGGCGAGCGGTTTCGATAACACGACATGCATGATCGTTCCGGTAATTTCAAATGGAGAGGTTGCGCCATCCACGCTCACGTTATTGATCCAATATTTTCCCCATTCGGATTCCGGCAGCTTGTGAATGCGGTCATAGACGGGCGCGGTGTGAATGGCAAGCGCGCGCTCGTCCATCATGCTGCCGGGCTGGAAGGCGTTCGAATAGAGATGGAAAAATACTTCTCGAAGTGTATCGGGAGAATTGTTGGTATAGACGACCAAAAGCGATCCATCGAGCGTGTGAATCGAATCGATCAGCGTGACGTGAATATCGTAGGAGACATGCTGCTGCCAGTAGGCCCGGGCGGGCGACGTAAGAATCGCCAGCAGCAAAAAAATGGGACGTATAAGTCTCATTTGTCCTATTGACCGTAAAAAAAGAATAATCAGCCCAGGAGTTTCCGTATGCGGTCGATTCCCTTCTCAATATTCTCCATCGAGTTCGCATAGGAAAATCGAATATATCCTTCGCCATATTTTCCAAAGGTATGGCCGGAAAGACAGGCGACGCCGCCTTCGTTCAAAATTTTGTTCGCGAGGGTCTTCGAGTCTATTCCGGTTCCCTGGATGTTCGGAAAAACATAGAATGCTCCGAGCGGCTTGTGGCATTTAAACCCGGGAATGGAATTCATGCCATCGACGATAAGATCGCGTCGCTTGCGAAATTCCTCAACCACATCATCGACCCATTTCTGCGGTCCGGTCAGCGCTTCGATGCCGGCAACCTGAATAAAACTCGCGGTGCAGCTTGCCACGTTCGTCTGCAATTTTGCGACCACTTCCGCCAATTCTTTTGGCATAATTCCGTATCCCAAACGCCATCCGGTCATTGCATAGGTCTTGGAAAACCCGTCGAGAATGATCGTCCGCTCCATCATACCGGGATAACTTGCGATCGTATAATTTTTGAATCCATCATAGACGACACGACAATAAATCTCGTCGGCCAGAACCCAAAGGTTGTGCTTGACGGCAAGTTCGGCAATTTGCTTGAGATCGTCTTGCGTGAGGATGCCACCCGTCGGATTTTGTGGCGAGTTGATAATGAGCATCTTCGTCTTCGGCGTGATGCGCTTTTTCAAATCGTCGATGGAAAATTTAAATCCCGTTGCTTCGATGAGTGGAAGCGGGACGGGCGTGCCGCCGGCGAGTTCGATCGCGCTCTCGTAGATGGGAAAACCGGGATTCGGATAGAGTACTTCATCGCCCGGATTGACGATCGCCATGATCGCGTAATACATGATCGGCTTCGCGCCGGGCGTGACGACGACCATCTCCGGCTTGAATTCTAAACCGCGGCGCGCGCCTTCGACTTCGGCTATCGTCGCGCGAAATTGTGGCAAGCCCGGAGCGGGACCGTAATGCGTGTATCCCGCATCGAGCGCATTTTTCGCAGCTTCGATGATATTCGGCGCGGTGTCAAAATCGGGTTCGCCGATTTCGAGATGGATGATGTCCTTACCCTGCGCCTCGAGTTCGCGGGCGCGGGCTAAAACAACGAACGAGGTTTCGGTCCCAAGGCGGTTGATGCGGTCGGCAATCTGCATTAGTAAAAGATAAAAAAATAGTGAACCAGAAGAGAGACTAACATCTCATACGAACCTTTTGTCTCAGGACCATCTGATTGATGCGGAAGAAATAGATTACGAAGGTTGCTTTCGGGACAGCAGCAACGTTAGTGAAGAATCTCCCGCATACCAAACGGTTATTCCTGCAGATAAATAATCCCGATGGGGGAAGACGAGTACCACCCCAAAGGTCTGGGGCGCGCCTCCGGAACAGAGACTTAGAATTCTTTCAATCCTGTCATCAGCTTATTTGAGGAGCCGTGTCGTAATCGTTTTTCCATTCCAGGTCCGCTCGAAGCGGATGGGACCCACGCCGTTCTGGAAGTAAATATTATATTGCGGCACATTGAGCTCGTCCACTTTGCCGTTCGATTCGGTCGTATAATTTACAATGAGCACATCGTTAAACGCTACGCCATCGAGGACTACTTGCGGGAATGGGCCGAATGCGGAAGCGCGATAGCCGTATCCCTTCAGCACGCCTTTGTAGCTGCTCTCGATGTATCCGGCAAGCCACGTCGTGTCATCGGTACGAAGCAGGGTAAGCGCTCCTGGTGGAAACGGCTCGGTTGAGGAAAGCGTCTGGTTGACGGGTACCCACTCTGAGGAATCCCGCTGGGAAAAGATCTGCCCACCCGCCAGGACACAAAGCTCGCCCTGATTTGGATACGCGAACTGCGTAACTTTTTTGCCGGGGTTCGGGGCGGCGAGCTGATCGTCTCGAAAAAAAGAACTGAAATGATCGATCGATCCATCGCTTCGGCCCGCGAAAATGGTCGTGCCCGTGGAATATATTGCGGAATCATCCCCCGCAACGATGGGAGCGCCCGTCTGGCGATAATCGAAAATTCCAGTCAGCCCGGTTGAAATATAATTTCCTGCAATCCCTGTAATGGCGGCGGGAGCTTTTCCAAGCAGCTTGGCGGATCCAAAGCGGGGAACGTCATAAACGTTGCCATCGTCGCCGGCCGCGACTACGCCATCCGAGGTTGCTTCCAGCGCAGTGATCCTTCCGAGCGGGCAATCTACAGCTTTTCCCAAAATACTAAAATAGGTAAATTCATATAGTTGCCCTCCACAGGCTGCCCAGAAAACATCTCCGTTATACTTCGAGGAAGTAAACGCGGTAATTCCGGTTCCGGACGGCGTGGAATCGGAAATCCAATGCGTTCCGCCGTCGGATGTCCAAAAAATTCCGCGCCCTCCAAGCTGGAATGCATACACCCCGCCCCCGTTCATATCCTCGGCAAGGGTAAGCCCGCGCAATGGCAGTGGATTCGGATGATCGATGGCATTGCTAACCACGTCGATCTTATAGAGTAAAGAATCGGACGCGGCGTAGACGGTGCCATACCCATATTTGGGATTTACGGCCGCGATGGAATGGATGTATTCCGTTCGTGGCATGGGAAGCGTTGTATCGTTCACGACCCGGAGCCATTGATCGAGATCGAAAAAATCGGAAGGCCCGAATCCGCTCATGGAGTAGCTCGCGCCCGCTCGCACGATTGTAAGCACGGTCGTTTTGCCGCTATCTTCAGCTTTATCGATAACCACTCCGCCAGGCTGAAAAGAGAGCGTATGGACATCGCCCGAAGTCGAAATTTGATAGCGGTAGGTCGCCATGCTATCCGGCCAAAAATAGCTGGAAAAGCCAGCAGTACCTTGCGGCGGTTGGTACGGCGCCGTAAGTGGTGTGCTGCAGCCCGCTACGGCTAGAAGCGATATATATAGAAGCTTGCGCATTAATATCGAAATATCAGGCTAATATTAAATCCGACCGCGGTACTCCACATGGAGGACTGACTGATCTGATTTTCGTAAATCCCACTGGAGGTACCAACGCCTGGAAGCGAGGTCCAAACGGCATCGTAGCTCACGGAGGGCCGGAGCAGCAACTGATGGAATATTGGAATTTCCGTTGCCGCGCTCAAGATTCCCATTAAGCCTGTATTACTAAGCAAAACCGCTCCTCCATCCGCGCTCAGGATGAGCGGCATCGATCCTATGACCGGAAAAGAATAAGATACGCCGGCAGTCGTCCAATAGGCGGATTGAGGTACAATTTTGGATTGGTAAACCGGCCACGGAGCAACCATATTTGGCATCTGCTCCTTCGTCAGGGTTGCGAAACTACTGGAACCTCCCTGAATGTGAAATGCGTAGTGATCTCCAAGCTCAAACTCCAAACCGAACATGTAATTTGGTTCCATGATGTTCTTGGAATTACCATTGATGCCGTTAAGCGTAACCAATCGTTCGCCCGTTGAGGCGTAGGGCCGGACGGTAATCCCCTCGCTCGCAACGATCGGCATCGGCGTTAGAATAGCGGTGCTCTGGGCCGGGATATCCGCTTTGGCCGGAGAAATAGGCATCGCAGATATTGGCGGTATCAGGCTCGCAACGTTCGAATTTCCACGATCCTTGTCCTCCGTGCTGGCAGGAACCTCGGAAGGCGTCAACTCGCGCATACCTTTGTGGGCGAATCCGGCGACGCTATGGTAACCCTCTGTTTTATTCAAAACAGTTTTCGAAAGAGCTTGTTGTACTGGCACTTGAGTTAATGGCTCCATCGCAGAACTATGATTTTGAACCGCCGCAACCTTCGACGGCGCAGGCACGCGGGAGCTATTGAAATTATTTCGTAGAAGAATTCCAGTCGTCAGCAGCAGGATGGCAGAGCCGATCGAGACCGCGGTCGTTAGCGACATTCTTGCGAAGAACGCGGTAAAGGGATTCGCATTCTGGGTAAGAACGGGAACGGCTTCCGTCGTGCCGAGCAGGCCGGGAATGAATGCGAGCATACCGGGAATGCGCTCGGCAATCGAGCGTTTGACTTCGAGGGGCGCTTCCATGGGGGTGCGTGCAGCAACAATAAGACGCGAAAGCGTCTCATGGGCTTTAAAGAGCGCGCGTTTTTCCGGGCTCTCCGCAACTTCGCGCAAGAGCGAGCGCGATCCTTCGTTGTCTAACGAGCCGTCGAAGTATGCGATTACTCGCTCTTCTAATTTCGATTTTTCATCGTTCTGCATAGTGCTGTTCTGTAAAAATTCCTTCATCTCGAGCGCCCCCATTTCTTCTTCTTCGGTCCCATTGCCGGATGGTTCGGGTCTGACGATGCGACTTCGCCGGTCACCACCTCTTCTAATTCCTCACGGAGTATTTGCTTGGCGCGATAGACCCGTTGCCGACATGCCGCGACCGTGATGCCCAATTGGGCCGCGGCATCCTCGTAACTGAATTCCTCGAGTTCGCGAAGCAGGAATGGCTCGCGAAGTTCGATCGGCAGCTTTGCCACTGCTTGTTCAAGCGAGGCGCGGAGCGAATCCTGCTCGGTTCCAAAATCGGGTTGCATCCGCGGGTCGATCGAGTTTAAATTCTCATCGAGCGCTTCGGAGGGATGCCGTCGGTCATACCGAAGTTGGTTCAGGCAGGTATTCGTCGCGATACGGTAAAGCCATGCCCGGCCATTTGCCGTGTCCGTGAATAGATCCTTCCGTGAAAAAACTTTGACGAAGGTATCCTGAAAGGCATCGTTGGCTTTCTCCACATCGCGGCCGCACATTCGGTAGCAATGCGTGTAAATTTCCTTTTGACGACGTTCGAACAAAACAAAAAACGCGGCTTCCTCGCCCGATTGAAATAACCGGAGAAGTGGCCCATCCTCCAGAACCGTTAGTTCTGCTTTGGAAATTTTTCTCTCAATAGCCGAGCCGTTCGCGGGAATAGCCAAATCCGCAGAAATGCCATTCGATTCGATCGTGCCCGAGACCCGCGCTTCGGGAGCTTCGGAGTTCAATAGCGAGGGCACGCCTGCGCGGGCATTCTCGATCCTGATTCGCTCCTCCTGCTTCCCGCGCGCCCGAATCGAATGATTGCTCATCCGCCCAGGAATCGGTAATGCGATGTCGGTCAACGGTATTCGTCTCTTTGGCATGTAACCCTTGAGGTAACGGTTTGTAACAAAATAAATTCTCCTTAAAGAAAGAATTCAAGAGTAGTATTCTTTCGGCAACTTATATTTTTAAAAATATTCTGTTACAAGCGGGTCATCCAAGGGTTTATTATTCAACCGGGCAGCATGAGAAAAATAAAATTTAAAAAGCCCGATAGAGATTATTTATCAAATCTATATGCATAAAATCAAGACACTCGCAGTGCTTTCGTTCATTGCTCTTTTGAGCTTCGGCGTGGCAAGCTGCTTTAATCCGACCGGACCTGGCAAAGGAACGGGAAATGGTGACACTGTTCGTCACGGAGACACAACACATCATCATCATAATCCGGGTGACACGGTGCGCAATCCGATCGATACGATGCACCATCCGGATACGACGATCAAGCCCCCGCCTCCGCCACCGCCGGATACCGGCAATGGTGGGCTGGATTCAACGCGGCTCGATTCGGTGCTGCATCACTAAAAAACGATTGTTTCACCCCTGCCTAAGCAACAGGGAAAGCAAGCGAAGAACAAAGGAGAGGGCCTGGCGTAACAGCCGGGCCCTTTTTATTGTAGTACCGACTATCGAAAAATTCACTTAGGTACTCGGTGCTCCGTCCTCGGATGAAACTGCTTTCAAATATAATCGTTGAAACAACGTCATCCATTTTGATTGTCTATGAAGCTCCTATTGCATTATTTGAAAGGCTATCGCAAGCTCGTCATTCTGACGCTCGTGCTTGCCGCGGTCAATACTTCGTTTTCTCTTATCGATCCGCTAATATTTCGACGCGTCCTCGATAATTACGTCACGAAATTAGGCAAGATTACATCCGCAGAATTTTTTGGAGGCGTCGGGTCCCTGGTATTGCTTATGCTGGGCGCAGCACTCATCTCCCGCATTGCGAAAAATTTTCAGGACTACTATACTAACGTCCTCACCCAGCGGCTGGGCGTCCAAATCTATAGCGAAGGCGTGGAGCATTCGCTGAAGCTGCCTTATCAGGTCTTCGAAGATCAGCGCAGTGGCGAGACCCTTGGGAAACTCCAAAAAGTTCGGCTCGATACGGAAAAAGTCATCCAGGCTGCGGTTGGCTTCGTTTTTACGACATTAATAGGGGTGCTTTTCGTCATTGTCTATTCTTTTTATGTTCATTGGTCGATCGTCCCAGCCTATTTTTTCGGTATGGCCGTCATTGCATGGATGAGTTGGGTACTCGGCAAAAAGATCAAGACCATCCAAAAAACAATCGTCGCACAGACAACCGCGCTCGCCGGCTCGACGACGGAATCGCTCCGTAACATCGAGCTTGTCAAAAGCCTCGGTTTAGCGTCGCAGGAAATCGAGCGTTTGAATTCGACGACGGATAAAATCCTTCAGCTCGAACTGAAAAAAGTAAAGTATGTCCGAAGCCTGAGTTTCCTGCAAGGCACGGTGGTAAATGCCCTCCGCAACGGCATTCTCTTTCTCATGCTTTACTTAGTATTCACGCATGAAGTAACGTTTGGCCAATTTTTCGCGCTCTATATTTATTCGTTCTTTATTTTCAGCCCCCTCCAGGAAATCGGGAATATCATCAACACATTCCGGGAAGCGGAAGCATCGCTCAATATCTTCGAGGAAATTCTAAACAGTCCGATCGAGCGCAAACCCGATCATCCCCAGAAATTGGGAGCCATCGGGAGCATTTCTTTCGATGATGTTTCCTTTAAGCATCTGACCGCTTCCACGTATGCTCTTTCGCACATTACATTCGAGGTCGAGCGTGGCGAGACGATCGCGTTTGTGGGCCCCTCGGGCGCAGGCAAAACAACGCTCGTCAAATTGCTGGTGGGCTTGTATCCAGCCCAATCCGGAAGGGTGCTCTATAACAATATCAGCGGCAATGATATCGATGTGGATGAACTCCGCGAACGCATCGGATTCGTGACACAGGACACGCAGCTTTTCTCGGGGACGATTCGCGAGAACTTGCTTTTCGTCAATCCCACCGCCAGCGATGCAGAATGCATGGAAGTGCTCCATAAAGCCTCCTGCCAATCGCTTCTCGCACGAGCGCCAGAAGGGTTGGATACGGTCATCGGCGAAGGCGGCGTCAAGGTTTCAGGCGGTGAAAAACAGCGGCTTTCTATCGCACGCGCGCTCTTGCGCCGGCCCCATTTGCTCGTCTTCGACGAGGCAACTTCCTCCCTCGATTCGTTGACGGAAGAAGAGATCACAACGACGATCCGCCAAGTTTCCGAAGGCTCGGACCTCATTTCCGTTCTGATTGCGCATCGGCTTTCGACCATCATGCACGCCGACCGCATTTACGTCCTCGAACAAGGTCAGATCGTAGAATCGGGGCGGCATCATGACCTCATTGAAATGAAGGGGCTATATTACGCGATGTGGCGCCAGCAGATCGGCGAGCGAACGCACCATACAAAACATGCGGTTACTGGAAATGTGCTGACGAATGGAAAAGCAGTTGCCGTGGGAGCTCTGAGCGTGTAGCACAGCGAGCATTCTGCTGGTGCTGCATGGCACTACGGCGCGGAACTTGGATGTTCTCTCGTCACGCCATGGCCGAAGTCTTCATCTCCTATTCAAAATCCGATCGAACGCACGCCCTCGATTTGGCGAGCGAATTGCGCGCACACGGATTTTCGGTCTGGATCGATCAAGGCTCTATCGGCGGCGCTAAAAATTGGGCGACGGAAATCGTCGAGGCCATCGATAGCTGCTCTACCTTTGTATGCCTGCTATCGTCCCATTCCCTCGCTTCCCATAATGTCGCAAAGGAACTGCATCTCGCTTCCGAGAAGCAGAAGAATATCTTGCCGGTCATAATCGAGAAGGTAAAACTTCCATCCAATTTCGAATACCCACTCGCCGGTTTGCAGCGCGTCTATTATGACGACCGGCCCGCCATCTTTCAGGCGCTCGAATTACTTCATGGCGTTGTAGCAACAGAATTGCTCCCGACCGCTTCCCTTCCGGAAGACGATTCCATCCGCATCGCCGTCCTTCCGTTCGATGATCTATCGCCGCAGCATGACAACCAATGGTTTGCCGATGGCATGATGGACGAACTGATCTCAACGCTTGGGGGCATCGAGAGCATGAAAATTCCGAGCCGTTCGGACGTTCTCCATTACCGCGATCATCTAAAAAAAAGCCATGACGTTGCTACCGAACTTGGCGTGCGCTATCTGATCGAGGGCGCCGTTCGAAAAAGCGGCGAGAAAATTCGCATTAATGCGTCGCTTACCGATGCGTTTCGCGGCGAGCAACTATGGACAAACAAATTCGACGGCACCTTCGAGGATGTCTTCACTTTTCAGGAATCGGTCGCAATAAGCATCACTGCTGCCTTAAGGCTAAAGCTCACGGCCCAGGAAAAAGAAAAAGTGGAAGAGCACGGAACGCAGAATGCCGAAGCGTATGAACTATACCTCAAAGGCCGGCACGAACAATATTACAACTCGAAAGAAAGTTACCTCCGGGCGCTCGATTTATATGAGCAAGCTGCGGCGCTCGATCCTGCGTTTGCGAGAGCATATATCAACATTGCATCTGTCTGCTGTGTCTATTACCGCGAATACTCAAAAAACCCACAGTGGCTGAGACGTGCTGAGAAAAGCCTTGCCGTAGCCGAAGGGATGATCGGACCAGCGGCCATAACGTTACGCGTTCGAGGAATGATTGCATGGATGAATGGTGACAATTCCTCGGCCCTTGCGTTCCTCCTTCGCGCCACGGAACTTGATTCGAAAGATTATCGGTCTTTAAATATTCTCGGAAATATTTATCTCTCTGTAGCCAACTTTTCCGAGGCAATCGACTCCTTTCAACGCGCAGTGGATATCGAGGAGAATACACAAGCATACTTCAATTTACTGGCCCCCCTTTCCCAGCACGGGGCTGCCGCACGAACGAAAGCAACGGCATTAAAGGCACTTCCTGTCTTTGATCGATATTTGTTCCGCGAGCCGAATGACCAAAGCGCCGAGGTTTCACGGGCGTTCGTTTTATTTTGGGCCGGACAAACGAAAGAGGCGATGGGAGCGGCAGAAACTCTCGCCCGCCGAGACGATTTAAGCGGGCAAGCGCTATATAACCTCGGCTGCCTATTCAATTCAGCCGGTCAACCCCAATCTTTTCTTGCACTTGTCCGAAGAGCAATCCGCAAAGGATATCGCTCGATTGGACAAGCGCGTCAAAATATGACGGACATCGAAGATCCTGAGTGCCTCTGTGAATTTCAGAGTATTCTTAACGGGCTTGAAGAAATTATCGAGCGCGAAAATGCCGCACCATCGGATTGAGAATCACTGGGTGGTTACCGCTGCATCCTGAACAATAACGATAGCCATATCCCCTCCCCCGTTCGAATAGGTCGAAGCGTTGACTCCGTATGGGTTTCCAGTGCCTGCTTGCCCTGGTGCCGTGCTGACCTGATTGTAAGGAATTCCTGCGTCAGCCGCAACAATCGAAAAATTGGGACTCTGCCCAGGAATAGGCGTGGAATTCCAGACCTGCGGTATATTGCTTTGGAACGGATTAATGCCCGCGATTCCCTTAACAGTGACGGTCTGGTTGTTCGAGCCGATGAAATAGACCGACACAATGATATTATTGCCACCCGGTGATACCATCATATTAACCGAATTATTGGCAGTCGCTGGGACAATCGTCGTATGGGGCATCGTGTTCTTCTTGACCGCTTTAATCGTATCCGCACTCCCCGCTTTGGTCGAATCCACTGTGAGATTATCGGTCTTCTTTGCACATCCAACGTTCGTGGAAACAATCAACAATGCCAGAAAAGAAATGTAGATTTTTTTCATACTCGAATTTACTTAAAAAAATGAAAAGAACAGCAACCGGACAGGCGAGCAACCGAATCATCCACGCCTTTCGGAGGCAAATATACGACGAAAAAATCGCCCGCGTTTGAAAAGCATCGGAAGAATCCGGGGGCAGCCTTCATTTTTCGCCGGAACGCATTCGGCCTAAATTCGGTAGTTTAACTCGCCGGAATTTTTCAGAATTCATTTCGTTCACTTTCTTCCTTCCATTTCGGACACTTTTTCGCAATCGTTTCATTCTCATTTTTAGCATCTGTTTATGAAATCTCGCATACTTTACGCACTTCCTGCGGTTCTTTTTGCCGCCTTCGTCACTGCGGCCGGAATCCTCCCCAATCCTCAGCACGTCGGCGGACTCTACGCCGCCCGCACCGTTCCCGTCGATACGACGAAGAAAGGTGCACAGATTAAGATCGATGAGGACAGCTACGATTTTCATAATATCGAGCAGGGTACCAAAGCGATCCACGACTTCCTCATTCAGAATACGGGCACGGACACGCTCGTGATCACGAGCACACGGCCCTCCTGTGGCTGCACCGCGGCCGTGCTCGATGCAAAGGACAACCGCATTCCCCCGGGCGGCACGAGCCGGTTGAAAGTCACATTCGACGCAAACAACAAGCCCGAAGGACCGATCATCAAGAGCGTGACGATCGTCTCGAATTCGAAGACGAATCCGGACGCGATGGTCCGCATTCAGGGCCGCGTTGTCAAGTCGATGATGGCGCATAAGACGATGATGCACTTAGACGGCATTTTCCAGGGCGATTGCGCTTCCTGCCACGTCGCGAAAGGCAAAGGCGAACTTGGCGCGCGGTTATATGAAGCCGATTGCGCCGTGTGTCACGGCACGAAGGCCGACGGCAAACCGGGCCCGGAACTCGCCAGCCAGGCGATGCTGAAGCACACGCCACATGAGTGGCAGAAGATCATTGCCAATGGCATTCCGAATACGGCCATGCCCGCCTTCCATACCCGCAACAAAGGGCCGCTGGGCGACGAAGAGATTGCTTCACTCATCGAATATATGGGCGCTTTCAAGAAAGAAGCCGAGCGAAACAACATGCTCAAATCACTCGGACCGGCGAACGGCTCACCGGCTACGGGTTCGGCAACCAGTTCTGCCAAGGCAAAAAAGGATTAAACTGCGCCAATTTGGAAAAAAGAAAAGCGAAGCGGAGTTTCGCCTCCATGATAGTATTCGCTTTATTCCTATAGATTTCCGCAAGCATCTCCGATGTTTGCGGAAACTCAGCGTTCGGCATGAATTTTAGTTATGTTTCCAACAGCCCATCCGATACCCTTCTGGGAATATCGTAAATGAAGCTGATTTTTCTCAAATAAACCACGACACAATCTATGAAAAAACTTACTACCGTTTTATCCAGCCTTGCCATCGCGGCTTTGGGCGGCCTCTTTTTCGCGAGCTGCACCAATCCTTCCTCACCAGGAACGACCGTCGGCGCGCCATCGAATGTTGAAGCGCTTTCGAAGAATGCCAACACTATCAGCGTCGAATGGACCAGAGGCGTCAACGATACCTCGTCCGATACGATAATTGTATCGAGCAATGGCGGCGTTAATACCGTGGCTACGGCGTCTAATACCACCAAGGCGGATTTGACCGGGCTGACCGTCGGCACGGTTTACACGATCACCATTGGCTCGACCGGCGGACGATCACCAAGCATTAATTGGATGACAGCGGAGCGTACCTCCGGCCTTCGCCTGTATCAATTTTCATCCGGCCTTCAGAGCGGGCTTCAATTGAACGGAATTGGCGGAAAGGCAACCGTCGTGAGCGCGGCGACTGCAAACATCGGAACGATGGATTTTTATTTGGAGGATGTACAGCACGATAATACCATCACTACGAGTTCCGGCCTTTCTTTGGAAGGCGCTCAATTCCTGAATGTTCCAGGTGTATCGTGGCGCAATTCTTACTTCCAGGACGATCAACTCTACGTTCAGGGAGGTTTGGATAACGCTTATTCGGCGACGGATTTCAGCGCGTTCCTCAACAACCCGAGTGCGGGACACAACGCCTACGACATTCCCGATATTCCAGAGAATGATCGCATCCTGACCGTCTCCACGCAGGATGGAAATGTTGCGAGAATCGACATCATTCCGGATCCTACGACTGGCAAGCTCTATTCTGGCAGCGGGACCAATAAATACATCACGGTGAATGTCTCCTACCAGCCAGTAGCCGGCAAGCCATATGCTGCCCGAGCACATTCATACAATTCCATTCGAGAACCAAGAAATTCCGTAAAATAGAATTCCGAGCTTTAAAAGCCAAAACCCTCTTTCCCATCTGGGAAAGAGGGTTTTTTTGAGCGGCAAAACGGTCTGAAGAACCAGCTTTTTTGTGCTTGCCCTGTACTAACCTCATCGACCACTTTACCACTTTATTCATCAGAACAGCCGAAGGGGAAGCATTCGCCGGCCCTCCGCGTTAATGGATGACCCGAAACAGAACCTCACCCAACGCCGTACTCCGCCCCAAGATAATGGGAACATCCACGTTAGAATCTAAGGCCGCGCCACCGCTCTCCGGCTATGCCGCCCTGCTCGATACGAAGTTAAGAAATAAAACGGCGAAGATCGGCGTCGTCGGCTTGGGGTATGTCGGGCTGCCGCTGGCGATCGAGTTTGCGAAAAAGGGGTTCGAAACGGTCGGCATCGATCTCGATAAGACGAAAATTGCGTCCCTTCAAAAAGGGAAGAATTACATTCAGGATATTGCGGATGAATTTGTAAGCGAAGCCGTCGAGAATGGCTCGTTTCGCGCACAGAGCGACTATGCAAATGCCGCCGAACTCGACGTTATCTATATTTGCGTCCCCACTCCTTTTACGACAAATAAAGACCCTGACATTACCTACATTACCAGCGCGGCCGAGGCCATCGCCGTAACGCTTCGAGATGGGCAGCTCATTATCCTGAAGTCGACAACATTTCCGAACACCACCGAAGGAACGGTCCAACCCATCTTCGAAACAACCGGCAAAAAAGTGGGCGAGGATTTTTTTCTTGCATTTTCGCCGGAACGAATCGATCCCGGAAATCAAAAATGGACGACCGCAAACACGCCCATTGTCGTCGGCGGCGTGACGCCCGCTTGCACGCGGCTTGCGGTGCTGGCGAATCAGCAGATCATCGAGCATGTCGTCGCCGTCAGCGGCCCGAAAGTGGCGGAGATGGAAAAGCTGCTCGAAAATATTTTCCGCTCGGTAAACATCGCGCTCGTCAACGAACTTGCGAAGCTCTGCGACCGCATGGGCGGCATCAGCATGTGGGAGGTCGTCGATGCGGCGGCGACAAAGCCATTCGGCTACATGCCGTTTTATCCAGGACCCGGGATTGGCGGACATTGCATTCTCATCGATCCGTATTATCTGTCATGGCAGGCGCGCGCCTACGATTTCGAAACGAATTTTATCACGCTCGCCGCCGAAACGAACGAGTCGATGCCGTTTTATGTGAAGGACTTGGTCTTCAAAGCGATTGCCGATCAGCCGGTCCGGTTGCGCGACGCAAAAATTTTGGTGCTCGGCGTTGCCTTCAAGCGCGATGTCGATGACACACGGCATTCACCCGCCGTTCGCGTAATGGAAATCCTCATGCAGGAAAATGTGACCGATATTTCCTATTGCGATCCCTTCGTTGAAAAATTGTGGGTTGCCGGGCGCAACTTCGAAGCTCAGCCGTTAGACAAAAAAACGCTCGAAGCCGCCAACGTCGTCATCATCACGACCGATCATACGCAGTGGGATTACGAATTTATCGCGCAACACGCCCCGCACGTTATCGATACACGCAATGCGACAAAACACATTGCCGATTCGAAATTGCGAGAAAAGATAGTGCTGTTGGGGTCGGGGAAAAGATCAGAAGCTGGATTACACTGATTATTATTGATTACGCAGATTTTATTTTATTGTCATTGCGAGGAACAGATTTCGACCGAAGGGAGAAACATGCGACGAAGCAATCCGTTGTTGAAACCTACGGATTGCTTCGCAGGAACTCCTCCGCTTCGCTCCGTCATTCCTGCTCGCAATGACTGATACTTTGAAAAAAAAGAACGGACTACCTAAGATTCTTTTCGTCGTTGGTGCGCGGCCAAATTTTATGAAGGTCGCGCCGGTGCTCGAAGCCGTGCGGGCGACGGGGAAGTTCTCCACCATTCTCGTTCACACCGGGCAGCATTACGATGCCAACATGTCGGACGTATTTTTCAGCGACCTCGATATGCCGCAGCCTGATCGGTTCCTTGGCATTGGCTCCGGTTCCCATGCGGAACAAACGGCAAAAGTGATGATCGAAATGGAGAAACTGCTTGCCGAGGAAAAGCCCGCTCTCGTTCTCGTAGCTGGCGATGTAAATTCCACGCTCGCGACGGCACTCGTCGCCGCGAAGGCTGGATTTCCGCTTGGACATATCGAATCGGGACTCCGCTCGTTCGATCGGGGAATGCCGGAAGAAATCAATCGTATCGTCGCCGATGAATTTTCAGACTTTTGCTTTGTGACCGAGCCGAGTGGGTTGAAAAACCTCGAACACGAGGGAATTCCAAAAGAGCGAATCTTTTTCGTCGGTAATACGATGATCGATTCGGTGCAAAAATATTTACCTACTGCTCGCGCGCGATTTCCGGAACTTGCCTCGAAGTATACGATTGCCGAGAAAAAATACGCGCTCGTGACACTCCATCGCCCCAGCAATGTGGACGATCCCGCCTCATTATCGCGCTTCATGGAGCTTTTTGAAGGTATAAAGGCGTTTGCGAGCAAGATCGATCATGCGCCTCGCATTCTTTTTCCTGTTCATCCACGCACCCGGAAACGCTTCGAGGAATTCGGTCTGATGGATCGGATTCGTGCCAATGAATGCCTGCTGGTAATCGATCCGATCGGCTATCTCGATTTTCTCGCGTTACAGAATTCCGCGACGGTAGTTCTGACCGATTCGGGTGGAATTCAGGAGGAGACAACAGCGCTCGGCGTGCCGTGTATAACCTTACGCGAGAATACTGAGCGCCCGATTACCGTCGAGGAAGGCACGAACGAGCTGCTCGGTCTGGACATGGAGCGGGTCATCGACTATTCGAAGCTCGCCTTTGAGGGATCGTGGAAGCCACACCGCATTCCGAAGCTATGGGATGGTCACGCCGCTCAAAGGATAGTAAGCATTTTGGAACAATCAATTTGAAACACATTCGCATTTTTCTTCTGGCCACTGGAATTGCTTGCACAGCATTTCTCTCGCCTGTACTCGCGCAAGTCACCGCGCCGCTCTCACCACAACCTTCGATGCCGCAACTCAGTACGATGAAAAACGGGCTGCCGCCATCCTCTGCGGAAGCAACGACGTTCGAGAGTTCGATCGATCCCGTGGAATATCATCTTGGCCCTGGGGACGTGCTCGAATGCCGATTCTGGACAAGCGGCGATGTGTTCTATCCCGTGGTTTCTTCGGATAACATGCTGCTGGTCCCGAATCTGGGAGCCTTCGATACGCGCGGCAAAACCTTCGCGCAAGTCCGAGATTCGGTCTTGCAAAAAGCAGCGCAATCCTTTGCCAACCGAAAGACTAAACTGGATTCGCCTCCTATTTCGCTAACGCTCTATCAGCCGCGCAAAATTTTCGTCCGAGTGCAAGGCGATGTAGCCACGCCGAGTGTATATGCGCTCACGGCGGCCACGCGCGCGGATGTCGCCGTGGAATACGCCAACAAGATCGATCCCGCGCTCAGCGCTCAGCCTGACCCCGCGACCCAGCAGCAACGGCTGCGCGAGAAACCGGATAAAGAGCGGCTGCAAGCCGTCTTTGGTGAGCGTGATGTCGTTCCGGCCAGCGAACGGCATATCACTGTAACGCATGGCGATGGGACAACTGAACGGGTCGATCTCGTTCGCTACGATGCGCTACATGACCCGAAAGCTTCTCCGCCGCTCCGGGAAGGCGATGTTGTTGTTGTCCCCTTTCGCGATATGCGCGGGCCTTCGCTTGGCGTCTATGGTGCGGTACAATCTCCGGGTGATTTCGAATTTGTGCCAGGCGATTCGCTTTCGACGGCCATTCAATACGCGTATGGCCCATCGGCCAACGCGGATTTGCACCACGTGGAGCTTACCCGGATTACGTCCGATGGCTCGCCGAATCCTCCGCACATTTATGACCTTGCCGCGATCGAGGCACATGCCGCTCCGGATGTTGCGCTTGCGCCAAACGATCGAATCATCGTCCGCTCCATGCCGGAAGAGCACAAAGCCGCCGTCGTAGTTCTTCGTGGAGAAGTAGCGGAACCGGGCGTGTACCCTGTTACGGATGGGAAAACGACACTTTCCGAAGTCATTCGCGCAGCAGGCGGATTAGTACCTTCCGCATATCCCGCGGCCGGCGTTCTGCTCCGGCATGGTTACAATGAGCAATTGAGCGCAGGCACCCCCGAGGAAGCGGCCCAGATAGCACGGCTCGAAAATCTCGGGGTTTCGGACACGGATAATTTCAAACGGCAAATGTCGATGCGTCCGCCGATGGTCAATGTGAACATGGAAAAATTGCTCATCCAGGGCGATCAAAGCGCGGATGTAGCGTTGAGCGATGGCGACGAAATCGATATTCCCAAACGGCCCACGACCATTTATGTTTCTGGGTTTGTCAACAATGCCGGCTATGTCAGTTATCAGGAGGGTGCGCCGCTCCGATATTACATTGCGCAAGCAGGTGGGTATTCCGAGGGATCGACGCCTGGGCGGACCGTGGTCATAAAGCTCCGCTCGAAGGCATGGATGGACCCGGACGACACGAAGATTGAACCCGGCGACGAAATTTTTGTGCCCAAGAAGCCAGACTACCCGGATAATTATACAACTCAAAATATTCAGACTATTACGAGCCTGGTCGTCAGCGTAGCCGGACTTCTGGTCAGTCTTTACCTGACATTTGTCAAAAAGCCCTAAGCAAAACGTGTTTAAAGTCTCGCTCTGCCTGATTCTCGTCATAGTGTTTGCGGTGCCTACCGCGCATGGTCAGGTGCTAACATCGCAGCCCCACATCGGGGTCGAGCAAGTGCCGCTGGGTGACGATGTATACGCGTTTTTGCGGCATCTCTCCGTGCGCGGCGTAATCCAGGGTTATTCAGAGGCACAACTTCCCATTTCGGAATTCGAAGTTGCGGGATTTTTGCATCAGGCACAATCAGCCACACTTTCGAGCGCGGAGCTGGCATTGCTCGAAAAATATCTTCGGACCTATGCCCACGAGCCACGCGACGCGGTCACAATGTTTCCGTCTCAGGATGCGGAGCCTCTTTTCTTCAAAGGCATTTTCACCGAGAAAGATAAATACCTCTATCAATGGTACGATGACTCGACCAAGTCCGACCTTTTCGTGCATGGCATTGGCAGCGCTAAGTATGTACGCCAGACGAGTCCCGTTTCCACATCCGTCAAGCTACTCAATCTCGGTGGAAGATTTTCCGGAACGTTGAGCGGCCACGTGGGATATTTTATGCAAACGACGAACGGCGTTGCACTCGGAGATAAACAGCTTGCTCTTGAAGAACCGGTACTTAGCAGGAATAACAATTTACTTTATTACTCTAATTTTTTTGATTTCACCACAGCCGAGCTTGCCTATAACAATGACTGGTTCACCGGCAAACTTGCCCGTGAGGCTGTCGCAATCGGCGGAGGGTATCAAAATGATAATATTCTTTTGTCGGCGGCTGAAAGTGTACCAACCTATGATTTCTTTAGTCTTGGCGCGCACGTTGGGGCCGTTCGTTACCAGTCGATATTCGCGTCCTTAGTGCCAGATTCGCTCACGAGCCAGCTTCCGTATCCCACAAAATATCTTGCGGTTCACGACCTCACATTTGCGATCGGCAGAAATTTAGAACTTGGATATACCGATATCCGGGTTATCACGCGCCCCGACCTTGCGTATTTGAATCCATTTTCATTTCTTGAGACGATTAAGCATGCCTTAGATGGCACGCAGGATCAGAACCTGGGCATATTGGGAGTTCACGCTCGGTGGCAAATTGTGCCAGGCATCGAAGTACGCGGTCAAGCATTTATTCAGGATCTTGTGATAAGTGAAATCGGGACAGGATATTGGTCGAATAAAGGGGGGGATCAGCTTGGAGTCATGTGGGCAGGAGCCTTCGGAATTCAGGACCTCGACTGGGAAGCCGAATGGACACGCGTCCAACCATATACCTATTCTCATTGGGACACGGTAGGCTCTTATTCTTCCTCGCATGCACTACTTGGCTCTCAAACCGGGCCGAACGCCGTCCGCTTTTGGTCCGCACTACGCTGGGGTCCCAGTGCAAAATGGATCGTCACACTCGAGGGACAACTTATCGAGCGGGGCGAGAACATTTATGACACAAGTGGCAAGCTCCTTTATAACGCTGGCGCGGATTATCGGGAAAGCTTTTCTGGTGACTCTAATTCAAGTTTTAGCCAGACCTACCTTTTGAACGGACGTAGGGTCAATATTTTCAATCTGACGCTGGATGTGGAGTTCGAACCCTGGCGCGGATTAGTTGTCTTTGCGCGCGGAACAAAGTCGGCAGTAAATTACTTAACCCAACCTCCCGTGACGCCAGGCTTCGACCTGAGCGGACTTCCGATTTCCTACGCTCCGCAGTCACTCCCGGAGACGGTAATCGCGCTCGGCGCGCGGGTATTATTCTAAAGTTTTATTCCTCCAAAATTTTATTCCTCCGCAGAACAAATTTTCCATGAGTACAACGCTTCCAGAAATTAAATCCAATGCTACGACCTCGCCGATGGCAGCGGGAATAAATGCTTTTCCAGAGATTGGGGATGGCGCGTCCCTCACGGCTCCGATGACGCCGGCTCGCAGGGCATGGGTGGAAAATATTACGATTATTTCTCGGCATAAATCGCTGATTATTACTGTAACAGCGATTGTAACCATTGCGACGGGAATCTATGCCTTTATGTTTATGCCAAATTATTACAGTGCCAGCGCTGTGATTCCTCCCCGCCCGGCATGAAGGCGGAGGACTGGATAATATTACCTCGGGCATTGCCAGCAGCTTGAAAGATATTGGCCTTTCCAAATTGGGAGGCGGTGGCGGCGAGGAAAGTTACACGCCCCTTTCCCTTATGCGGAGCCGGGAGTTGATGGGAAAGATCGTCAAAGATTTCAATTATATTTCGATTTACGATGACAAAAATCTTCCCGATGCCATCGACGATTTTAACAAGCATCTCGATGGAGAGTTGACGGAAGAAGGCAACTTTACCGTTTCGTTCGAGGACACCAGTGCAGTGCGCGCTGCACAAGTTACCAATACCGTCGTCGCGGCAATCAACGATGTCAATAGCCGCCTCGCCAAGGATGAAGCACAACACAATATCACTGCTTCGCAGGCGCGGTACGATCAAAATGTCGCGGATTTAGATTCCGCCGAATCCGCATTGGGAGCGTTCCAGCAAAAGTATGGAGTTTTTGCGTTGCCGGAACAAGCAAAGGCAGAGCTTTCTGCCATTGCCGAACTCGAAGCGCAAAAGTACGCCGCTGGCATTCAATTGCAGAATGCCGAGCAACTCTACGGTTCGAATTCCAGCGAGGTGACGGTTTATAAGAATACGGTCGATCAACTCGCCAGCAAACTTGGCGAAATGCAGGCAGGGCAGGATATCAAAGCCAATTCTTTCGTGCCAACGAACGTCATGCCCGAAGTGGCTTTACAATATCTTCGACTGATGCGAGAAGTCGAAATTCAAAGCAAGCTGAAAGCTTTCCTGCTTCCGGAATACGAGGAAGCCAAACTCAATGAAGTGAGGAACACATATAGTTTCGTAACGCTCGATTCTGCTACGGTGCCCGTGCGAAAATCGGGACCGCACCGCTCGATCATCCTACTCAGTGCACTGCTCGGCAGCGCGATCATAATGTCGTTCTTCGTGATCCTGGCAACGAATATGCGCCGCTCGCGCGTAAAATTTCGTCTCGATCAAGTCCGGCTCGGATATTAAAGGCTGGCCATGTCCGCGGATAATATTGCCTTAGACTCTCCAAGCAATCGGCTGCTGGCGCTTCCCATCCGCCAGCAGGTCCTGCTGGGAGCGGGAATTGTCCTCGCACTTGTCCTTCCCTTTCTCTTAACAGGTTCACTGCTCGGCTATGAGATTGTCCTTATCTGCATAGTGTGCCTGGTTGTCGTTTCTAAGCCACTCCCTTCTATCATTGTATTTATTCTTTTCAATGTCCTCATAACTTTCACCTCTCTGGGCGAAGCTGAGCGAGTTTCGATCGAGGGTGTCTTATTCGGAGCGGGCATCCTTCTGCTGCTCCTTATATGGACACTCCGAATTCGAGTCATAGAGTCACAATCTCTTTCCCGATCACGTCCAGCCCTATTCTTAAATCTTTTTTGGGTTTGGGCGGCAATTACAACTTGCGCAGGACTTGTTTTCGGAAATAATATTTTGGATGGCCTCCATGAACTTCATAATCTTTCTCCTCTATTCTTCTTGCCGATCCTTTATGAATATTATGTGCAGACTGACTCCACTTCTGAACGTGTCCTTTTTCGAAGTGTTCTTGTCATCGCCCTTGTGACAATTACTTGGAACATAATTCACTTTCGTTCAAATGTTCTACAGTCTATCACACTCAATGAGGTAGGTCGGGCGAATACGGATGAAACTCTTTCATGCCTAATGATTTTCATCTCTGGATCATTTTTAATGTCCGCTCAAAAAATTAAAACGATCGTTCTTTCTTCTGTTCTTTTCATCCTCGGTTTGACCGGATTACTAGTATCATTTCGCAGATCACTTTACATATCAAGTGTTCTCTGTGTAATCGCATTGCTTTTTCTTGGATTTAGAGGAGAACGGCGGAGAGGATTTGTTCGATTATCGGTTATTATGGCTTTCACGGCCGCTGCAGCGACTCCGATAGTCTATTCCATCCGTGTGATTCGGCTTCTTCTAATGAATTTTGGTTTGCGGTTTCTCAGTTCTCAGCACGTGGGAACTGATATTTCTCTCCTTGATCGTTATGCAGAATGGAGAGATGCGCTCATGGCAATTTTGCATTCTCCGATTTTGGGTTATGGTTTTGGTGGACTGCTTCAACACCTTGTCTTGGAAAATGGATTAACTCGGCACCAGCCATTCATGCATAATAGCTATCTGTATATTTTCTTTAAGACTGGCTTCGTTGGCGGGTTCTTATTCTTTGTAGCTTTTGGCCTATTCCTTATCAAGGGTTTTCGACTCTGTCGGTCTATGGAACTCAATTGGTTTCATCATAGCCTTGTAAGGGCAGCGTTTGTGTATCTCATTCTCATCCTGATCGGCTGTATTACTGATCAATATCTGGAACACCGTCCTGCGCTCGTCTGGATTGGCCTCATTTGGGGATATTTTCTGGCACTCGAAGCGAAATTACGGTCTAATGTGGCTCCTGAATCGTCGGAAATAGTTATGATTGAACCTTTAACCTTTTTGAATAAATGACGGCGAATTCAAATCAAGGTTTGGGAACCCGTGTGATCCGCGGAACGATTGGTGGGTTGTCTATTACCCTTCTGTCGAACCTCTTTTTCTTTATTGCCCAACTCATTATTCCACGTTCTCTTTCACGCCCGGAATATGCACAGTTCACCGTATCTCTCAGCTTCGTCGTGTTGATGTCGCTGGTCGCAGATCTCGGTTTGCTTCATATGCATACCCGACAATTTGCGGAATGTTTTGAAGATATTGCTCAAGGTCGCGCAGACCGGCGTGGGTCGCTCTTCGGAAGTGTGCTCACATTGAGATTAGCATTGTCCTTTTTCGTTTCCATGTTAGTAGTGATTGTTGCCCCTCTGATCTATGGGCATGATATGGTTGCAAACATGGAAATTTTCCTGATTAGTCTTTTCGTCTCTTCAAGGATACTAATTGTAAGAGCAGCGGGAGAGTCGTTGTTGCGGGGACGAGGCTTATATTATGTTGCATCATTTTTTGTTCTTATCGATTCTGCCACATTTGTATTAATTCTTGTTGCGCTTGCTCAGACTGGAACATCACTTCGAAATGTCGTGTGGGCCTACTCTATTTCGGGTTTGCCTGGATTCATCCTCATGAGTTTATACATTTTCAGGTGGTTGCGCGCAGAGCGAATTCGATTGAGTATAGATTACCGAATCATTCTCAACATGTTGCGGATGGCTCTTCCTCTGAGTTTTGCAACAGCATTTTTTGTTATTTTCAATGAGGGGGACAAGCTTTTACTCGACAAATTGAGCACGGCAGCGGAAGTATCAAATTTTGGCGCAGTAATAAGGATTAGCACCGGACTTGCTGTCTTTCCCATTGTACTTGGAGCAATTCTCTCCCCAGAATTGACGAGACTCCTGAAACGCAAAGATTACGTTCGTGCCCGAAACTTGACCGGCCTCGCTACAAGAGTATTGTTAATCGCTGGCGGTGGGATAGGTTTAACTGTGAGCTTGCTCTCGAAGACTACTACTACCATTCTGCTTGGTCAGAAATATGTAACCGCAGCTCCCGCCCTAGAATGGGTGGGCTTGCTCATGATTCCATTCTTTGTAGCAAGTTTTATTGCTGAACTAATGATTGCGGCTGGACTTTTTCGGACGAATATGCTATATATGGCAATCGTAATGTGTATGGCAATTGGTGGCGATTTAGTATTGATACCTCGGTTAGGTGCAAGCGGTGCAGCGATATCAAGGCTTATGGGAGTTACAATAGGAATTATTTTTCTTCTAATAGCACAATGGAAGGCTAACTTCATTGATATGCCAAGGCTTTCTCGCTCTTTCCTGAATCTTGGTATTGCTATTCTTCTAAGCCTTTTTCTTGGAGTTACACTTCGAGGACATATGGCAGATTATTATGTTGCGGCAAGCATAATCATTTTTTATTTAGCGGCCATTCACTTTCTTAAACTTATGCAATGGAAGGATGTATTGTATTTGGTAAATTCCGTTTTTCCCAAAAACAAGAATACACCCGAGTCCATTTAGATCGGGGACAATATCATTCTACCTCGGGCGATCGGTTCGGCCTGCGATAAGCCCCCCCACCGGCAGCATACACGTAAAAACATAGATTTGATACCGTGGAAGCGCCACGGTCATGAAGGTGAGGGCGATATAGTACAGGAAAAAGAGGGAGAAGACGATGGCGGCCTGGCGGTGCGTACGGTCGCGGAGCAGCGAGATCATTCCCAAGATAGTGAGCAATGAAATCAAGAGCATCGGCGCAATATAGAATATGCTCTGATTATACCGGTAATAGGGATCGAACGTAAAAAAGAAAAAGAGTTTTTTCACTCCGAGCCATACGAATCGGCCCGGATGTTCTTCGATAAAGGAAATGACCTCGGTCTTAAATAATTGATCGGCCTTCCATTCGAATTCTGAATTGTAAGGTATGGAATCCATTCTGTGAATAAGGCCCGGAAACATCGCGGGCGATGCCCAAATCGCATCGCCTTCCCTGTCGTAATTCGACCCCGTTGCGAGCATATTGTTCCCGCGCCAAATCTCATACCATGGGTGACTAAGAACGGGGACGACTTTGTGAAACAACACATAATTGCGTGCCGTCCAGGGACCAACGATAGCAATGCAAACGAGCGCCGCGCATAGTGCTTGTCCGATGATACCTTGACGATAGGAATAGCGATACGCGAGAATGAGAGCCGCACCTATCAGGATAAATCCGAGCATAAGAAATTCACTGCGCAGCATCGTCATGATTCCGCACCATAGTCCCAGCCAAAGAAAAGATTTCCATGAAGGCCGCGTTGCCGCCTCGATGGCATAATACAAAATAACGATGCCCAGAAGTTGATAAATCGCGGACCCGGAAAAAGTAATTACCGCATATGCCGATGGAAGAAAAACTAACGAAAGCAGAGCGCTGGTTCGCGCAGCCCGTTCTGAGCTAAGCAGCAGTCCGACTTTATAAACAACGATTGGCGTGAGCGAACCGATGATGGCGTACAGTATCATCATCGCAATCAGGGCGTTTGCTGTTTCTCCAAATATCTCATAGGAAAGCACAAGTAAATAGGGATTGAGCGGCGGAAGAAATGCGCCTTCCCATCGCGGCGGCTGACTCATCACCTCACGCCGTGCCGAATCGAGAGATTGATACGGCCATTGCATCGCAAAACCATGTCCGGTATAGAGGTTATGAGCAACGAAGCCGTGCTCGTAAAGCTTTGTGTGGGCCGGGTCGGACATAATCGCTTTCGGGTCGCTGACAAACAGGATAAGAGCAACCCGAATCACAACAGCGATTACAGTCGCCGACCATAAAAAGGTTTTTCTTTTCGGCCGAGATAAAAGATCGAAAAAGGGTTCGAAAAATTCTTTCAAGATAATGCTTTTGCGAATGGCGTTCTTAAAGCTCACCCTCGGCCGAATCGTTTCAAGTGTCTCTTTCTATCCCGTGGAACATATTCGGGTACGAATGGAATTGAGGGCGGGAATGAACATCCTCCAACTCACGCCCCGAATGCCCTGGCCGCTTACCGATGGTGGGACCATCGGAATTTATAACATTACGAAATCGCTGGCGGAGTTGGGGCATACGATCACGCTCGTAACCTTCCCACTCGAATCCGCGCCCGAAACAGAGGAGGCCGTGAAAAACATATCGCGGTATGCAAAAGTCGAAATGGTCTCGCAGCCTCTTCCCACGCGGGGGAAGGTACTTCTTAAAACAATGTTTCGCGGTGCATATCCGATCGAGCGGCGGATGATGCCAGAAATGTTTTCGCTGCTGAAGCATCTTGTGGAACGTGAACGGTTCGATGTTGTACATGTGGATCATGCCCATATGGGAAAGTATGGGCTCTGGCTAAAGCGGGAGTATGGCCTCCCTATTGTGTTACGGGAGCATAATTTCGAGGCGCTAATTTATGAGCGATTTTCGAAAACTGAACCGAATCCCGTAAAGCGCGCCATTGCAAAAATTCACGGCCGGCGACTAAGACACGAAGAGATTCGCTTCCTAAAACAGTTCGATGCCATTGCCGCAATCACGGAAGAAGATGCTGCGATTATGCGAGATGTTGCGCCCAACGCGACCATCTCTGTTATTCCGGCAGGAGTAGATACTGAGTTCTTCCGGCCAAGCGAACAACCCGAAGATCCCGATCGCATTCTATGGGTTGGTAGCCTCGCATGGGATCCAAATTACGATGCCGTGCGGTATTTTTTGACTTCCATTTTCCCACTTATTCTCGAAGGGAAACCAGAATCGAAATTTGATGTCATTGGGATGGATTCGGAGCGGGTGCGAAAGCAAGCGGCCCGGTTTGGCGATCGAGTTCGAATTCTCGGCCGCGTGCCGGATATTCGCGACTATTTAGCCCATTCCGCCGTTCTTGTAGTACCGCTCAGAATCGGAGGAGGAATGCGGATGAAATTACTCGATTTCTTTGCGTCGGGAAAAGCGGTGGTTTCAACTTCCATTGGTTCGGAGGGTAATAAAGCGAAAAATGAAATCCACATCTTGTTACGAGACGACGCGGAATCCTTCGCTAGTGCTATTGTGAAGTTACTGAATGACTTGAACTTGCGGGTAGGTTTGGGGCAAAAAGCTCGCGAATTGGCTGTTTCTGAATATAGCTGGCACTTTGTTGCAAGCGAATTCTCAGCGATTTATGAGACCGCATTGGCTGGCGCCACCCAAGGAATAATTGGTCTGAGCAGAATTTAACCGTATGATCTTTTTGGCATTTGCCTGTTTGGCGCTATTCCTCTACGCGTATGTGGGATTTCCTCTCATGGTGTCCATCGTTGCGCGCTTCCGACCGAAAGAGTGGCACATCGACGAGACCTACCGGCCAACGGTGTCCATCATCCTTCCGGCTTTCAATGAAGAATTGGTCCTCGTGCGCTGCCTGAAGTCCTTGGTTAATCTGAATTATCCAATGGAAAATATAGAGCTTCTGTGCGGTTCCGACGGATCGACCGATGCGACAAACAGAATTCTTAGTGAATTCGCGGAGCGTTATCCAGTCGTCCGCCCATTCTTGTTTTCTAATCAGCGCGGCAAAATGCTCGTTCTAAACGATCTCGTGGCGCAGGCTCAAAATGAAATTCTCCTCTTTGTCGACGCGGATATAACGCTGACTCCGAATTCGCTCCTCTCCTTTACAAAACATTTTGCAGACGCTTCGATTGGCGCCGTGGCTGGCCGATATGTTTTGCTTAGCCCTCGAAGAGATGGTTTATTCAAGTCCGAATCTGCTTTTCTTTCCTTCGAAAGCAACTTGCGGCGGAATGAGGCGTTGGTCCATTCTACCGTTGGACTCAACGGGGCGAATTATGCCATGCGTAGGGACCTATGGACGCCTATAACGAATCAACAGGTCCATGATGACCTGTTCGGTGTTCTCCAGGTTATCGAGCGGGGAAAGCGAGTGCTGTATGAAGAAAGTGCTGTTGCAATCGAGAACTATGGCCGTACCTATCGCGATGAATTCCTTCGCAAATCTCGAGGCTCGGCGCGTGGATTTCAAACCTTAGCTGCTTTTCCCAAGTTACTTTTCAGCGGTCCAGTGGCATGGATGATTTGGCCCCATAAAATTCTCCGGTTTCTGACTGGCTACCTTGCAATCGCCCTGCTCTGCTCCACGCTACTACTTTACCTTCAAGGGACAGAGGGACTTCAATCCATTATCGTGGCGGAGTGTCTTCTACTTCTTACCATTTTTATGGGCTGGCTGCTTCGAATGTCCAGGAAGTCTCTTCCGGTCGTGAGCGAAATTTATTGGTTTTTTGAAATGAATCTGGCATTCATGTGGGGTTGCGTTCAATATGTCTTCCGGAGAAATCATCCTATTTGGCCTCAGACGTCTCAAGTGCTATCGCTTTCGAAGGTCGAGGAGGCCATTCACTCGTGACGCAGCGGAATGAGCTGTTCCTGCTTTGGGCAGGAGATTTTATCGCCTTGAATGCGGCTTGGTTCGCGTTTTATTGGCTGCGGGTCGATTCGGGGTGGTTTCTTTTCCATCGCGGACCGAGCGATCTGACGCCCGCATTGTTGCCGGAGTCGGCACTCTTGCTCTATCTCTTTTGGATGGTGCTGTTTATTTTTTTCGGCCTGTATCGTCCGTGGTATGTCCGGGCTCCCTTCGACGAAATTATCACCATTCTAAAAACGCTGGGAGTGGGGACAATCTTGCTTTCTGTCCTTATGTGGTGGGATCCTTCTGGCACACTCAGCCCTTCCGCGAACGACCCGCGCATTTTGGGTATCACGTATTGGACTATTGCCGCACTATTTTGCATTGGAATTCGGTCACTCACCCGCTACGGCCAGAGGCGGCTGCTTGAAAGTGGCGTAGGAACGAGGCCTTCCATTGTTATCGGCAGCCCGGAGAATGCTCGGGAGCTCGCCGCACGGGTCGCGCATTATCCGCGGCTCGGTTACAATGTTATCGGATATGTTAATCCATCTTCGAACGGGACAGTGATGCCCGCCTCTTTCACGATCGAGCAGCGCAATGGCCGCCGGGGTCACACTCCGAAAACACGTGAAATACCCAGGTTAGGATCGACAGAAGACCTCGAAGCAGTCATCGACCAGCATGGCGTAAAAGAAGTTTTGATTGCGCTTGGATCGAATGAGCACGAACGGCTAATCGATGTCATTGCCCGCGCATCGAAATCGAACGCGGGTCTCAAAATCGTCCCCGATTTATACGATATTGTTTCCGGTCAGGCACGCGCGAGAGAAATCTATGGCTTTCCACTCATCGATGTCAATCCCGTGCTGTTGCGCCCCTGGGAAGAAGCAGCGAAGCGAACGCTCGACGTTTCCGTGAGTCTTCTGCTAACTGCTCTGGGCAGTCCGGTATTGCTCGCTACCGCACTCGCTGTGAAACTTACTTCGAAAGGGCCGGTCATCTATTCACAAGAACGGATTGGCAGGGAAGGCAAACGATTTCGTATTTATAAATTTCGGTCGATGCTGCTGGATGCGGAGCAAGGCGGCCCGCAGTGGGCCTCGAAAAACGATCCTCGTGTTACGCCCGTTGGCCGCTTCATTCGCAAAACCCATCTGGATGAATTGCCACAGCTTTGGAACGTGCTCCGCGGAGATATGTCTCTCGTCGGCCCGAGACCAGAGCGCGATTTCTTTGTCCGGCAGCTGGTCCAGGAAATTCCTTATTACAACCGCCGCCACCGTGTGCGGCCCGGCGTCACGGGGCTGTATCAGGCCATGGTCGATAAATACGACGAGAACATCGACGACGTGAAGCAGCGCGTGAAATACGATTTAATGTATATCGAGTCTATGTCATTCCGACTCGATATGAAAATTCTGTTCCGTACCGGCTACATGATGTTTCGTGGTAAAGGACAAGCGTGAATAACTTACAAATTAAGGATTACAACTTTAGAAATAGAAATCAGCAAATGGCGTTAGATACTCTCACAAAACCGATTCAGATGGTCGATGTGCTCGGCCAATATCACCGCTATCAGGATGAGATCGATTCTGCCGTGCTCGAAGTCATCCGTAGCGGAAAATATATCAATGGCCCTTATGTTCAGCAGTTCGAACGCGCGATGGAATCCTATCTTGGCGTCGAACATGCAATCGCGTGCGCCTCTGGCACCGATGCGCTACAACTTGCCCTCATGGCCATTGACCTTCAACCGGACGACGAGGTCATCACCACTCCGTTTACCTTCGCCGCGACGACGGAAACCATCGCTCTCTTAGGCGGCAAGGCCGTTTATGCTGACATCGATCCTGGCACGTTCAATATCGATCCGGAAGCGATAGAATCGAAAATTACCACTCGAACGCGTGCGATTTTGCCCGTCCATCTTTTTGGGCAACCGGTCGACATGACGCGCATCACGGAGATTGCTCTAAAACATCATCTTATGGTCATCGAAGATGCGGCCCAAGCCGTAGGCGCGGAATGGGACGGTAGAAAAGTGTGCGGTATCGGCGAGCTGGCTGCAATTTCATTTTATCCTTCGAAGAATCTTGGCGCTTTTGGCGATGGCGGAATGGTAACGACGAATGATGCAGCGCTCGCTCAAATAGTTCGAACCGTTGCGAACCATGGTTCGGACCACGCCTATTATCATGACCGACTCGGCATGAATTCACGACTCGATGCGATTCAAGCCGCGATCCTAAATACGAAGCTTCCGTATCTCGATGAGTGGAATGCGACGCGGACTCGCGCGGCAGAATTATACTCGGAGATATTTTCAACACATTCTGATCGGATTCAACCACCACAAGTCAATCCGCTTGCCACTCCCGTCTGGCATCAGTATTCGATCGTTCTCCCGCAAGGACGGGAGAATGTTGTTCGTCATTTGAAAGAGACTGGAATTCCGCACAACATCTACTATCCCGTTCCTCTTCATCTCCAAAAAGCCTATATCGCGGGTAAGCGAGGCGATTTTCCGCACACGGAATTCGCGGCCGATCACATTCTTTCACTCCCCATGCATTCGGAACTTACGGAGAGTGATGTCGAATATATCGCAAACCACGTATTAGCCGCGCTATCCATTTAATCTCATCTTCTTTCCTTCATGCCACGCGCGCTTATCATCATTCCCACCTACAACGAACACGAGAACATCGTGCGGATCGTGCATGAGGTCTTCGCGCAACAGCCTCGATGTGGAAACGTAGAACTCAATATTCTGATCGTCGACGATCATTCGCCGGACGGAACATCGGAGACGGTGCGCGAAATGCAAGCGCGCGAAGATCCACAATTTCAGCACATTCATCTGCTTACACGACCGGGTAAGATGGGATTGGGAACCGCCTATGTGACCGGCTTCAAATATGGGCTTGCCGAGGGTTACGATTACATCTTCGAGATGGATGCGGATTTTTCGCACGACCCGAAAGAAATTCCAAATTTTTTGCGCGAGATCCAAAACTACGATCTTGTGATCGGTTCGCGGTATATTCCGGGCGCGCACATTAGCAACTGGCCGCGGCGCCGGCTGCTGCTTTCGTACAATGCGAACGTCTATGCCCGCGTCATTACCGGCATTCCGGTACGCGATGCCACCGCGGGCTTTAAGTGTTTCCGCCGCGAAGTGCTGGAAGCCATCGACTTGGATGATATTCGATCGAATGGCTATGCCTTCCAAATCGAAATGCACTTTCGCGCGTGGCGCAAGGGATTTCGAATCAAGGAAATTCCCATTACTTTTGCCGATCGCGATGCGGGAACGAGCAAAATGAGCAAGGCGATTATCCGCGAAGCAGCCGGCATGGTCTGGAAGTTGAAAGCTCGCGCCGTCACGGGGGAATTATAAACAACGCTGCTATGGACCTTTCCATTATCATCGTCAGCTATAACGTGAAGGATTTCCTTCGCGGAGCGATTGCGAGCGTTCGCCGCTCGCTCACTGCCGGTGCATTGGAAGGAGAAATCATTGTCGTCGATAACGACTCGACCGATGGCAGTGCTACGATGCTCCGCGCAGAATTTCCCGAAGTCCATTTGTATGCGTTAAACGAAAACCTGGGCTTTGGTCGTGCGAACAATCTCGCGCTTCATTCCGCGAAGGGTGAATATTTGCTCCTGCTCAATCCCGATACGATTGTTGGCGAGGAAACACTTCGAACGATGGTCGATTTTATGCGCGCCCATCCCGAAGCGGGACTTGCCGGCTGTAAGCTTTTGAATGGCGACGGCTCGTTTCAACTTAGTTGCCGCAGAGGGTTCCCAACGCCCTGGGCAAGCTTCACAAAGCTGTTCGGGCTTGCCGGTCTCTTTCCAAATTCCAAACTTTTCGCGCGTTATAATCTTACCTATCTGCCGGTCGATGCGACGTACGAAGTCGATGCGTTGGGTGGCGCGTTCATGATGCTTTCGCGCCAAGCCTATGAAGCAACGAATGCGTTCGACGAGTCCTTCTTTATGTATGGCGAAGACCTGGATCTGTGCTATCGCGCGAAGCAGGCGGGGTTCAAAATTTTTTACGTGCATTCGACCGCGACGGTCCATTTTAAGGGCGAATCGACGCGACGCAGCGCGCTGAACGAAGTAAAAGTTTTTTACGAAGCGATGCATGTATTTGTAAAAAAGCATTACCGTGCTTCGTTCGTGTTCAGTCTTTTGCTTCAGTTCGGAATTCTTATTCGTACGGCTATCGCGCTGGTCCGAAAATATCGCCGTTCGCTTGCCCTTTTGATTCTCGACTATCTCATGATTGCGCTAGGCGTTCTCCTGACTTCCAAAATCCTGTTTGGCGTGTGGCTCGGTTTGCCCCGATGGGATTATCCCTCCGCTCTTGTTGTGCCTCCCGCCATCGCCGTCATCTTACTTTCAATATTGAAAGCCTATCAACCGGACCAACGGTCCCGGATTCGGCCCGTCGTCATTGCGGTACCTGCCATCCTGATTGGGCTTTCTTCGCTTACTTATTTCTTCAAAGAATTTCCATCCAGTCGGTCCTTTGTAGTCGTGGTGACGGCGATGACCGGCCTTCTCCTTCTGCTCGACCGGGCAGCACTCGATATGCTGCGGCGGCTTCGCAACGGCTTGGGAACGTCCGCAAACCCTCAACTTCGCAGAGCGCTCGTTATCGGCACGGGCGAGGAAGCGCTACGGATCGCGCGACTTTTGCAGCGAATGGAATTTCTGCGGCGTTCCGAAGTCGTTGGCTTAATCGATCGATCCCTCGAACGGTTGAATTCGAATGTCGACGGTTTTCAAATTTTGGGAGACACGAATATGGTCGCAAAAGTAGTACGCGATTACCGGGTAGCGGATGTGGTATTCGCCAGCGATGCCGTGCCGTATACCGAAGTTTTGGCAATCATGCAGCGAACGTCCGAGGAAAACCCTTCGATGCGTGTGAATTTTTCGATGGTGCCGGTCGCAAGCGACGTGTTGTTGGGAAAACAGAATATCGAACTGCTGACGGGCACCTCTGGCGATTCCGTTCCCCTTCTGCCCGTTGAATATAATTTGGAACGCTTCTCGCATCGAATCGCAAAACGACTGTTCGATGTAGCCGTAAGCGCGGCCGCATTGCCGGCCCTCGCGTGCGCGTCGCTCGTCAGTCCGACCAACGCACATCGGTCTCGTATGATGGAATGGCTCGAAATCTTTCGCGGTCAGCGCACGCTTGTTGGTGTCGCGGGACAGCTGGAAGGCGACGCGTATTATGCAAAGCCGGGACTCACCAGTCTCGCGGCTGTGGCTACGCGCGGAGGACCACGCGAAGAGGACACGCAACAATTCGACCAATACTACGCGCGGAATCATACGATCGGAATGGACTGCGAAATTCTGCTCAAAGCGTTATTCACCCGGCCAGCGGAAGGCAAGCACCCACGTTCCTAAGGAGAATCTATGGCACGAACAATTTTGGAATTTGAAAAGCCGCTGGACGATCTTGAAAAAAAGTATCAGGAGATGCTTGCGCTTTCCGAGACTGTCGAAATGACAAAAGAACTCGGCGCCCTGCGTGAACAAATCGAAACACTCACGCGCGAGACGTATCAGCATCTCACTCGCTGGCAACGCGTTCAGCTTGCACGGCATCCCGACCGACCTTATACGCTCGATTACATCCAATCGCTTTCTCCTGATTTTATCGAACTGCATGGCGATCGCGGCGTACGAGACGATCCCGCGATCGTTGGTGGATTTGGAACTCTCACCGAGATCGGCAGTGTGATGTGGATTGGCCATCAAAAAGGGAGGGACACAAAGCAAAATGTGTTTCGAAATTTTGGAATGCCGAATCCCGAAGGCTACCGAAAGGCTCTGCGTTTGATGAAGCTCGCAGAAAAGTTTGGTAAACCGATTATTACACTGCTCGATACGCCGGGCGCCTATCCTGGCATTGAAGCCGAGGAGCGCGGACAGGCTGAAGCCATTGCGCGCAATTTGTTCGAGATGGCGAAGCTCGAAGTTCCGATCGTCGTTGTTATCATTGGCGAAGGCGCTTCTGGCGGCGCGCTGGGAATTGGTTTGGGCGATAGAATTCTTATGCTGGAGAATGCGTGGTACAGCGTAATCTCGCCAGAAAGCTGCTCCTCGATCCTTTGGCGCAGTTGGAATTTTAAGGAACAAGCCGCGCAGGCACTGAAACTTACCGCTCCCGATCTACTTTCCGTTGGCGTAATCGACCGCATTCTTCCCGAACCACTCGGCGGCGCGCACCGCTCACCCGAAGTGATGTTTGAAACCCTGAAGGAGATTTTAGTCCAGGAACTTAAAATGCTGGAACATCAGTGGTCACTCGAATCGACTTCCGCGCTCGAACGCCGTTCGGAAAAATTTTCACGGATGGGTATGTGGAATGAAGGTCTCCCGGATACGAAGGCCTCTCGTTCACCGGTTCTACAAAATGGTGTGGAATTTGCGCCACCGTTTGCGCAACAGCTGTAATTCCGCGTGGTGTGCGCTCATGCGGCGCATTCCCCTGTTGACATGCCAATTTTTACAAGCCTTCTTTTCTTTTTCATCGCGCTCGCCTTCCTTCCGTTGGCGCTTCGGAATAGCCGCGCGCGATCGGCGTTGCGACAGCAAGTAGAACTTGATGATCGAATGAATCTCGGCGCATCCATTTGCATCGCGGCGGCACGAGAAGCCTTCGGAGTCGAGCTGGATCGGTCGCTGCAGAGCATTCAAACGCTCGATGTGCTAATCTCCGAAGGCTGGAGCGATTCGCTGCCCGATTCAGAAGCATCGAATGTGAAGCCAGACGATCTGACCTTTGTCTTCGCATCGTACCTCGGCATGACGGTTTGTCAGCACACCGATGCCCGTTGGCGTATCGAGAATGGTGCGACGGCCCTTTTTTTTCAATCGGCGAATACGCCGGCCTATCCCTTCGATCTGATCGAACAGAAGTTGCGTGATCCCGAGCACATCCATTTGGAGGAAGAGATCGAACGATGGGGACAACCAAACGAACACACCACTGGCGTTGACCATAATGAAAGACCAGCCGAGTAACGGATATATCGAACACGTCACTCCTATCCGCGTCCGCTATGCCGACACGGACCAAATGGGAATGGTCTATTATGGAAAATATTTCGAATATTTCGAGGTAGCTCGAACGGAGATGTTACGAGCTTGCGGATTGCCTTACGCCGAAATCGAAGCGGCCGGATTTTGGCTGCCTGTTTCCAAAGCGAGCGCAAAGTATCATCGCTCCGCAAAATATGACGATCTTCTTCGCGTGACGGCAAGCATGCCTCGGCTGGTTTCTGCCCGCCTCGAAATAACTTATGAAGCTCGGATCGACTCAACGAACGAGCTCATCGCCGAAGGAGCCACGACGCTCGTCTTCGTTTCGAGCGCTTCGGGTAAGCCGACGCGCCCCCCCCAAATTTATCGCGAGGCCATCGAACGCTTCGCCTCACCCCTCAACTCCCTTTCCCTGCTGGGAGAGCAGGCTTTCTAAAATGCAACCACTTTCCGACATCGAACGCCAGCGGATCCGCATCGCACTTGTCGAAGATGGCGGGCGCGAAGACATTACCTCCCTTGCCACCATCGAGGAACATGCCGAGGGTGTGGGAACCTTTCTTGCAAAAGCGGATGGAATCGTGGCCGGGCTTGACATTGCGCATCATACCTTTTTGCTTTACAATGTATTGCACGGCATTGCTTCGCCCGTCTTCGAGTTTGAAGCGATGACAGCGGATGGCGAGCCGGTACAATCGGGTGACATCCTGAGAACTGTTCGCGCCCGATTGCGGACGCTCCTCGCCGCGGAGCGGGTCGCGCTGAATTTCCTTCAGCGAATGTCCGGTATTGCCACGATGACGCGCGCCTTCGTCGATGCCGTTGCCGGCACGGAGGCGGTGATTCTCGATACGCGCAAGACCGCACCCCTCCTGCGTCCCTTCGATCGGCAGGCCGTGCGGATCGGAGGCGGCACGAACCATCGTTACGGACTGGGCGATATGGTCCTTGTAAAAGATAATCATATTGCGGCAAATGGTAATGACATACCTTTAGTCATCGCAAAACTGAAGGATTTTTTTGCGGATCCGGACCGTCAGCGCGTGCCGGTTGAAATAGAAGTTACTTCACTCGATCAATTCGAAACGGTGCTTCGTTTGGGAACTGGAATAATCGATCGCGTTCTGTTCGATAACTTCGAAGTAGAAAAGCTGCGCCAGGCTGTGGCCTTAAATAATGGTACCTACCAAACGGAAGCATCCGGTGGGATTTCGCTCGAAACGGTGCGAGCAGTGGCGGAAACGGGTGTGAATTTCATTTCGGTCGGCGCGCTCACCCACTCGGTCCGCGCACTTGATATTTCGTTTGAGATTATTTCCCTTTGACGATGGCCCTAATTTATATAAATAGCATTCGAGCTATTCTTTCTCTTTTCCTGTGCGGCATTTGTCCGTGGGTGGTTTTGGCCGGTTCGATCCACGGTATTGTCAAAAGTGATGGCACGGCCATCACGGGCGCCACAGTTCGGCTGCTCGAACTTGATCGCGAGACGCACTCCGGAGCAAATGGCGAATACGTATTCGACCAGATTCCACCTGGAACGTACCATATTTTCGTCCGCTCGATAGGGTATGCCTCCATGACCAAATCGGTGGAAGTCATGGAGGAATCGGCGGAGCTCTCATTTTCACTAACGGCCTCCGCAATACATGGGGAAGACGTCGTCGTTTCCGCCACGCCTTATGCGCGGCCAACGAGCGAGCAATATCAAGCAGTCGCTTCGAAATCGCAGGTGGAAGCGCACGAAAGTCCTGGCGCGAGCGTCGCCGAAGAGATCGCAGATATACCGGGCGTTTCGGTGCGATGGAACGGCTCCGCTCCCGCACGCCCGATGCTGCGTGGTCTCACGGATAACGACGTCCTCGTTTTAGAAAATGGGTTGCGAACCGGCGATATCTCGACATTCGACCCGGCGCATGCGATTCCGATCGAAGCCGCGGAAGTAGAAGAAGTGGATGTCGTTCGCGGGCCGGCGAGTGTAATGTTCGGCCCGAATGCGGTTGGTGGATTGGTGAACGTGATTACCAGCCTCGTTCCCGAAGCTTCGGACCAAACGGTTTCGGGCCGGGCATCTATTATGGGAAACTCCGTCAGCGATCTCTACTCCGGATATTTCAATACAACAGTAAGCGATGGTTCTTCGGCGCTTGCTATCGCTGCTGGAGGACTTCATTCCCAGGATGTAAAAATACCATCAGGAACGTACACCGATCCGGCGACGAATCAAACCTATCTACTGAACGCAATACCACAATCGTTCGATCGAACGTCGGAAGAGGGATTGGGATATTCTTATACCGGGAGCTTTGGAACAGTAGGCGCAGGCGCAAAGCATTACGCGATGAACTATGGGATTCCCGGCGACCCGTGGGACAGCACGTATATGAATCCTACGGTTTCTCGCATTCAGATGGATAAATACACTGTGGAATTGCGCGGTTTGTTTAATGTCGGCGGCTCTATTATCGATCAAATTCGCTTCCATGGAAACATCACCGATTACGTCCATTCCGAGCATCCAACGATTCCCGACTCCACCGGAACGATGCCCATTGAATTTGAACAGAATAATTTTCATCAAAACGGCTACAATGCCTCGCTGCAATTGGTGGAACAAAAAATGGGAGATTGGAACGGAACGCTTGGACTCTGGGCAAATTTCGACAATCTTAATATTGGGGGGCTGGAACCATTGGGACCGAATTCTCTCACGTCCGACGTGGCGGGATATGCCTACGAAGAATACGCCGCAAGCGAAAACACCAGACTGGAAGGCGCGCTACGCTATGATGTGAATCAAATCTCGACGTTCCCGGCGCCAAATTCCACGGCGCCGCTTTTTACCACTTTCAATCAGTCGCGTAACGAGAACGCATTCACAGGCTCGCTGGGAATTCTTCAGAAATGGTCGCAGGAACTCTCCGGTTCCATCAGCATTGGACGAAGCTTCCGTGCGCCCACGGTTCAGGAGCTGTGGGGCCGAGGGCCGGACGATGCGAGTCAGTCCTCAATTCTTGGCGATTCCACACTCGTGCCAGAAACCGGGCTGGAATTCGATGCTTCCTTCAAAGGTCAATGGCATTCATTCTCCTTTGAAGTTTCTCCATTCCTCAATCTCATAAGTAATTATCTCTATAGTTATTTCACCGGCGTGACGGACACGATCAATACTCCGAGCTACGAATACCGCCAATTTGCGCAAGCTAATGCTCGCCTCTTTGGCTTGGAAGCGACCACTTCGATCCAACTCATGGAGCATTGGGCTTTGACTGCCAGCGGCAGCTATGTGAATGCCTCTATTGTAAACGATAGCACTACGCCGCTGCCGTTCATACCGCCGCTCAAGGGAATTCTGCGTTTGGATTATCTCGATAACGTTTATTCCGGCACAATCGAATGGCGGCTCGCTGCGCCGCAATACCGGCTGGGGCCAGGAGACGATTCGGTACAGGGTTATAGCGTCGTCAATATTGGCGCGGGGATTCGCCTGACCTCCGGCAGCGCGGTGCATTACATTAGCGTTCATTGCGATAACCTTTTGAACCAATTGTATCGCGATAATTTATCGGTGATACACGATTTCCTTCCCCAGCCGGGACGCGGGTTCCGGCTCGCGTACGACGTAATTTATTAATATTGCGTTTCCACCGGGAGAATAACCCACACTTGAGGTTGTTATACGTATGGCACCCAAACTCAGCCGTTGGTCATGAAGTATTTCCTCACCTCGATAATTTTGTGTTTTTGCATTTCGATTTCCGCGCTACCGCTCCGCGCGCAGGAATCCGTGGCGACGGTGTTCGGCCATGTGCATCTGCAAAGCCCGGACGATGCGCAAAACATGCTTTTTGGAATGCAGGAGGTTACGTCTGGAACGATGATCGAGACTGCGCCGCCCGACACCAGCGGCGCGTTTGAGTTCCCTTTATTACCGTTTGCTACCTATGACCTCTACGTTCGCGAGCAGGATCATTCTTTCTTTATTCGGCGCATCCAAGTTGCATCGCCTGTCCCCATTCACATCGAATTGGATTCCATTCCGAGCTTAGACACTACGGCCATTTCTCCTAAATGGATTCTATCAGAATCCGAAGTCCACACGCTAGTTACCGCGCCACTCATCAATCAATTGCCCGTTGCGAATACGATAGACGGCATCGACGCGATGGAACGGAAGATGCCTGGCATCGTATCTGGAGAAAATAGCTGGATGCATTTGCGTGGCGAAGACCCCGCACCGGAGTTCGTTATCGATGGAATTCCCATTACGACGGAAGAAACTCGTACCACCATGCCGCTTTTGGATGCGAGTTTTATCGAATCTGCCGAGATGCTTCGTGGCGCACTCGATCCGCGCTATGGTGCGAACGGGGTCCTCAATATCAACACGAAATCGGGCTTCAACGCGACGACGTTCGGCCATGCGGAATATAGCATTGGCACGCTCGGAAATTCTTCACAGGGTGTCGATTTAGGTGGACGAGGCGGAAATATATTCGCTTATTATGGTTCGTACGGCAGCTTTAACACCAATCGCTATCTCGATCCGATCAGTGGCCCGGATCCCAACCATACCAATGGCAGTGGAAGCGATTATTTTGGGAAGCTCGAGATCCTTCCTTCGAGCGACCTCACGATTTCCTTGCTGGGATATTATGGCGCCACAAGCTTTCAAATTCCCAATCTTTCGACCGTCACCTTGCAGGATCAGGACAATTCGATTATCGCGACTACGTTCTCTGCGCGGATTGACTATGATCTTTCGCCTTCGTCCGTTCTGAGCGGGATGGGTTATACGCGCCGGCAATCGTCCTCTTATACCAGTAATGGAATTAGCGGCATAACCGATTCCGCAAGCCGCGCAACCGCCATGTTGAGCAATCAATATTTTATTGGCGCACGTAGCGAGAATTTCGAATCGGGTGGCGAGCTTTCCTATTCCGCGCGAACCGATTGGTTCGGAGCGAGGAATGATTTCAATATTACCGCACAGGGAGAAATATTTCCACTTCAGCAATATCTCACGTTTGCCGCAACAAATGTCGCTATTCCCGACTCGGGCATAGGCAACCTTGCGAATCCTTTTCTTGTCGATACCAGCGCAACGGGCAAGCGAATTTCCGCATACGTGGAAGACCGTATCACCACTGCCGATTGGACGATCTCGGGTGGCTTGCGCTACGATCTTTACGATTTGCTTGCTGCAGAAAGCGGGATTTCGCCGCGCATCAATCTGGCGTACCGCGCATGCGAGCAGCTTACGCTGCGAGCATCCTACAATCGGATATTTCAGCAAGCGCCGCTCGAAAATTATCTCATTTCCAGTTCTTCGGAAGCGGCTCTCGCAATGGGAGCGTCCCAAAATATTGTGCAACCGGAGCAATCGAATAATTTTGAACTTGGCGCTAATTATCAATTCAGTAGATATGTGAGCTTGGATGCAAGCGGCTATTACAAATCGCTTACAAACATGCTTGCCTCGTTCGAGCTTGGGAATTCGGGAGTTTACTTTCCGGCGAATATCAAGAATGGAACGATCTACGGCGGCGAGTTGGAATTGCTATTGAAGAATTGGAATCATCTCTCTGGGATGCTCGCCGTTTCGTCGTGCCGTTCCGAAGGGATCGTTCCGGCAGATGGCTCTTCGCCGTATACTGCGGGACTCGTAATCGGCGGTCTCGCTCAAAACTATGCGATGGCGTCGCAGGGCCAAAGCCATTTTTATACGGAGGACGCGGAGCCGCTCGCAGCTTCGTTTCTCATCCGGTATGATCCGGGAGTGTATTTCTTTGCTCTCGGCGGACGGTATGATCAGGGTCTCCCTTTTGGATATATCGTGCCAGAAGGAGTCTCCCCTAACCCGGTTGCCGCCCAGAATTTAGTGAATTTGAATTCCAGTTCGACGGAGCAATCTATAAAGCCGCATGTAACATTCGATTTTTCCACCGGATATAATCTTTCGCATTTTGGATTGCCGATCCTGGTAAGCGCGAGCGTTATCAACATTTTTAACACAGAATATCTGACTGCATACGAGCCGGTCGCGGGCGGCGCGCATTATGGAATGCCACGCACCTTCCTTATTGAAGGAGAACTTTCGCCCTGAGGTCAACTAAGTTGCCCGCAACACGGTTTTACGCACCCGAATGAACGTTCTCAATCAGGCTCTCTCGTGGGTTCTCCCCGTTATTCCGAAATCCATCGTTCGCAAAGTGAGCGAACGCTACATCGCTGGCGCAACGCTGGACGATGCGATGCGAACGGTACAATCGCTTAACGCTAAAAGCGCAATGGCGACGACCGATGTACTCGGCGAATTTATTCAATCGCTGGACGAAGCGCGAGCAAACACCACCGAGTGCTGCGAAGTCTTGCGTCGTTTGCACAAGGATGGTGTACAAGGAAATCTTTCCATCAAGCTCACCTCGCTCGGCCTCGCGCTCGACCCCGAAGCATGTGAGAAGAACGTTCGCGAAATTCTGGTAACGGCTCGCGAGAATGGAAATCTCTTTGTCCGAATCGACATGGAAAATTCGCCTTACACGAGCCAAACAATTGATCTCTATCGCGTGCTTCGCTGGGAGTTCGCGAATGTTGGCGTGGTGCTGCAAGCCTATCTCCGTCGCACAAAAAGCGATATCGACGCGCTATTGGCCGAAGGCGTTGCCGATCGCGTTGTGACGAACGTTCGGCTCTGCAAAGGTATTTATGTGGAGCGCGAAGAGATCGCATTTCAGGGGCGGAAAGAAATTCAGGATAATTATCTCACATGCCTCGAATCGCTTCTCGCGGCGCGGGCATATGTTGGAATCGCCACGCATGACGATGTGCTGATCGAAGGTGCGAAGAAGCTTCTCCAAAAATATCATGTTGGCCGCGATGCGTTCGAATTTCAAATGCTCCTCGGCGTGCGCGAAAACGTTCGCGATGCTCTGATTCGGGAGGGATTTCGCCTCCGGGTGTATGTTCCGTTTGGACATGATTGGTACGGCTATTCGATGCGGCGGCTGAAAGAGAATCCGAAAATGGCAGGATATATTGCAAAGGCACTTTTTACCGGAAAGTAATGCGATGAAATTCAAGCACCTCTTTACGCTCGATGAAGCACAAACCACCCTTTCGGAAATCGAGCCGAAGCTAAAGACGATCGTTGCGCTCAAACAGGAGTGCGACCGGAAGGGCTATGACGTTCATCGCCACCAGTATTTCGGCGGCATGGGGCCGAATGGACAAAAAGCGTTTCCGCCGGAGATGGAGCAGCTCGTTGCGAACGTGACAGAACTCACGGATCTCGGCATTGAGATTAAAGATTTGGATAAAGGACTTATCGACTTCCCGCACCGCCGCGAAAATGGCAAGATCGTCTTTTTGTGTTACCTTTTAGGCGAGCCGGCAATCCTGGCCTGGCACACTGTCGAGGGCGGATTTCGTAACAGGAAAAATTTGGAGAGTTTATGACACGCGTCCTCGCCATTGATTATGGCACCAAGCGGATCGGCATCGCCCTATCCGATGAACTCCGAATGCTTGCCAGCCCGCGCGGAACGATTGTGAGCAGCCCCAAAGCGATCGAAGAAATTGTTAGACTGGTGCGGAGCGAGCACGTTGGCGCTGTCCTTCTCGGAATTCCCCGCACGCTTTCGAATACACAGAGTGCCATGACGGCAGAAGTGTTGCGCTTCCACGATAAACTCGCGATCGCGCTTGAACCGTTCGGCATACCGCTCGAAAAGCGGGATGAACGCCTCACTTCGCTCATCGCCGAAACGAATATTCGATCTCGCGAATTGCCGAAACAAAAGCGTGAACAAAAGTACCTCCGTGACGAAGAAGCGGCGAGAATTTTACTGCAGGAATATCTCGATCAGCGAAGCAGAGACTAATCTACTCACGGGCGAGGAATGGAACCAAGCCCTCACTTTCCTCTTTCTCAAGTCTTTCCAACATCTTCCACGCCCTTGATCGATAAACATATAATAGCCTTTGGCGGCGACGGGTTTTACACCGAACCGGAAAATAAGCTTACAGCAAACTTCCTTGTTGACTTAGCGCGGCGCAATCCGCCCAAAGTTTGCTTCGTGCCGACGGCCAGCGGCGACGCGGAAAGTTATGTGCAGGCATTTTACGCGCGCTACACGACGGACCTGTGTGAGCCTTCGCACTTGTATCTCTTCCGTCGCGAAGTGAAAGATCTGCGTGAGTTTCTTCTTTCGAAAGATGTGATTTATGTGGGCGGGGGAAACACGGCGAATATGCTGGCCATCTGGCGCGTGCATGGCGTGGATACGATTTTGCGCGAGGCCTATGAAGCTGGAATCGTGCTTTGCGGAACAAGCGCGGGCGCGCTCTGCTGGTTCGAATGTGGTGTGACCGATTCGTTTGGCCTCGATCTCGCGCCGTTATACGATGGCCTCGGATTTATTGGCGGCAGCGCATGCCCGCATTACGATAGCGAGGAACGGCGCCAGCCGCAATACCATAAGTTTGTGCGCGATGGCTTCCCCGCCGGCTATGCCATAGATGAAGGTGCCGGAGGGCATTTTGTAAATGGCGAATTTCGCGAAGGCGTGAGTTCGAAATCGAATGCACGCGTCTTACTTCTGCGGAAAGAAAAAAAGAGCCTTATCGAAATTCCGCTGCCTGTTCGCTACCTTGGGGGAAAATAGCGCCCATGCAATCGACCTTTCGTGAAGAGAAACGGTTAAGCCGCTCAGCGAAGGAAACCGTTATTATCGGTGAGGAATTTGGCGATCAGTATCTCCGCGAAGGAACGGTCGTTTGCGTGCGCGGCGAATTGGGCGCCGGGAAGACCCATTTTATCAAAGGCATGGCCGGTTCGCTCGGCCTCGACGAGCGGGAATTAACTTCGCCAACGTTCGCACTGGCGCATGAATTCGATTGCTTCCTGCATGGTCAGCCCTTTCGACTATATCATCTCGATTGCTACCGGTTCGAAAAACCGGAAGAACTATTGGAATTAGGGGTAGAGGATTATCTTTATCCCCGATATGCCGCAACGATCATCGAATGGCCGGAACGGATTGCATCCCTTATTCCGAATGGCGCAGTCATGGTAGAAATACTGGTAATTTCTGAATACGAACGAGAAATTAAGTGGGCAATGTTGAATGATGAATCATGAAATGACCCATTTAACATTCCCCTTTCCTAAAGCGTGATTCTTCTCCTTGACACTTCCACCTCACATCTCGCCATTGGCATTGCCGATGCAGATGGAGCGATACTCCGCGAATTTCATGCGGATGCCGCTGAGGGTGAGCGCGGTATCCACGATGCGCGGCTGGCACTCGAAACAGCAAAGTTACTGCAAGAACTTGGAATTTCCAGTCGTGAACTGTCACGTGCCGGCTTAATCATTGGACCGGGAAGCTTTACGGGGTTAAGAATTGGGCTCTCATTCGTAAAAGGATTTTGCTTCGCGGCGGGTGCAGGTATCGTACCACTCACGCCGCATGAAGTAATGTTCGCGGAAATAATGGAAGCAAAGAATAGATTTTTTATCACTCCAGGCTATCGCCAGGATTTATTTTATGTAGCAAGTTCCGAGAAGATACAAAATATTCAAATGTTGCGGGCCGAAGATTTTGTTAAACGAGGAGACGTTGCTGTGATCGCTCATGAGTATTTTCTTCTTCATCCTTCACCGTTCCTCCCCGAAGCTACTTCGTTTATTTCGCCGTCGCTTTCAACGATGGGCCGCCTTACGTCGATGTATCCGGAACCGCTACGCAAGGAAAAACTCGATGCGCTCGAACCATTGTATCTTACAGAGTTCCAAGCCACCCTGTAAAACAGAAGCACCCGCCTCGAAGGCGGGTGCTATCCATTACAAGTATAAGATTTACTATCGCTCGCGCCTTTCTTGCGCTTCGCGTTCTTCCTCGGCCTGATGGCGAGTTGCCCAGTGGCCGGCGTAGAAATCATACCCATCGCCGCGCGAAATATAGCGAGGCGCAACCCAGACCATCGCTTGCGACGGTGGCACCTGCCACGAACCCGGAGTCCAAACATAGGATTGGGTTAATGCATCGAACCGATAATATCCCGGCGTCCAGATTGCGGTTGGCTGTGGCCGAGGCGGAAGGATTTCTGTTCGAATCGCGGGCGGCGTAAGTCGCACGTGAAGATGTATTTGTGAATATGCTGGCGTATTATGTGCTATTCCCGCAAACGCGAAAAAGCTACAGAGCGCGAGCATTCGCATAAGTTTACCCATAGAACTAACCTCTTTCTAAATAAAGAATAATGTAAGCACTGTTCTTATAATAGTGCAAATCATTCAATATAGGAAGTACAACTATTCTGCCGAACAAGATCGATATACCTTTCCAAAAGCTTATGAAAGGCAAAGCGGAAAGAAAAATACTTTAGGTTAGCATCGTCATTTCGAACCTGCGGTAGACGCGTCAGCGCTAAAAGCGTGGCGCGGGTAATGGAATAAAAGCATATAGCCACCCGCGATAATCATTCCGATCGAAATCCACTGCGCCATCGAAAGGCCCCAGTAGAGCGGGTTAATGCGGATAAATTCGATGAGCAGCCGTTCGATACCCATCACCACTAACACAATCGAAAATACTTTGCCAATTTGAGCGTCGAATTTTTTCCGATTGCTCCATATGAAAATAAAGGCGATCACGCAAAAGAGTGTTTCATAGAGTGGCGCGGGATGGACCGTCACCACCTGATCGAATCGAGAAATCCGACCAAAGGGATCCTGCCCTACCGTGATCGAAGCAAGCGAATCGTAATGCCACGCCGAACGCTGGGCCGGGTACATTCGGAAATAATCGATAAGTGTATAGGTTGGCTTGGCCGTTCCATTAGGGTAAGACATTGCCCAGGGCAAGCGTGACGGAATGCCGTAATCGCCATCGCCCGCAAGTTGGCAGCCGATGCGGCCAATGCCATATGCCAGCAGCACAAGGGGCGAGATCATATCGGCAATGAGAGCGAAACGAAGCCCTTTGCGCTTGATATAGAAGTAAATCCACGCCATCGCCACGAGGAAACCGCCGTAAAAAGTAAGACCTGCCGGAGAAAAGGTTTGGCCGATCGGATCGCGAATAAAATCTCCCCAATTTTCCAGGATCGAAAAAAGCTTACTTCCCGCGACACCGCCAATAAGCGCTATAATCGTAATTTGGCCGCCGAGACGCGGGTCCAGCCCACGGCGATGCAGCTCGATAGAAAGAAAATAACTCGCGACGATAAATGCCACGGCCAGCATAAGGCCATAGCTATACAAGGTAATCGGCCCGATGTGAAAAAGTATGGGGTGCATGGAAACACATTTAACGGACGGGCACCGGAGTTTGTTACCACAGATTTAGAGGGGCTCGGATTACGACTTTTATGATTTTATTGAGAGGAAGATTTTTTGACCGGAGGAAGAGAAATCCACTTGCAAGGTACGAAGCAAAGCAATCTACATCAACGGATTGCTTCGTTGGACGAATCTCCCTTCGATCGACCCGTCCCACTCGCAATGACAGCAACTTTGACCTCATCACAGCTTCCGTGTCGCTATTGCTATGCATGGGACTTTTCAGCGGACTTATCGGCTGCGACCGAATGGAACCCGTCCAGCGAGTTAGCGACAAGATTAGGATTGTCGCCGCCGAAAATTTTTATGGCGGCGTGGCGCAGGAAATTGCCGGGGATTCCGCCAATGTCATTAGCATTTTAATCAATCCTAATCAAAATCCGCACGAATTCATCACAGACGCTTCCACCGCAAAGGCCGTTGCCGATGCCGACATCGTAATATATAATGGTATGGGCTATGACGATTGGATGGAGAAGCTTCTAAATGTGCCTGGGAACTCAAAGCGAGCCATCGTTCGCGTTGCCGATTTGATCGGCACAAAAGCAGACGACGACCCGCATCTTTGGTACGATCCGCGCACGATGCCCGTGCTCGCGGAGCGGCTCGCAAAAATTTTGAAGAAACCGGAGAATTTCGATCGCTTTCAAGAGGAGATGGCAGCGACAACATCGAGTATTTCCGCCATCAAATCGAAATACAATGGAACACCCGTTGCGGCCACCGAGCCGGTATTCCATTACATGGCTCGAGCCTTGGGATTCAAAATGGAGCATGAAGGCTTTCAACATGCCATAATGAACGGCACCGAACCCAGCTTTGAACAAACCGCGAATTTTGAAAAGAGTCTGCGCGAAAAAGCGGTGAAGATCCTTTTTTATAATAGTCAGGTCACAAGCCCTGCCACCGAGCGGATGGTATCGCTTGCGAAAATGAGTGGTATTTCTGTTGTTGGTGTGACGGAGATGCAGCCATCCGATGCAAAAAATTATGTTGGCTGGATTCTCTCCGAATTAAAGAAAATAGAGAGCGCCCTCTCGGTAAGCCATTGACACCCATTATTTCACTAAACGACGTTGGCGTTCGGCTTGGCGGACGCGAGATCCTGCGCGAGGTCTCCGCGGACATTTTTGCGGGAGAATTCATCGGTGTTCTTGGGCCGAATGGTGCTGGTAAGTCGACGTTAATGCGCTGCTTGCTCGGCCTCATTCCTTGTTCCACTGGGGAAGCTTCCATCTTTGGAGCACACCCGGGTCACGCGAACCGAGCGATAGGTTATATGCCGCAATCGCGTGCTCACTTCGAAAACACGGCGCTCAGCGCCCGAACATTAGTTGCGGCAGTTGAAGGCGGCAATCGCTGGGGAACGCCATGGATCTCGCGGACGTCGCGCGCGGAAGTGGATCGGGCCTTGCAAATCGCTGGCGCGGAGGAATATGCGGAACGGCCGTTTGATGTATTATCGGGCGGCGAAAAACAACGCATTATGCTGGCGCAGGCATTAATCGGGAATCCGCGTCTTCTGATTCTCGATGAGCCGCTTATCAGTCTCGATCCGCGAAATCAGGCGCGGATGATCGAGTGTGTCGCCAACATTAAAGCCACGACCGGCGCGACGATCTTATTTGTCGCGCATGACATCAACCCCCTGATCGGCGTCATGGACCGCGTACTGTATGTTGCAGGAGGAAGAGCCGCCATCGGCGCAGTCGTGGACGTTATTTCGAGTGACACCCTCACCGCGCTTTACGGCACAAAAATCCACGTCGTTCGAGCGGAGGGTAGAATCTTTATTGTTGCTGCCGAAGGAAACGTCACCGAGGCGGGCATCGCCCACGACGATCATCACGACCATGATTAATCAATTCACCAGCTATTTATCGTACGAGTTCGTTCGCAACGCACTCCTTGCCGGTTCTTTGGCAGCGATCCTGGGTGCGGTGGTCGGCTATTTTGTAATTATTCGGAGGGTAAGTTTTGCCGCACACGCGCTGGCTCATATTGGCTTTACCGGCGCGACCGGCGCGGCACTCTTTGCGCTAAATCCGTTGGAAGGAATGCTCGTCATTTCCGTTCTGGCCGGCATTGTAATGGGCGCAACCGGAAATCGTTTGGAACGGAGCGATGTAGCGATTGGCATGACGCTCTCCATTGCGCTCGGCATTGGCATGTTATTTTTGACTCTCTATAAAGGCTATTCCGGACAGGCATCCGCCATCCTATTCGGAAATATTTTCGGCGTTTCCCATGCGCAAATAATTCAGACGGTTATTCTTTCGGCGATCGGATTGTCTCTCCTGTTCGCCTTTTCGCGGAAGCTTTTTTTCGCAAGCATTCAGCCCGATCTGGCCGAAGCGCGCGGGATTTCGCTCTCGCAATTGTCCATTGCGTTTATGACGATTCTCGCGATCTCGGTTAGTTTAGCCAGCCAGGTCGTAGGCATTCTGCTGGTATTTGCTTTGGTCATTGGGCCGGCCGGAATTGCGGCGCGATTTTGCCGGAGTTTTTGGCCCGGAATGATTACGTCGATTGTTATTGCTTTAATTTCCGTTTGGGCCGGAATACTTCTCGCTATTCTCACAAGCTGGCCTCCGAGTTTTTGGATCACGGCGATACTTTTCGTACTCTACGTAATTACGGAAACGATTAGCCGCTTTACGTTTGGAACGAAATGAAACTTGGCATCATCGGAGCCATGCCGCAGGAGATCGACCGTATTGCGGAAGAGCTCGAAATGGAGTCTATCCAATCGGTCGCGGGACGGTCATATCATATCGGACACTTTGCTGGAATAGAAACCGTACTCGTGTTTTCGCGATGGGGTAAAGTGGCGGCGTCATCGACTGCCACCGTTCTTATCGAGCGGTTCGGCGTCGATTGCATTCTTTTTACCGGTGTAGCTGGCGCTGTTTCGGCGGCGCTGAATGTCGGCGATGTGGTTATCGCGGACCGATTGATTCAGCATGATTTCGATGTCAGCGCCGCGCGTATCATGGGTGATACAGGAATGCTTCCCAAGTTTGCAATTCCATTCCTCGGTATCAGCTATTTTCCGGTCGATCAACGGCTCGTGGAAGTTGCGAAGCAGGCGGCGGAAGAATATCTCGCCGAGGGTAACCACCCCCCGCCCCCCGCCTTGAAAAGGCGAGAGAGCGTCAAAGAGAGTGGGTGTGTATTTGTCGGCACGATTGCCAGCGGCGATCAATTCATTGCACATCCGGAAAAGATTGCGGAGCTACGCTCTGCGATTCCCGATCTGCTCTGTGTGGAGATGGAAGGTGCGGCCGTCGCGCAGGTCTGCCATGAGTATGGTCTGCCCTATCTCGTTATCCGCTCGATCTCGGACAAAGCCGATCATTCTGCGCCGATGGATTTTCTAAGTTTTGTCGAAAGCATTGCTCGGCAATATTCGCACGGGATTCTTAAACGACTTATTCCTCGTTTAGGGGACTTTAAATCAGGCACGGACTAATTTTTTTCAAACCAATGAGCATTACTCTCCTTTCCATCGTCACTCTTTGGACCGCCACCCTTTTCTCCACCACAATTCCGCTGGCTGCGCCTTCCCGCACTATAAGCACTCTTTCCAAAACCGACACCCTCGTCGTCACCGACACCGTGGTTACGGCGGATTCCGTCATTGATTGGGATAAAATGTCGAAAGCCGAGCGCAAGCAATACATGAAACAGGTCGTACTGCCAAAGCTGAAACCTATCATGCAGAATTTCGGCTCGAAGCAGTTCAAGGATGTAAAATGCGGCACGTGTCATGGTGCTGGCGCTCGTAATGGCCAGTTCAAAATGCCGAACCCAGAACTTGCAAAATTGCCAAATTCGCGCGCGGGATTCGAAAAACTTATGAAAGAAAAACCCGAATGGATGGAATTCATGGGAAAGACCATGAAGCCTTCCATGGCAAATCTGCTTAGCATGAAACAGTTCGATATGAAGACCGGCAAAGGCTTCGGATGCGGGAATTGCCATACGACAAAAGAATAACCACTATTGCCCTTCGGGAAATCTTTTCCGTCTTGTAAAGCCAGGTACAATATCGGCGCGCCTTGTTCGTCTTGCCGTCGTCACTGAAAGCATTTTATTCCATGCGCGCGTTTTTTTTCGCTTTTCTTCTTGTAGTGCTCGAAACGGTGGGGCATTCTGTGCCCGTTGCCGCACAGTCTGCAATTCCGATTTCGCTCGATGATGCCATTAATACCGCTCTTCATCGTGGCGAGGAAATTGACCTGGCGAAGGGCGAAGTCCGCTCCGCCGAAGGAAACGAGGAGATTGCTCGTAGCGGAATGCTGCCGCAAATTTCAGCTTCCGCAAATTATACGCGAACCCTCAAATCGCAATATAGCAGTTTATCCTCCCAGCCAGATACCGGTTCTGCCGCTGCGCTTGCCGGACTATTTAAGAACCTTCCATTCGGTCGCGCCAATGCCTATACACTCGGGCTAAATGCCTCACAAAACATCTTTACCGGCGGACGTTTGACTGCCCAGCAGGACGCCGCGCGCGCGCGCAAACATTCGGCGGATATCGACCTAAGCGCTGCCGAGGCACAACTTGTGCTCAATGTCACACAGAGTTACTACGACGCCATCCTTGCCGATACGATTGTAAAAATCTCACGCGATGCGCTTGCCGAAGCGGACGAAGTATATCGGCAAACCAATCTCGCCTATCAGGTTGGTGAAAAGGCGGAGTTCGATGCGTTGCGGGCGAAGGTCGCCCGCGATAATCAGATTCCGGTTGTACTACAAAGCGAAGACAATCGCGCCGATGCGTATTACCGCTTGAAGCAATTGCTGAATTACTCGCTCGATGATTCACTCCAGCTTACCACACCCATCGTCGATTCCCAGGCGCGGTTCGCGATGATGAGCGATACCGCGACCGATCGCCGCGCAAGCGTCGAACAGGCGATCGACAACGTACATGCCTCCAACGCGCAAGTCCGTATCGCGGAAAGCGCTCACTGGCCCCAGATTTCGATCAGTTCGAGTTATTCGCCCGTGGCATATCCGAGTAACCTTTTTCCGAACGGCAGCGATTGGCTAACGAATTGGACCGCCGGGATCAATCTTTCCATTCCGATTTATACCGGAGGAAATATTGGAGGCAATGTCGAAGTAGCGGAAGCGAGCGTCGAGCAAGCGGACGCGAGGCTCGAACAAACACGGGAAGCTGCCGCCATGGATGCCCGCACCGCGCTCAATACGTTGCATTCCGCCGAGGCGAATCTTCGTTCGACCGCAAGCACCGCCGCGGAAGCTCGCCGCGCGTATGACATTGCCAATGTCCGCTTTACGCAAGGCATTTCCACCGAAGTGGAGCTCGATGATGCGCGCATTCAGGAAGAGCAGGCACGCTCGAATTGGGCTCGAGCCGTCCGAAATTATCAGGTTGCCCGCGCGAAGCTGTCGCTGTTGAAGGATTTGCCCGTCAACCCCGCGCAAGCGCCGGTCGCAGCTTCGACGGCCCAAGGCGGCATTACTCAGCAATCGTCTTTTTCTCCAACGCAGCAGGCTACTGTTACTTCGGGATCTACTGCGCCTTCATCGTCATCGGGAGTCACCGCACCATGAGAACTTTACGAATTCATTATTCCATTATCCTTGTGGCGTTTGCGTTATCCGCATGTCATAAGGCCGCGCCACCGCCTCCGCCGGCGCCCGTGCAGCTTGGACCGGAGAGTTATTCCGTCGCGCAGATGGGCACGATCGAGAGCGGGCCGACCATCAGCGGAACGCTTGTACCGCGCGATCAGGCGGTCGTCCGCGCGCAAATTTCCGGCTCCGTGCTTCGGACGTTTGTCGATCAGGGCAAACGGGTTCAGGCCGGGGAAGTCCTTGCAACAATCGATAATAGTGCGCTCACCGATGCCGTAACGAGCGCGAAAAATGGTGTGACGAATGCCGAGAGTGCTCTCGAAGTTGCAAAGCGGGAGCAGGCACGGCAGGAAGCGCTGCTCAAATCGGGCGCGATTTCGCAGCAATCGGTCGATCAAGCGCACCGGAGTACCATAAACGCCGAGGCAGGTCTCTCGCAAGCGAAGTCCATGCTTGCAAACGCCGAAAAACAACTTGGGTACGCAACGGTCCGCGCCCCCTTCTCCGGAGTCGTAAGCGAAAAGAGCGTTTCCATTGGCGATGTCGTCCAGCAAGGGACCGTTCTTTTTACGATCGTCGATCCATCCACGCTGGAGCTTCAAGGAACGGTTCCAGCGAACGCGCTTAACATCGTCCATACCGGACTCCAGATAACCTTCAACGTAACGGGTTATCCGGAACAAGCCTTTACCGGCACGATCACGCGCATCAATCCTACAGCCGATCCGATGACGCGTCAAGTTCGCGTGTATGCAGAGATTCCGAACAAGGGGCAGGCCCTTGTCGGCGGCCTCTATGCGGAAGGGCGTATCGCGAGCGTCCTGAAGACTACGCTAATGCTACCGGCGGATGCGGTCGATCGAAAGACGGTGACGCCGGCGGTGATCAAAATCGAACAGGGTACGGTCATTCGCAAAACCGTTGCGCTCGGCACCTTCGATGAAAAAAACAATCTTATCGAAATTACGGAAGGACTCGCTCCCGGCGACACCGTACTGCGCGGCTCCGCGAGAGACCTTACCTTGGGAACCAAGGTTCGGACCGTAATGGCTTCCACGCACGATACTATACCAAAATAATATTCTCGAACCGGCTCTATGCCATAGATCCCACATCGAGAAAGGTTTACGAATATGTTTATCTCCGATTTTGCCATTAAACGGCCCGTCGTCACGGTGACGACGATGCTTGCGCTCGTCATCTTCGGCCTCTTCGCGCTTCATAGCTTACAGATTGACGAGTTCCCGGACGTAACAAGTCCGGTAGTCGTTGTGATGGTCCCTTATCCTGGCGCGTCGCCGGAGCAAGTCGAACGCGAAATTGTCGATCGCATGGAAGAGGCGTTCGGCGGTATTAGCGGTATGGATGTCATGAATTCGAAGTCCATGGATGGCTTCGCGATGATTACCTGCCAATTTCTTTTCTCGAAAAATGCCGATCAGGCGATGCAGGATATTCGCGATGCTATCAGCGGAATTCAAAACGATCTGCCGCCGGAAATGAAACCGCCCATCCTGAAAAAATATGATCCCGACGATATGCCCATTGTGTCCGTCATTTTACGGTCGCCCGGTATGTCCCCGGCGGACCTTACTGCGATGGCGGATCCTGGGATTACAAAAGAAATTCGCGCGATCAACGGTGTCGCGCAAGCGACGGTCTCGGGCGCCGTTAATCGGGAAATTGCCGTGAATCTTCGCCCAGCCGATCTGGAAGCGAATAATGTCAGCGTCTCGCAGGTGGTACAAGCGCTCGAATCGCAAAATCTTGCGACGCCCGTCGGCGCGTTGCAAAATGCAAGCGAAGAGCAGTCGATCCGTTTGCAAGGCCGGATCGAGGATCCGGAGCAATTCAAGACCGTTCCTATTTTGACGCGCGGGGGACAAGTCATTCGGCTTTCGGACGTGGCGGATGTAAAGGACACCGCGCAGGAAGCGCGGTCGCTCGCAATTTATAACGGCGTCGAAGCGGTAGGGCTCGATATTACAAAAGCGAAAGGTTCCAGTACGGCAACCGTCTCCGACAATGTCAAAAGTGCGCTCGATGACATTCGAAAAACGCTGCCGCCCGGTACCACGCTCGATGTCATCCGCGACGCTGGAGTCCGGGTAACAGGTTCGGTCAAGAATGTTAACGATACGCTTCTCATCGGCGCGCTGCTCACGGTGCTGGTCGTTTTTCTGTTTCTGAATTCCTGGCGGTCGACGGTGATTACGGGAATCGCGCTCCCGGTCTCGGTGCTTGCGGCATTCATCGCCGTGCTGGCAGCGGGCTTTACGCTGAACGTCATGTCGCTTATGGGGCTCTCGCTCGCGATCGGAATATTGATCGACGATGCCATTGTCGTCCGCGAAAACATCGTGCGGCATATCGAAATGGGCGAAGACCATCTAACGGCATCGCATACCGGGACGAATGAGATCGGTCTTGCTGTCACGGCAACGACTTTTTCCATCGTGGCCGTTTTCGTTCCCGTTGCGTTCATGCCCGGTATTTCAGGACAGTGGTTCAAGCCATTCGCCCTCACGATCGCTTGTGCGGTGATGGTCTCCCTTTTTGTAAGCTTCTCACTCGATCCCATGCTCTCGGCCTATTGGCCGGATCCGCAAACAGAATCCCATGAGCGAAAAAATGGGCTGGCCCGTTTGCTCGACCGCTTCAACAACTGGTTCAACCGAAAAGCGGACGGATACAAAAAAATCGTCGGATGGGCGCTCGATCATCGATGGGCGATGGTCGGCCTCGCCGCCGTTGCCTTTTTTGGAGCAATCTTCATCCAAGCGAAATTCGGTGGCTTTGGCTTTGCGCCAATCAGCGACCGTTCCGAACTCAATCTTTCGGTCGAAGCCCCTCCCGGGTCGTCGCTCGAATATACCAAGGCCAAGTGCGAGGAAATCACAACGCTTGTCCGCTCGCATAAAGAGGTGCCGTATACCTACACGACTATTGGCAACACGGGAACGATGCTGGGCACATCTTCCAGTTCTGGTGACGTCACCGCTGCCAACATCTATGTCAAGATGGTCCCGAAAAAGGACCGCACTATTTCCGAAGAGGAGTTCGCTGCGATGGTGCGGCACGATGTCGCGAGCATCGGTGGGGTAAAAGCATATGTTTTTTCCGACCCCTGGGGCAGTGGAATTAAACAGATTCAATTGCAAATTCGCGGCACCAACGATGCCTCGATGGAACAGGCTGCGGATATGATCGAAAATGTATTTAATCATACCAAAGGCGCTGTCGATGTCGGGCTTTCAACCAAAGGACAAAAGCCGGAGATCGAAGTGAACTTGCGGCGCGGCCTCATCGGGACCATGGGTCTTACAGCCGGTGCAACGGCACAATCGCTCATGCCGGCCTTCGCGGGTCTTAAGACGGGCGATTGGGTCGATCCAACCGGCAAAACGCGCGACGTGACGGTCCGCCTGGCAGCACCTGCACGGGAGAATGCTTCCGACTTACTCCAGGTGCCCATTGTGGTGGGTGGATCGCCCGCGCCGGCTTCCGGCGGAGCGGGAACCGTTCCCACCGTTGGAACGGCGCAGTCCACCGCGGTCGTGCCGCTCGGACAAATTGCCGATATCAAACAAGGTCTTGGCCCTGCGGAGATCGACCATCTCGACCAGGATCGCGTCATCAACGTCGAAGCGAATACTTCGGGTCGTTCTTTGGGTGAAGTGACGACCGACATCCAAAATGGCATCGCAAAACTCCATCTTCCGCCCGGCATCCAAATTTCCTCCGGGGCACAGGCAAAAAACCAGGCGGAGATGTTCGGCTCGATGATCGCCGCGCTGGGCCTGGCAATTTTGCTCATGTACCTTATCCTCGTCGTGCAGTTCGGCTCGTTCCTCGACCCCATGGCTATCTTGCTTTCGCTTCCGCTTTCGCTGATTGGAGTCGTTCTCATGCTGCTCTTCACGGGCGATGCGCTTAATATTATGTCCATGATCGGAATCATGATGCTCATGGGTATCGTGGCAAAAAACGCGATCCTGCTTATCGACTTCGCAAAGTGGCAGCATGAAGCGGGAATGCCATTGCGCGAAGCGCTCATTGAAGCGGGCCGTGTTCGTCTCCGGCCCATTATCATGACGACCGTCGCACTCGTGGCTGGAATGATTCCGGTTGCCCTCGGGATCGGGGAAGGCGCCGATTTCCGCGCTCCTCTTGGCCGCGCTGTCATCGGCGGCGTGATTACTTCGACGGTTCTTACCTTGGTCGTTATCCCAACGATCTACGAAATCTTCTCGGAATGGCGAGCAAAATTCCGGCGCCTCTTCCGAAAAGAAATCGTCCACGAAGCGATAGTTGCTCCGGCGATCGATCAGGTAGCGTAAGCACACAAATAAATTTCGAGCAGCGGAAATCGATCCCTGTGTTGGCAGGGAGGCCTCTGCCCGCATTCTACGGAAGAAAGGTTTTTCCCGATTCTGAACTTTCTTCCATTTCCATATGCTTTTTACCTCGAATTTTTATTATGAAACGACGAGTCTTTAGCGGCATCCAACCTTCGAACGTGATCCACATCGGTAATTATATCGGCGCGGTCAAACGGTGGGTGGCATCGCAGGACGATCCGACGAAAGAAAATATCTTTTGTATCGTCGATCTTCATGCGCTCACGGTTCCGCAGGATCCTGCAATCCTTCGTGAACGGACAATGGATCTGCTGGCGCTCTTTCTCGCCGTGGGGCTTGATCCAAGCAAAAGCGTTCTCTTCGTTCAGAGTCACGTCAGCGTTCATGCCGAGGGCGCGTGGCTGCTCAACTGTGTTACGCCCGAAGGGTGGTTGAAGAAGATGACGCAGTATAAGGACAAATCCCAAAAGCAGGAGACGATCCTTACCGGCCTGCTCGATTATCCTGTATTGATGGCGGCGGATATTTTATTTTACGATACGCACGAAGTTCCTGTCGGCGAAGATCAGAAGCAGCATGTCGAACTCGCACGGAATATCGCCGAACGCTTCAATTATCATTATGGCGAAACGTTTATCGTCCCAGAACCAATGATCGCTGCTTCCGGCGCGCGAATCATGGGATTGGACGATCCCACCGCAAAAATGTCCAAAAGCATGGGCGACGTGAAGGGACACGCCATTAACCTGCTCGACGATCCGAAGGACATCGAACGAACGGTCTTGCGCGCGAAAACGGATTCGGGTTCGGACATTCTATTCTCGAAAGATCCGGCTAAAGCCGGCGTCAACAATCTGTTAACGATATATCAGGCGCTGACGGGCAAGGCGGTGGAAGCAGTGGAACGAGATTTTGCGAATGCGCGCGGGTATGGAGATTTGAAAAAGGCGGTTGCCGAAATTATCATCGCCACGACCGATCCCATTCGCGCTCTCCATCGCGAGCTTATTACAAATCGCGGAGAGTTGGAACGATTAATGCGCGCGGGCGCGGAAAAAGCACGCGCAATTTCAGAACCACGACTAAATGATGTAAAGCACAAAATGGGACTCCTCGCGCAATGACTTCCGGAAGCGAACCTTCGTATCTTAAGAATGACCGTGTCCACGCCCAACGGTGAGCATCCTATGTTTCAAAAATCATGGAGGAAGGAATACATCGACTCCCTTCGCGCTGCACGTCCCAATTATCTCATCCTCAGTTCAATTCCACCTTCGTGGGTTGGCCGAAGACTCGAACCTCCGATCCGTTCCATCCACGACATTCCCGGCTTCGATAGCGAGATTTTTCCGCATTATCGATTCGATACCGTCATGGGAACGTATGTTCTTTTCAAGCGGCGGGACTGAATTATGCCGTTGCTACGTGTTTCTCCAAAAATCCTTCCATCGCTTCGTACATCTCAAACCGATTCTCTTCGTTGTGGAAGCCGTGTCCTTCATTTTCCTTCACTAAATAGGGCACGTCGATGCCACGCTTTCGCAATGCATCGACAATTTGGTTCGACTCCTCGATGTTCACTCGTGGGTCCTTCGCACCCTGGGCCACCATGAGCGGCGCGCGAATGCGGTCCACATGAAATACGGGGCTTGCGGCCGCAAGGAGGTCCTTATCTTTTTCCGGATGCCCGACCATTTCGTACATCGATTCCAGAAACGGTTTCCAATAGGGCGGTATTGTTTCCATGAAGGTGAAGAGATTCGAGACGCCGACGTAGTCAATGCCGCATGCATATAGTTCCGGCGAGAAGGTCAACCCCGCGAGCGTGCAATAGCCGCCGTAGCTACCGCCGTAAATCGCGATCCGTTTGGGGTCGGCAATGCCTTCTTTAATCAGCCAGAGCACGCCATCGCTCACATCATCCTGCATTTTGCGGCCCCATTGCTTAAAGGAGGCTTCCCAAAATTTCCGGCCATAACCGGTTGAGCCTCGGTAGTTTACCTGCAACACTGCATAGCCTCGGTTGGCAAGGAATTGCACCTCCGGATTGTATGTCCATCGGTCGCGCACCCATGGGCCGCCATGTGGATTCACTACGACGGGCAAATTCTTTGGGGCTTTACCTATGGGGAGCGTCAGATAACCATGAATCATCAGCCCATCCCGCGATTCGAAGCTGATGGGCTTCATCGGTGCCAGCTTCGCTTCCTCGAGCCAGGGGCTAACATTCGCAAGCTTTTGAAGTTCATCCTTCTCGAAATCATACTGATAAAACGCGCCGAGCGAGCGATCGCTATACGTTCGAACGATGAAGATATTCTCGTCCTTCGTATGATCGACGACAGTAATCTCATAATTGGGTAGCTTTGCCGTCAGCCGTTCGAACAGCACACGAGTCCGCTCATCCAGGAATTCACGCTGTTGTTTCCAGGTCGTGTAACTAATTTGAGTAAGCACTTTTCGCTTTCGCGAAAAGGAAAGGCTGTCGAGATCGACTTCGGGATGCTCGTAGATCACTTCCAACTCACGAGCGTGCGCCATGTCATACTTGACGATAGCAAGCCGGTCACGTCCGAGATTGCTGAGCGCATATACCGCACGATTATCGAACGTAAAGAACATCGGTTCGAGCGCTTCTTTGAAATGGATTTGGAGCACTTCCTGGAACGGGGCTTCCTCACGATCCCGATAAAGGTAGGTCATGTTCACTCCATCGGTCGCAATCGCAATACGGACGTTGCCCTCGTGGTCTGTAATCCATCGCGTGATATTTCCCGGATTTTCCGCTACAAGCCGCATCGCGCCTGTCATCACATTCAAACGATAGACATCGAAGCACTGCGGATCGCGTTGATTCATGCCGATCAGTATCTCGTTTTCGATATCCTCCAACTCATCGACAACGTCTACCTTTACTCCCGCGAATGGGGTGAGGTCTCGATGTTCCGCGCCCTCCTTGTTCACCGCAAACAAATGATAATTCTCATCACCATCGAAATCGCGGGTATAGACAATGCAGTCATTGTTTTTCCACCAATAGGCGCTAATATCGCGCGCCGTTTCCGAGGTGACGCGGGTGACATTTCCTTTCCCTATCTCCCCACGCGGTTCAACGAAGACATTCATTCTCCGCTCGTAAGGCTCGGTGTGAGAAACATACCGGCCATCGGGAGAAATTCGAAAATTAGTTTTCTCAGGGTTGCGAAAAAAATCGCGGAGAGGTATCGTTCGATTAATTGGAGGCATAATCAAAATCAAAAGGATGGTCTGGCGGCGGCCGCAGATCAATTCAATGTAATAGAATGTCTTCAATTACCCGTTAGTTCTCCGGCATCGGAAAGAATTTCACGATAATGCCGAATCTAATTAGCCTCGCAAACGATTAAGGATAGTCGAATGGAATCCATCGCCACCGTGCCACTACCTGCCGCCCCAGCGAGCTATCCGGCTCCCCCCCTCTATAAAGTTCGGCTTTCGAAGGATGAACGGTCCTCGATGTTCGAGGGGCCGCTCGATTTGCTCCTGTTTTTTATTAAGCGGGACGAACTCGATATTTACGACATCCCGATCACTCGGATCACGCAGGAATTCCTCGATTATCTTCGATTGATGACCGCGCTCGATCTCGAAATCGCGGGCGAATTTATTGTCGTCGCAGCAGAGCTATGCCAGATCAAAGCTCGGGTGCTGCTACCCCGTCAGGAAACGCCCGACGGCGCGGAAGAGGAAGATCCGCGGACCGATCTTGTTCGGCGCCTGCTCGAATACCGAAAGTTCAAGGAAATGGCTGAGGAGCTATTCGTTATGAGCGAAGAGCAGCGCAAAGTTTATTTCCGGCAATATTTTTCCGAGGACGAGCGGGTCGACGTGCCACAGGAAGAGGAAAATCTCCTGAAGAACGTTACGATCTTCCACTTGATGAGCGCCTTTCGCCGCGCGATCGAGCGTGCTCCCCGCATTAAGCGGACGCACGATGTCGAACTGATTCCCGTAACAATCGAAGAACAGTCCGAAATGATACTTTCCACGGTCTCGCTTCGAGGCGAAGTGAATTTTGGAGAATTGTTTACCGAATATGCGGAATCCATGAACGTTGAAGAATTTTCGCCCGCATTCCGCGTCTATATTGCCGTGACGTTTATTGCCATTCTGGATTTGGTGCGCAATCACTTCATCGCGCTCCGGCAGCATGGCGTTTATGATGATATTATTTTGTTCAAACCATAATCTAACCACCCTACCTCCTTCTTAAAAAAGAAGGGAATTCCATTTTTGATGCGTTACCAGTCTGCTGAATCCGTAGCACCGATCGTCGAAGCATTGCTTTTTGCGAGCGATGAGCCGCTCTCCGCGCAGGAACTCCGCGCGCTTATCTTAGGAGAAGAAATTCAAATGGAGGACCGATCCCCTACGGTGGAAGATCGATCTTCCGCGTCGGAGGATGCCCCGAAGGAAGAGAGTTCGGACGATCTGCCATTCGCGCTCAACCCCGAAATCGCCGTCGCCGCCGGACCCACCGAAACAGTCGCGGCTCCAGGCGAAAAGAAGCGCCGAAAGAAATCCCCGATGGAACTCTCGATCGTTCACGAGGCCGTGCAGCTTCTGAACGATGGGTATGAATCGACCGCCCGCGTGTTTCGTTTAATTGAGATCGCCGGCGGATACCAGTTCGCAACGCGTTCGGAATATGGCGAATATGTCGCGCGGCTCTTCCGCGAAAAATCGCGCCGCAGGCTTTCGGGCGCGGCGCTCGAAACCCTCGCTATTGTAGCTTACAAGCAGCCTGTTTCGAAAAATGACATTGAAAATATTCGAGGCGTCAATTGCGATGAAGTGCTGAAATCGCTGTTGGAGAAGAACCTCATTACAATTACCGGTCGCGCCGAGACGGTCGGACGGCCGCTCCTCTATGGCACAACGCTTGACTTCCTTCGCCATTTTGGCCTGCCGCGCATTCAGGACCTTCCGCGCCCGCGCGAGATCGAGGAGCTGATGAAGGAAGAATCCGTTCGAGCGACGACGCTCGAAGAAGCAGCGACCGAATTTGTCAGCCCCGATTTTGCAGCGTCCGAAAGTGATATTACCGTGGACGAAGCCATCGCCGTCGCAAAGGAGCTTGGCGAACGGATGATCGATCCGGACGAGGCCGGTTCAAGCCTCGAAGAAGAAATCGGTATTGGACTCGATCTTGCGGAGTTGGAACGAGCTTCGAATCACAACACGGACGGAACGAACTAACGAATCAATTCTCACCTGAACATGCCACCTTCACCACGCAAAGGACCCAAGCGGCCCATCCGTAAACCAACGGCGCGGCCAGCTTCGGCTACGAGACGTGCATCGGCCACGTTACGAACCCGTCCGACATCCTCACGTTCGGGTTCGGCACACCCACGTCCGTCACGAGGAGGGCCAAAGGCCAAGCCGATTGGCGATCGACCTCGGCTTCGAGGTGCGAAAATTGACCCTTTAAAAGGGTCCCGAACCGGGTTGGTAAAGAAATCCGATCGGCCCGCGGGCGCAGGCCGGTCTCCCGCTCGCGGACGTTCACCAATGGAGCGTCCCGTCCGTCGTTCGATCCGAACAACCGATTCCCACGAGCGAACCGGCCGAACTTCACGCCCAGCTTCTTCGGATCGGAAGTTTCCACCTCGGAAGACCGGCACACACGATCGGTCGTCCGCACCGGTTAAGCTTACCAAGAAAATTTCGATGGGCTCCTCGATTCCCATTTCGAAGTCCGCACGGTTGCCCATTAAGCGGATCGCATTGCCTATTAAAAGGACGGCTGCGCTTCCCATTAAAAAGATCGCATTACCCATTAAGAAAATATCGGCTGCACCAGAGGTAGCCCCGGAGGGTCAGCAATCACGAGAAACCGTCCGCCTGAATAAATATATCGCGAACGCCGGAATCACCTCTCGTCGCAAGGCGGACGAGTTAATTACTCAGGGAGCCGTCAGGATAAATGGCAAAGTGGTCACGGAATTGGGAGTACAGATAAAGCCGTATGAGGACCAGATTACGGTCAATGGGGAGGTCGTTTCGCCGCAACCGCGCATGGTCTATTTGCTACTGAACAAACCGAAGGACACGATCACGACAACGAACGATGAAAAAGATCGCACCACCGTACTCGATTATATTCAGACTTCCGAGCGCATCTATCCCGTCGGCCGCCTGGACCGTAACACGACCGGCGTTCTCCTTCTCACCAACGATGGAGAGCTTACCAACCGCCTGACGCATCCGAGCTTCGAAATTGAACGCGAGTATCATGCAACGTTAGACAAGCGATTGGAACACGCTGATGCCCGCAAAATCGCGGAAGGCGGCATCAATATTGGCGAAGGCGATGTGACCGGCCCAGCCGAACTGCTAACGATGGAGAACCCGAACGAAGTGATTCTAAAAATTCGTGAAGGCAAGAACCGCGAAGTCCGCCGAATTTTTGAAACGCTGGGGTACGAGGTCGAAAAACTCGATCGCACCAGCTTCGCCGGCCTTACGCACCGCGGCATGAGCCGTGGCGAATCCCGCCCACTTACCAATCCGGAAATCCACCGCCTAAAAGCGACGGCCGGAATGGAATTGTAATTGACACACCGGGACGCTTAATTATTGGTTCCCGCTATATCTACTCCGAAATAATTTAAAACCGGCCCTATCGGGTTAGCGAAGCCGCCATCGGTTCCCCCAGCAAAGCAGAGGCCGACGGGGTGATTACCATTCTGGGTTACGAGGAGCGACCCGGAGTCTCCGGCCTGAATAAAATCGGCGCCCGGAATGTAAATCTGGTCCACGAAGGTAGCGGTCTCGCCATTATCATAATCGACTTTGAGCGTAACATCGGTTGCGCCAATCGTTCCGGTCGTCAGTCCGGTGGTCCTTCCCACTTTTTGGACCGCCATGCCCACGGCGGCATTCTGCCACGTATGGCTCGGCGCGAACTGATCGGCTTCGTCATAGGAATTCGTAGTCGTCAGGCGAGCCACGGCGGCATCGAAGATATTGTTCGATGTAAAGCTCACTTTTTTATACGCGCTTAGGATTCCGATCTGCCCCGTCGGCAGGCCATAGTTATCGGCGCGGCCCGGCTGCACGATCGGCTCGCCAATGACCGCTGCATCCGAGCGGGCCAGGACATGATTGTTGCTCAGGATATATCGAATCCCATGTTTCACGACAATGCAGGCGATCGTGCCCGAAGAATTATCGCGCGAATTTCCCACGCTGACACCGCATGGCACCGTTGGCCGATAGGCGTCCGTATATGCATCGAGCGCGTGGACATGGCCAACGACTCGCACTTCCGTCGCGACTCCATTGATTGCGGCCGGGACGCTCGCGGCATCCGCTTGCGTAGCAGCAAAAATCATTACATGCCGCGAGCCATCGGCCGATTGCGCTGTGCCCGTTCCCACAATGCCCGGTTTGGCCATCAGCGTTTCGGTCGCACTCTTCAGGGCCAGTGTAACGGCATCGCCTTTACCGGCAGATGCCGGAGTATAGGAATAGGACGCAAGATAGGTCGAACTCGTATCCCAATTATCGGAAACGCCATCGCCGGGATAACCATAGGAGATCGTTGGCTCCGTGTAATAGAGCGAAGAGGCCGGGTTATCCGCGATCTCGGCATAGGCGGGATCGTTCGGGTTATAATTGGAATCGGAGGTTGAGGAGGCAGGATCGGAAATGGTCATGCAGCCTGCGAGGCTGGCCACGGCCGCTATGATGGAAGAGAGAACAATGATTTGAACAGGTCGCATATCAATTTTCTTCGTTTCTTTGTGGAGTTAGTGAAGAAAATTAACGCAACCCGTTCAGGAATGTTACTTTTTAGTATTTCATGGAAGAAATCTCGCGAAACCCAACAGCGGTACTAACATGCGGCAGAAGCTGTATCGGCTTCGATCATCTTTTCACATAGCGCCGCAAGCCGATGTAATTCTTCTTTGCTGAGACTTGCCGATATTTTTTGCTCGTACTCATGAAGCTTCGGGGCAATCGCGTCGAGTGTTTGAACACCCTTCCTGGTGATACGTACCCGAACAACACGGCGATCACCCGCCGAACGTTCGCGTTCGACCAAGCCCTGTTTTTCGAGCGTATCGATGCGGCGCGTTACATCCGGCGAGCGGTCGATCATGCGGCAGCCAATTTCCCCCGATGGATGCCCCTCTTCGCCGGCGCCACGAAGAATGCGAAGGATATTAAATTGCTCACCCGTTAATCCGGCTTCGGCAAGCACGCGGTCGACATTCGCTCGCAATTCGCTCGCCGTGACCATTAGCGCCAGCAAGGCTTCCTGCGCCGGACTTTCGAAGACCGACATACGAAGCCGTTTTTTTAGAATTTCTCCCATAAAACAATCAAACCCATTCGTTTCAACAACGATTCTCGACGGTCATACTTTTCAAAATTTCAGGATTTCGGGAAACTAATACCCGCGCCGAGCGTTTGCAACAATGACACTCATCGAGAACAGCCGAGGGATCAGGCCCGAAGACGCTGTAGCAACCGTTGAGATCCAGCCACGGGCGCATGCCAGGCACGGATTTCAAGTCGAGGTGCTAACTCCTGCTGATGACATCTAACGGTGTGCATCGGGAAGATGAGCCGAGGGGACACGCAACATTTAACGGTGTATAGCGTGGACCGGACGATAGAATCGTCCAAAGCTAAAACGACGCTCACTACTGGATGATCGATCATCCTCGTTTCGTGAGCACTCCGGAGGGATGGTATATCATCCGCGGAGATAGCATGAGTACTCATAGTATGAGCAATCATGCATCGCAAGGCCTATTCGGTTTCACTTCCGAATAGGGCTTTTTATTTGTAGCCGTTTTTTTGCAGCCGTTACCTTCCGGTAACGGCTGCAAAATCGGTTCTTCGGCTGGTTCTCCTGAGTGACATTTTTTTATAAAAAATCATCACTTATGCGACCAGAAACCCGCGCCATTCTTGCCACGACGCACACCGATTCCGAATACGGCTCGATCGGAACGCCGCTTTACCAAACCTCTAATTTCCGCTTCCGCGAACCGGGCCATTCGACTGGCTACGATTACACTCGGAGCGGTAATCCGACCCGAAACACCCTCGAACAGGTCCTTGCCGATTTAGAAGGCGGAGCGGGAGCAGTTGCTGTCTCGACGGGTATGTCGGCTATCACCACCGTTCTTGCACACTTTAGCGCCGGCGCGCATGTGATTGCGACGCACGATTGCTACGGCGGTACCGCACGGCTTCTCAAACTACTCGAATCGCAAGGCAAGCTGGAAGTTTCCTTCGTCGATCTCGGAAATCTTGCGGCGGTCCGAAGCGCGATCAAGCCGAATACCACCTGCCTTTGGATCGAAACGCCGAGCAATCCACTGCTTCGGGTGGTCGATGTCGCAGCGCTCGCAAAACTTGCGAAGGTCTATGGGCTGCTCGTCGCCGTCGATAATACCTTTATGTCCCCCTCCTTTTTCCGGCCGTTCGAGTTCGGGGCCGATGTGATCGTTCATTCCACGACCAAATGGCTAAACGGGCACTCCGATGTTGTAAGCGGTGCCATCGTTTCGCGCACGCCGGAGCTTGCCGAGCGATTTCATTGGCTGGCCAACGCACTTGGCACGACGACTGGCTCGTTCGATTCCTGGCTCGTCTTGCGCGGTGTAAAAACGCTGGCCCTCCGTATGAAGCAACATGCCCAGAATGCCCAGGCCGTTGCGGAGTTCTTGTTGAGCCATCCAAATGTAAGCGAAGTATATTATCCAGGGCTTCAGACCGATTCGTCGCATGACATTGCGAAATTGCAATTCACGGGATTCGGCGGAATCGTAAGCTTTCGCCTCAAAAATGGCGGAGTCCGAGAGGTACTCGGCGCAACGAAGATTTTTTCGCTGGCCGAATCCTTAGGCGGAGTGGAATCGCTCATCGAACATCCGGCAACGATGAGCCACGCCTCGATGACGCCGGAGCTTCGTGAGGCAGCCGGCATCACGGAAAATCTCATTCGTCTCTCCATCGGCATCGAGCATATGGAAGACCTGATTGCCGATCTCGATTCGGCCCTTGCCACAATTGCCAAGCCGGAAGCGGTAAAGGAGGTTACTGCGACATGTTAACGAAGAATCCTCAATCCATTCGAATCGGTTTGCTCGAACTCGAATCGGGAGCGATGCTTCCAGAGACTGAGATTGCGTTTGATATCTACGGCTCATTGAATCGCGATGGCTCGAATGCCGTTCTCGTCCTTCACGCGCTAACCGGGTCGAGTGACGCGCGGGAATGGTGGAGCGGCCTTATTGGCGAAGGACGATTGCTCGATCCGAAGAAATATTTTATCATCGCGCCGAACCTGCTCGGAAGTTGCTATGGCACGACCGGCCCCGAGTCCATTCATCCGGTAACCGGACAGCCTTACGGTGCAACATTCCCAACGATCACCGTTCGCGACATCGCCCGCGCAAATCTTGCGCTGTTGGACCGATTGGGAGTTGCCGGCGTTCATCTGGCTATCGGTGGCTCGCTGGGCGGAATGGTGGTGCTCGAAATGGCTGCGCTCGCGCCAGAGCGGTTTCACGCTATTGTTCCGATTGCTGTGAGCGGGTCGCACTCCGCATGGCGTATCGCCTTTAGCTCGTATCTTCGCAAAGCGATCATCGCGAGCGATCCCACGCTTCAGGACCGCGCAAAGTTAAGGGAAGGAATGAAGCTTGCCCGCCAAGCCGCGATGATTAGCTACCGATCGAGCGCCGAGTTCGAGGAGCGATTCGGAAGAAGCAAAGCAGTAAGCGGGGTTTTCGAAGTCGAAAGTTATCTCGAACATCAGGGCGAAAAACTGGCGGCGCGCTTCTCGCCCTATTCCTATCTCACGCTCACGCGGGCGATGGAGCTTTATGATTTATCGGCGGGACGCGCATCCATGCAAGAAGCTGGAACGTCTATCGAGTGCAACGTCCTGTTCGTCGGAATTTCGTCCGATATTCTCTACGGGACGGATGAGATCAAACGCTTCGCATCGCTCTTCCCGAATGGCCGCTACCGCACGCTGCACGCGATCCATGGACATGATTCGTTTCTCGTAGATACGGGGCCGCTGGCTAAAATCATTGCTCCCTTTTTGGAAGAATTAGAAGCGCCAAAGTATTCCTTCGCAGTCCAACTTCAAACCGAGGAGGTTGCGGTATGACGTCGACATTGACGAACAAACCTCTTCTTCGAAGTTCCGCTTCCATCCGGCGGCTTCGCGTCGCGCTCTTCGGTTTTGGCATAGTGGGAACCGGAGTTTGGAATGTTCTGCGGGAGCAGCGGGCTGCTTTTCGCAAGCAATTCAACGCAGAAATTGAAATCGCCGGAATTTGCGTTCGTGATTTGGAAAAGCCTCGTCTCGCCGCCGCGCCTTCGGAGCTTATCACTACGCAGGCCGAGAAACTGCTCGAAGATGATTCGATCGATGTAGTGATCGAACTCATTGGCGGCCGCTACGAAGCGGCGAACGTCATCGAACGCGCACTGGAAAGGCGCAAGCACGTCATCACGGCGAACAAACTCGTGCTCGCGCACGATTTGCCTCGGCTTTCCGCGATCGCTAAACGGCAAGGCGTTGAGCTGCTCTATTCGGCTTCCGTCTGTGGCAGCGTGCCGGTGCTACAGGCGCTCGATGAACTTCGAACGCGGGATACGATTCGAAAAATCAGCGGCATCGTCAATGGCTCGACGAATTTCATTCTTACCATGATGAGCGATTCGCTTACCTCGGGAACCGCCGCAACAAGCTTCGAGGAAGCCGTAGCGGAAGCGCGTCGGCGAGGGTTTTTGGAAGCCGATGCTTCGCTCGATCTCTCCGGCGCAGATGCTGCGCAAAAACTTTCTGTATTAACGTATCATGCGTTTGGCGAGCATGTTCGACTGCACGAAATCGAGACGGTGGGTATCGACCGTGTGACCTCGGAAGATATTCGTTTAGCGCTGGCGAATGGCGAAACGATAAAGTTGCTCGCTTCTGCATCGCTTCATTCCGACACGGGCAAAATAAAAGCCGCCGTGCGACCGCAGCGCGTTCCGCTTACCCATTTGTTTGCGCACACGCGTGATGAATTCAACGCACTCGAAATTGAAACCCAGCACGCCGGGCCGCAAGTACTCTATGGAAAAGGCGCCGGCAGTTTGCCGACGGCAAGCGCCGTCACGAGCGATCTGGTTTCGCTGTTGAGGGAAGATTAGGGCGGCTGAATCTTTCAGTTCGGCTGTTCGGTTATTATGATTACTATGTTTTCCCGCCCCACGGTTTTCCAAACGATTCGAGTTGCAGTGCCAGCGATACTTACCACACTGCTATTCGCCACGCAACTTCGCGCGCAAACGCCGACCAATAATGCTGGCGGGGCGCAGCTCGATTTCGAGAAGCGCCTCAATGGCACCATAAAATCGATGACGAGCGGCGCCGATACCGAGAATGCCGAATTCAATCTGCGCATCGCCGCCATCAATGCCAGTGCGCCACTCGATCCGCGGCATCTCGATTCTGCCGACGTTGCGGCAAATGTGGCGCGCGTGGTCGACTTTACCACCTATCTCAAACGCGCGCGGCACGCGAGCGATTCGCTCGCGCAATCGTTCGACGATTCGATGTATGTCCTTTCCGAAGAACGGCCAGCCGATGTGAAAGTACTTGGCGCGGCTGAAATCGAAGAATCGTTTAAACTCGAACGCGCGGCGTTTAATACATTCCTCGACGCCATGAATAAAGTCTATTCGGATGTGCTCGATGTGCTCTTGTTTTTGCAGCATTCACCTTACACGATCGTTAAGGAAAAACTGACCTTCGAAACGCGTACCGATATGAAGGAATATCAAATGCTCACCAAAGCGGTCGACAAGGATTCGAAGGCGTTAAGCACGGCCAATCAAAATCTGCAAAAAGCTAATACCAACGCCAACGCGCTAACCAGAAAACGACAGAGTGACGGAACACCATGAGTGAGGACTTGACGATCCGCCAAATTTCTTCCAAAGCCGAGAAGCGCCGCTTCGTGCGGATGCTTTGGGATATTTATTCGAATGATCCGAATTGGGTGCCTCCACTCGAAATGGACCGCATGAAGCTCATCGACGAGAAGAAAAACCCGTTTTATTCGCACGCCGAGACGCGTTGGTGGCTCGCCGAACGCGATGGCAAGCCGGTGGGGCGCATTGCCGCGATCATCAATCATAATTATAACGAAGTTCAAAACGAGCGCGCTGGATTCTTCGGTTTTTTCGAATCCATTAACGATCCGCACGTTGCTCGTTCACTCTTCCAAAATGCCGAGCGCTGGATGCGCGAGCAAGGGATGAAGGTCGCCTATGGCCCCGCAAGTCCATCGTCGAATGACGAATATGGACTTCTCATCGAGGGTTTCGACCGTCCGCCCGTCTTCCTCATGACGTATAATCCGCCGTATTACGCCGCGCTGATCGAGCAAAATGGTTTCGTAAAAGATCACGATCTTTTCGCGTACCTGCTTTCGCAGGAAACCGCGCGGTCGGAGAAACTCGCTCGCGTCTCGAAGGCACTGGCCGAACGCGGCAACATCGTCATTCGTCCGATAAATACCAAACGGTTCGATGAGGAAGTAGAACGGATCAAACAGATTTACAATCGCGCGTGGGAAAATCGTGGTTTTGTACCGTTCACCGATGCGGAGATGGATTTTCTGGCAAAGGACTTGAAGCAAATCTACGATCCGGAATTAGTTCTCTTCGCGGAGGTCGAAGGGAAGACGGTTGGATTCGCGCTCTCGCTGCCGGATGTCAACCAATCCTTCCATTCCGGGAGCCCCATTCCGCGCGGTGCAATGAACTTACCGGTCGCCATTTGGAAATTACTGACGAAGAAAAAGAAGATCGACACGGTCCGCATTCTTGTGCTCGGTGTGCTAAAAGAATATCGGAATCGCGGCGTGGATGCAATGCTCTATTCCGAGACCATGAAAACCGCCAAGCGAAAAGGTTATGAATACGGAGAGGCCTCGTGGGTGCAGGAAAGCAACATGCCCATGAACCGCGCGGCCGAGATGATGAATGGTATCAAATACAAAACCTACCGGGTCTATAGGAAGAACCTGAATTAAGAAGAACCTGGATTACGCGGATTCAAGGGGATTACGCGGATGATTATCAGGATTTGGAAGTTGGTAAATAGTGTGGACATATCGAAGCTTCGAATAGAGACACCAGGAACGTAATAGGTTCTAACTATTTTTTTTTACTATTGTCGAATCATCCCAATAATCGTCCGCGTAATCCCCTTGAATCCGCGTAATCCAGGTTCTGACCTCCGCCCACGGCTCTACGATCGCTACGTAACGACGTTCAAATCCGAGAACGCCGCGCTTACAAACAGCGAGCTTGCGCATTATTATAAATGGTGCGACGCGCGATACTACCCCTTTCTCCGGCACCTTCCGAACACCTCCACGATTTTGGAATTAGGATGTGGTCACGGGCGAATGCTTAACTACCTTCATCAAAAAGGTTTTACGAATGTGAAGGGAATTGACATTTCGCAAGAGCAGATCGAACTCGCCCAGCGCGATGCGCTCGACGCCGAATGCGCCGATGTCTTCGAACACCTTGATAAGAGCTCTCTTCTTTTCAAGGAAGGAGAAGGAGGTGGTTATGATTGTGTCATTGCCATCGACTTTGTCGAGCATTTTACCAAAGAAGAACTCCTGCATCTCTTCGAATCGTTGCGCACCGCGATGAAACCTGGCGCTGTGCTCTTACTGCAAACGCCGAATGGCGAAGGTCTCTTTTCACGTCAGATCATGTATGGCGATCTCACCCATGAGACGATTCTTTCGCCGGGCTCGCTTGGCCAGCTATTGCGCGCTACTGATTTTGCAAATATTCAGTATTTCGAATGCGCGCCGGTTGCGAATGGAATAGTAGGAATCGCTCGCGCGCTTTTATGGAAAGTTATTCGCGCTGCCGCCAACACCATCCGTCGCATCGAGTCCCATAAATCTCAGTCCGTGTGGACCGAAAATTTTATTTGTGTCGCGCATATGCAACCGTAATGTTATCACGGTGACCTAAAGCTCACGCCTACACGTTTAATGGCCCCGATGACTACCGCCGAACTTGCCACGCGTGTTTCGGAGCGCAATCGTCTTGCGATTGCGCGCGCCATTTCTCTCGTCGAAAATGATTCTGCCGAAGCTGGCGCATTGCTCCGCGCGCTCGCGCCGCATTTGGGCCATGCTTATCGCATCGGCATTACGGGTCCGCCTGGCGCGGGAAAATCGACGCTCACCTCAGAACTCACGAAGCTGCTTCGCTCGCAAAACAAACGTGTTGGTATTATTGCGGTCGATCCTACCTCGCCCTTTACCGGCGGCGCGCTCTTGGGCGATCGCATTCGGATGCAGGAAATTTCGATGGATGAAGGCGTTTATGTTCGTTCGATGGCTACGCGCGGTTCGCTCGGCGGACTTTCGGCGAAAGCGAAAGATGCCGCCGATGTGATGGACGCCGCCGGGTTCGATTTCGTCCTTTTCGAAACCGTTGGCGTCGGACAATCGGAATTAGATATTGCAAAGGCGGCGGACACCACCATCGTCGTGCTCGTGCCCGAATCCGGAGACGCTGTCCAGGCGATGAAATCGGGCCTGATGGAAATTGCCGATTTTTTTGTGGTCAATAAAAGCGATCGCGAAGGCGCCGATCAAGCCGTGCGCGCATTAAAAACGATTCTCAGCTTTCGGATCACTCACGCCGAGCAGGAATGGATTCCGCCCGTGGTGAAAACGACCGCGAGTAAAAATATCGGAATCGAAGATGTTTTACGAGAAATCAAAAAGCATCGGGACTATCTCGAAACGACCGGTCAACTTATTTCGCGCCGCAAAGCACGAGAACGAGAGCGTGTCCGCGAATTGGTCGAGGCCATGCTTCGCTTCGATTTTTGGACACCCGCGCGAGCGGAAATGCTGGAAACGGAACTTGATCGGATCGTTGCGCATGAGCGAACGAGTTTCGATCTGGCCCACGAGTTGATTGGAAAGTTAACGACTTAAGAAAATTCTGATTAAATTCTGGATTCCGCGTCCGGCTTCGCGGTGATACAATCCGAAAACATTTCGTTAGATCGATTGAAATGCCAGATGCTGCCGAAGAACAAGCGATCTCACCTTCCGTGGAAGGTAACTATCTTCTCGGCGTAAGCCGTCGGGTCCATTTCACGCGGGCGGCCGTCGTGGGAGTGCTGGCGGGTGCTACGGTGGTAGCATTTTCAATTTCGTTTCAGTTAGCGGAATCTGAACGAATCTCCTTATTACAATGGCTTCGCCAATTCCCTTTCTGGGGGTGGGCCATACTGCCCGTGGTATGTGGATCCTGCGGTGCCCTTGCAGGGTATCTGACGGAGAACTATTCCCCGAAAGCTTCCGGTGGAGGCATTGCGCATATCCGAGCGGTGCTCGCCGGTAAACGAACGCTCGATTGGAAACGGATCCTTCCCGTCAAGTTCATTGGAGCGACCATCGGACTCGGCTCCGGTTTTTCCATTGGGAACGAAGGGCCAAGCGTCCACATGGCTGCATGTGCAGGGGAGGGATTTTCCGACTTGCGCAAATTCGATCCGCACTACCGCCGAAGTCTTATGGCATCGGCCGCCGGAGCGGGCCTTGCCGCGGCGTTCAATGCGCCACTCTCCGGTTTTATTTTTACGATCGAAGAATTGCAGCGAGAAATTTCCTCCGTGACACTCGTCTCGGCGCTTATTGCTTCGGTTTGTGCAGTAGCGGTGAGCCGCGTGTTCACGGGCCAGCTTCCATCCTTCCATATTCGCGATTATCCCCTGCCCCCGCTTACTGCACTTCCCCTGTTTGCGGTCATGGGCATTTTTGCCGGGTATGCCGGCGTGATCTACAATCGAGGATTGATTTGGTCCATCAAACTTTCGCGAAGGACTGGACTCGCAATGTGGAAAAAAGGAGCCATCGCCGGCGGGGTTACTGGCCTTGCGGGATGGTGGTTGCCCGATGCGCTCGGTGGTGGGCACCGCATTGCTGAAAGTATTCTTCGCGGGGATTATGCCCCAGGCAATTTTGTATCGTTTCTTCTAATTCTGCTCGTAGGAAAATATTTACTTACGATGATCGGCTATTCCTCCGGCATTCCCGCCGGCCTGTTTTCGCCGTTACTCGTTTTAGGAGCGATCATCGGTCAACTATTCGGACACGTAAGCGCTGTTCTGTTTCCTGGCATCGGTACGACTCCGGCAGCGTATGCCGTTGTCTGCATGGCGGCGATGTTCACCTCGATTGTTCGTGCGCCACTCACAGGCATCGTGCTAATTCTGGAAATGACGGGAAATCAGGAGCAGCTCTTCGCTCTGATCCTTACCTGCTTAGTCTCGTACCTTGTCGCCGAACATGCTCGATGCAAGCCGATATACGATGCGTTGCTGGAACTTGAATTAGCCTCCGATAAAGCCCAGCCAGAGAAAAAAGGTCAGCCGGAGAAAGAAGATTCGTGAAGAGCAATGAGATTTAAAGAATCTCTAATTAAGTCTCTAATTGGATGTCATTGCGAGGAGAATTTTTCGACCGAAGGGAGAAAAATCCGACGAAGCAATCTCTTGTCCAATCAACGGATTGCTTCGTCGAACGAATCTCCGTTCGGTCGATTCGTTCTCCTCGCAATGACGGTACTTAATCCGGGATTCCTTAATCCGGTTTTTTCAATCGCCGTTCTTTCACGAGTTTCATTGTGCCATCGTCTTGCGGAATGACCCATTGAATTAGGTCCGGCTCCGGCGAAATCACCATCGGCTCGCCGGATTTGCGGTGCTCTTCGATGAGTTTATCGATCGCACGCTGTCCCGCTTTAATAATAGGATCATTTACTTGTTCCATAAAGCCTCCAAAGATCATCGTACAGAATTTTGTCCAGAACAATTCGCTCGCTGATATTGCCCGATGCGACCGGACGGAAAGTGGCAGTTGAGTTGTCCATTAGCCACCACTCATCTACTAATGGCAAATATAACGAAAATAAATTTCTAAGGCTTCGGCCATACCTTCGCATTACAATCTCACGCGGAACATCATGGCCGCCCTTTCGCACGCGATCTTCGATGCGATTGATCGAAAGTTCGACTGAATTTAAGTAGATGTAATACAATCGAATGGTAAACCCCATGCCCTTCGCGTGATGAATAAGTTCAACATAAGATCTTCCGCTCAATGTGGTTTCTAGCGCGAAAGAGAACCCCTCGTCCATCAGTTGACGGACACGTCCGAGCAAAACTTTACCTGCCTCGATCAGCGCGCCTTCCGGCTCGAACGGCGAAATTCCCTTCGCAATCAGATCCGCATTTACGAATTCCCGCACATTCGTGTATTCTGGAAGATACGTATTGACGAATGTAGTCTTCCCCGCCCCGTTTGGGCCGGCAATAATTAGCAATTCCGGGCCGGATGACAAATCGCTCATAATTCCCATCCCGAATGAACACCAATATAGGAGAACTCCCTTCCCAAATTCGCGTTAAAGGCTTTTGCACTATGGTCAAGCTCGGAAATCTGGAATTAGGCGAAAAGCTCCTGCTGCTGGCGCCGATGGAAGACGTAACGGACGTCTCCTTTCGACTCGTCATGCGCGAGCGTGGCGCGGACGCGGTTTATACCGAGTTTATTTCGAGCGAAGCGCTGATTCGGCAAGCGGCAAAATCGGTGAAAAAGCTTGTGACTTCGCCCAAAGAGCGGCCGGTTGCGATCCAAATTTATGGCGGCGATCCCGGAGTAATGCGCGAAGCCGCGCAAATTTCGGAAGCGGCAGAACCTGATTTCATTGACATTAACTGCGGGTGCTGGGTGAAAAATGTCGTGGGCCACGGCGCCGGCGCCGGATTGCTGAAAGACCCACCGCGCATGGAAGCAATGGTACGGGCTGTTTCGGATGCGACGAAGTTGCCGGTTACCGTTAAAACGCGCTTGGGCTGGGATCACGATACGATCAACATCCTCAGCATCGCGCCGATGCTGGAACAGGCCGGAGCGAAGGCGCTCACGATTCATTGCCGGACCCGCTCGCAGGGGCATAATGGCGAGGCGGATTGGTCATGGATTCCACGGATAAAAGAAGTAGTCTCAATTCCAGTTTTTTTGAATGGCGATGTGAAAACACCCGAAGATGCCGAGCGCGCCTTCCACGAAACGGGCTGCGACGGCGTGATGATCGCGCGCGGAGCGATTATGAATCCCTTTATTTTCCAGCAAATCAAAGAGTTGCGAGCGACGGGCTCCTATTCCCAGGCGACGCTGGAAGAGCGGATCGACCTCTGCGTGCGCCACCTTGCGCATTCCTGCGAAGTGCGCGGAGAGCAACGCGGAGTGTTCGCGTTTCGCAAGCATTACGCCGGCTATCTTCGCGAAGTGCATGGCGGCTCGCGCGTTCGTTCGGACTTGATGCAAATCACTTCGCTCGACCGCGCGATCGAACGGCTGCGGGAGTTTCAGACCGCGCTCATCGAGTCCCCGATGGATCGTCCGTAGCCGATTCTTCAGAAGTGCTGGGGGATTGCGTAGTGTCCGCGAAGCTACGAACGATGGTACTTTCCCCCACATGGCTCATTTTCATTACTTGCGACGGACGGTTTTTCCTGGCTAAATTCATGGCAATCTCCATGGCTTCGCCTTCACTTACGATATCGGAAGCGATTAAAGCGATGTCCCCATCGTAGCGGTGTACGAACCAGGAACCTCCGAAACGAGATAGTAGGTAAGTATTCATGCTAATATCTGATGGAATATGTTTTGCCCGAGAAAAATACATGTGAAAATAAAAATAAAACAGAATAGAATAAGCCGGGACATTTGGCGGGACAATCTGTGGGGAATCGCTCTCGCGCGTCAGGCCAGTCGCAATCGGAGCGTAGATAAGGCAAAAAAATAATAGTCAAGCTTTATGCCAATAGTTGGGCTTGCTTTCTGCTATTAATTTTTTTGGAAAATAGAGTGAATGGGCGGAACCTTCGTTCATAAAATGAAGTAGTGTTTCCCGCAATGCGTTTGCTGCTGCTGCGCATTCCTCGTCCTCTTTGTTGACATGCGGGCATAGCCTGAACCGCATAGCTGGAAACCTCCGGCAAGTCTCCCGGGAATTCTCCCCGGCCCTTCTTGCAGCGCTTCGCCGGATGAAATATCCGGCCTCCCCGGCTCAGCCAGCCCCAGAGGATTTTCCGAAGGTGGCTTTACCGCGTTATCGCGTAAAGGGAGGACTATGCGCACAATTCGATTTTGGTCGTATATTGGCCGGATTGGTTTCCGATGCGCGCATGTGTGCTTCTTTCCTTTGCGGAAGAGTGGTAACAGCCTGAACCACCCTTCGCTTTTGTCCTGCTGGATACCCGTTATCCATTTATCGCATCGCCAACGATGCTCTCTCTATCGCACGCTCTGGGCATCGGACGCGCCAGCTCGGTTTTGCAATTCCATTGCAAAAGAAATATCCTAGGCAATTTATAATCAGGCTTTGAGCATTCATGGGAAATAACAAGTCGAACGGGAAGAATCACTCGGCGGACCGCGAAAGCGTTCGGCGCGAGATTCGGCTGGCTGTCCAACACGATGGCAATCTCCAGCATTTACTTTCGTCCACGCTCGAAATCTTAGTGAAGCATCTTGCCGATTCCGCCTCCATCGATTTAGTCGAGGACGATGGCTCCATTACTCATGCCATGACACGCGATAATGACGGCCACCGGCAGGATTTGCTTTCGAATCATAGGGACGGCCACCCGCTGCCGCTCACATCCTCCTATGGGTACCCGCGCGTAATCAAGACCGGCAAATCGCAATTTATTCCAGGCGTTAGCGAGCGGATTGCCGGCCGCCTCTTTCCGCAACCGGAAGCGGAATTAGTGCTCGATGGCCTTATCGTCCGCTCCTTTATCTGCGTTCCGTTAATCGCACGCCAACACACGCTTGGCGCGCTAACCCTGCTAACGGTCGGGACTAACCGCACGCTGGATAGTGAAGATTTATTGCTGGCTGAAGAAATTGCCACCCTTATCGCGGAAGGTATCCACGTTCATCTCAGGGCAAAATGGCAGATTCCAACAAAGAAGGAGTAAAAGGCTATAAACGTTGGTCTTTTTCTTGTTTATTCGATTTCTGTTCAACAAATTCCAAGGTTATTCGACAATGTCAGTTCTAAGTGCTTCGCCAGTTTTCATCTATAATCCGTCTTCGGGTGATGGATCGCACGCGAAGCAAATCGAGCAGATTCGAAAATCGCTCGGAAACCGTTTTTCCTGGAGAGAAATAATGACGGCAGGTGACGTGCTCTCCCTTTCACAACAGGCCGTGAGAGATGGAGCACAAAAAATAGTTGCGGTCGGCGGCGATGGAACGGTGCATGATGTGGTCAATGGCATTATGTCCATCGAGCCGAGTGCGCGCCCCGCGCTGGGTATTTTGCCGTGCGGAACGGGTAATGATTTTGCCCAAGCCGCCGGCATTCCAATCGACCTCGAAAAAGCTTTGGAGCTGGTGCTAACCGGCAAAGCTCATCCAGTCGACATTGGATCGATTGAAAATGAGCTCGGAAATAAAACCTATTGGGCCAATTCCTGTGGCATTGGGCTAAATGGCAGGGCCGCGATTCGGGCGCGGCGGTTCCAGGCGCTCAAAGGGGAAGCGAAATATATTGTGGCCACCATCGCGGAAGTGTTTCGACAGAAAGCTGCGAAAGAAGCAGACCTTACCGTCGATAATCGCCGCCTTTCGGATGGCTTCTCCCTGCTTACGCTTGGCAACGGCCCGCGCGAAGGCGGAGGATTTTTGATGACTCCCAGTGCGAAGATAGACGATGGGGTGCTCGATCTTTTGTTTGTCGGGCCGCTATCGAGGCTTGGGATACTGGCCCTATTACCCAGCGCGCGAAATGGAAAGCATTTGAAATCGCGCGCGACCTTTACGCGAAAATTTTCCACGCTTCGATTGAGAGCGAACGAGCCACTGGCCATTCATACCGATGGTGAAATTTTTGCCGCACCGCGCGATAACGTTCGCGAGGTTTCCGTTCGGGTATTTCCCGCTGCGATTCGAGTTATTCGATAAAAAGAATCACTGATTAAGTCTTTTAAGACGTCATTGCGAGGAACCTTTGACGACCGAAGGGAGTCAAAGGTGACGAAGCAATCCGTTGATTTAACAAGGGATTGCTTCGTCGGATTTTTCTCCCTTCGGTCGAAAAATCCGACGAAGCAATCACGGCCATGACGGACTTAATCGAGGAGCCTCGTAATTGTCTTTTTCCGCCGTTGGAGTATCCACCCTCCGATTCCCCAAACGAGCGCAGCGATACCATAGAGCATCGCGGGAAACGCAATATAATCTCCCCATCGTACATAGAGCGTTTTTCGTTCGATGAGCGGAACTCGGGCCGTGATCGAGCCGGAGGTAAAGAGCGGAAGCGATTTTACAAAGCGGCCACGATCGTCTATCACGGTCGAAATTCCTGTATTTGCACTACGGACGACCCACCGGCGATTCTCGATTGCTCGCAGCACCGCAAACTGTTCGTGCTGATAGGGCCCGGAGCTTCTGCCATACCATCCATCATTGGTGATGACCGCCAGCATGTTCGCGCCATGGTCCACAAAATGCCGAACGAAGCTGGGATAAATCGATTCGTAGCAAATCGCGGGAGTAATGCGAAGTGTATCGAACACCCCCTCCTCTGCAAAACGAGGGGAGTTGTTCTTCACATGCAAAGGGAGTTTTAACGGCTCGTATCCTTCACCATAATTCCAACTCCCGATGCCGACATTCCACTGAAACCACTTTCCGAGAAACGGAAAGAATTCCACGAAGGGAATATGCTCACCGAGCGGGACGAGCTTTTGCTTGTGATAGGCCGTGCGGTGCATTCTGCCACTCGAATCTTCATAGATTACCATCGCGGCGTTCCAACTGCGGAAATAGATCCCATCGACACCGGCGTAATTAGCATCCGGCGGAATAGAATCACGACCCGCCACGTAATCCTGGCGATCGGGAAATCCGGTCAATAGTGGATGCCCCCTTGTGGCAATGAACTTATATAATTCTGCAAGTTCATACCCTTTCGCCGGACTGGTAATATAAAACGTGATCGCCGTCTCCGGCCAGACGATGAGATCGGTGGAATCGCGGCAGGCTTTGAGTGCAGCAATGGTTGCATCGAAATTGGTATCGAGTGTGCGCTGCTCATCGGTGTACCATTTTGCCCAGGGATCGATATTGGGTTGCATGACCGTAACGCGAAGCGAAGCGTGCGACGCTTCATGTTGGCCCATCGCGAAATTCCCATAAAAATAAGGGATCAGAATTAAAAGGAGAAGAGCGGCCAAATGGACCATGCGTCCTTGCAGTTCTTTTTGTCCTTTGCTAAGAAGCAATTGAAAAACCTCCACATTCAGGAGAACAATCACCATCGAAAGCAAATACGGCCCGGTCCATTCGATAAATTGGTCGTAACGGAGATTATACGTTTGCGTATTATAGAGGTTGAGCCACGGATAGGCGAGGTCGCCAAACGAATGCGCATATTCAAACCCGGCCTGCAACAGGGGCAGCGAATAGAGCGCCGCCGTCCTTCCAATTCGCCGCCGGATAATATCATAGAGCAGCCACGGCACGATCAGAAAAAACGGATGAACGATCGCGAGCAGCACACCACCGACCATCAAAAAGGGATCGACCTCGCTCATGGACTTCCATCCGCCGACCCAATAATTCGAGACAAGACCAAGCACGAACATTGCGGTCCAGCCATATTTAAAGGCATGACGCAACCGGGTTCCCCCTTCGAGAACAAAAAGGAGCGGGATAAGCGCGATAAAGGCGAGCAGGCCACCGGCAAGTCCCGTTGGCGGGAACGCGAGGCCGAGCAATATCCCCGAAAGAATTGCGAGCAAATAGCGGTTTCGGCGAGAGAGCATCATGACAAACAATGAGAGTTACGTGGAAGCCAGTTCCGCCATTGCTAAAAGGAACGCGCCCGTCCCCCACCACCATTCGCCGGTTGCGAGCGATTTGTAATACTCCGCCGTGCCCGGCCAGGTGCCTTCGGAAACGCCTGTTACTCGGCCATCGGCATCGATGTACGGCAGCAATCCGGCCGTTCCTCGCGTAACGAGCTTGAGCGGTCCCCGATGCTGGATAAGGCCAGCATTCTGTGCTTTTACAAAAGAGAAAAGAAACATGGCGGAAGCCGAAATTTCCTCGTAAGCCGCGGGGTCATCCAGGATTGTTCTCCAGAGTCCGTTCTTCGTTTGAAGCGTAACAATAGCGCCGGCTAACTGCTCGAAAATTGCAAAAAGGTCCTTGTAGCGCGAAGTTTTCTTTTTCAGCAGCGGCAAGATTTCGGCGAGCGTCATCATCACCCATCCGTTGCCCCGCGCCCAACTTCCTTCCGAGCGGAGCCCGCCATTATTTTCTTCGCAATGAATGAAGAATGGCTTGTCATCGTCCTGCAAATGGTCTAAGTGAAGCACGATTTGCTTCACGGCTTCATCTTCCCACGGTAAACCGAGTGTTGATCCAAGTTTCGAAAGCACGACCGCCGAATAATAAACGGTGTCGATATAAATATTGGGAAGATCGACGTTGTGGAGCAAAATCCCCTTGCCATTGCGAAGCGCGGTCTCGCGAATAAACTCGTAAATTCGGAGCGCCGTTGCTCGCAGGGAATTTTGAAATTCCGGAAATTCGCGGATCACATCGGGGTAGAGCAAACCAAAGCTCCACGAGCCACAAAAATAGTTAACCGGCACTCCTTCGGCGAGATGAAAGGCAAGCCAACGGCGAAGGTAGGCTCGAACCTTGGGATTATCGTCTATCGAAAGGCCACGAAGCAAGCCATACATTGCGAGCGATTGCCCCCAATCGGTCGATTGCGATTCCGGGCGGTAACGCGCAATAAAAGACTCGCTGACGGTGCGAATAAGCGACGCAGGTTTTGAATCTGCTTTCGCGTGAATGGCTGTTTTAACTTTTCTTTTCTTTGCTGGCATGTTCCACGATTTTTCGCGCGCGTTCGGTCAGAAGGGTGAAATTACCCGCTTCGATGTCACGATCGCTGACGAGCGGTGTTCCGACGCCCACGGCCGCGGCACCGGCTTCGAACCACTCCGACACATTTTCAACGGTCACGCCATTGGTTGGAACAAAACGAATGTCCGGCAACGGGCCTCGCATGGCGCGAAGGTAGTGCGGTCCCAGTCCGGCAAGCGGAAACAGCTTCACGAAATCGGAACCAGCTTGCGATGCCTGCCACGCCTCGGTCGGCGTGAGCGCGCCCGCCATCGATACGACGCCCACCTGCCGCGCGACCGCAAGCATATCGAGATCGGTCACGGGGCTCACGAGAAATTTCGCGCCACTTTCGATCGCTTTGGTCGCGCCATCAACGCCAATCACGGTCCCGGCTCCCACAAGGGACGCCGGAAATTCCTTCGCGATACGATGGATCATCTCTTCTGCTTTGCGCGAATTCATCGTGATCTCAATAATCTTAATTCCCCCGCTGAGCAACGCTTCGACAACTAATTCGATCTTCTCCGTTCTTTTCAGCCGCAGTACGGCAAATACTTTCTCAGCGAGAATACGCTGGATCACTACATCTTTACTCATGGGCACTAAAACGTCTCGAACTCTGAAAATAGCTCACGAGCGGCACGGCCTTCGGATAGCCCCGATGCGGTCTTACGCTCGCCTTCGATCGATTTTTGAAGTTCTGTATAAACGGCTTTGAAATGCTCTTTTGGAATAACGATTACTCCATTGGCGTCGCCAAAAATAACATCGTTCGGCTTGATAGAAACGCCGCCGATTTGAATCGTCGTATTATACTCCGCCATATAGCCCCGGCGTCGAATGTCCTTGATGCACCGGTAGCTGCCGAAAACTGGGAACCCGAGTTGTTCGATCTGCTCGAAATCTCGAATGCCGCCGTTCACTACGGCCGCCACGGCGCCGCGCGCCTTTGCGCGGGTGGACATTAGGCCACCCCACAGCGCTGCATCGATATCATCGTCCGCCGCTACGGCAATGAAGGCATTCTCTGGAATCGAATCGACCATTTCGAGAAGTTTGTCGATCTCGACATATTCTTTCGTCGGAATTACGCGGCAGGGGAATGCAAGTCCGGCAACTTTGAGTGATGGTTCGAATGGAATCGACTGAATCTCGCGCGGCAAAACATGGGACGGAATGCCGAGACGGTCCATCACATCGCTAACGAGCGGTGTAAAAAAGTTTTCAAATTCAGGAAGAGTAGACAAAAGAAACTTACCGGATAAAGCCCTTTGCAACTCCGATGAGGAGCCCCGCTAACACTCCAATCCCGCCCAGCCAGAAGATGAACATCCATTTAATCATTTCTGCCTTGACTTCCGCTAAGTCTGCCTTTGTAGCAAGGATGTCTTTGTGCTCAAGAAATTTTTCTTCGACACTCGCTTCAAATGTTTCTACAAAACTTCGCGCTTCCGCTTCTCCAAGTTTGACTCGGAGGAGATCATAGGGTTTAAGAGTCGCGATAGTGCTCATGGCGTTCGTACAATCTCAAGCTAATATGATAGGTTCCATTACCGTAAGCCCGTCGGCATTTGTTCAAAGCCCGGCTGCACGTTCACACCGCCGAGGGTGCGCCAGGTATCATCTTCGAGGGAGCAAAGCACCCAACAGAAATTAATCGGAAAACCAGGCGCGGCAACATTTGGGTGGTAACCTTTTACAATCGTTACCGCATCGTTCTCATAGACTGGCTGAACAAATTCTGGCTCTTCCAGATCGGAATAAATAAATTGGGTTCCAAATCCCGGCCGGGGCATGTCGAAAAACAGATACAGTTCTTCGCGGGTTGCCGCGTGTTCGTGCGGAGGCCAACTCGTCCAGTTACCCGGCTTTGACATTGTGACGCCCATGAGCAGCCGCGAGCCTTCGACATTTTCGGCAAGGACTTTGCGAATGTCCCGGTAATATGGCTCCTGGCCAACATGGAGCGTCAGCGAGTCGCTATTTTTCACTTCGTTCTCAAAATTGACATAACGAGTAGGGTGAGATCTACTGGTGGGTGCGGAGGCTTCGGCGATGTCGATGAAATCGTCCGTTGTAACTTTAAACTTTTCGCCGCGCGAAATATAGATTCCATCGAACCTATGGACGCGATATTCTTCCGAGCCAATCCGCACGCTGCCCGATCCCTGAAGGCACAATAGGGTTGTCTCGCGGCCTTCATTTTGGCCAGTAGCATCCGGCGTGTTTTTATCGAGGATAATACGTCCGGCGTGGATTGCTTGGAAGGACGAGTTTTCGGGCGTGATGGAGATGTTGCGGCCTTTCGCGGCAGCGGTATTTCGGAAAAGCCAATTTGTGTGAACCATGATTTGGGAAGCTGTGGTAGCGTAATTAGATAAAGTAGTAACAATTAGAGTAATCGCATAAATCTCCCAAATAATGGGCTGACCATTTAATAAGCCAGCCATCCTCCGTCGACGACCAGCACGTGACCGTTAACATAATCGGAGGCGGAGGAGGCGAAATAAAGGATCGCTCCCGCAATATCCTCCGGTTCACCCCAGCGTCCGGCGGGAATGCGCGATAAGATTTGCTCCTTGCGCTTGGTATCGGCGCGCAGCGCGGCCGTCGCGTTTGTCTCGATGTAGCCCGGAGCGATAGCATTTACATTAATATTATATTTTGCCCACTCGTTTGCGAGCGCTTTGGTGAGTTGGGCAACACCCCCTTTTGCCGCCGCATAGGCTGCGACGTTAAGTCCGCCCTGAAACGACAAGAGCGATGCGATATTGATAATTTTCCCACTTCCCTGCTCGATCATCGTTTTTCCAACGGCTTGTGACCAGCTAAAAACCGCATTCAAATTGGTGTCGATCACGTCGTACCAGTCATGCGCGGTGTAATCCGCTGCCGGCGAGCGGCGGATGATTCCGGCATTGTTGACGAGAATATCAATGGACTTCCAGCGATCCAGGGTAGAAGAAACGATTTCCAGCATTCTCTCCGAGTCCTTCACATCTGCTATTTCCCGGTAAGACCGATCGGCCCCCTGAGATTCGATTGCTTGCGCAACCTCGTTCAGCGCTGTTTCATCGCGGCCGACCAACACCACCCTCGCCCCTGCCGCAGCCAGTGCAATAGCGGCCGCACGCCCCAGACCGCGTGTGGCGCCGGTCACAATCGCGGTTTTATCCTTCAACGAAAATAGTGATTCGAGGAATAGCATGGGACAAAAATACGATACTTATAACAATACAATTTTAATTCTCGAAGACTCGGCATCGCTCGGCACGTTGAACCGATTTCCTCATTTTAGAATATCATCGCGGAATTGAAACTTTTCCCACTTTTCTCCCTTTATACCCACTAATCAATTTAAGAGAATACGAATCCGGTTTTCAAAAAGTCGTAATCCTTAACTACCTCTTCCAGCGGAGAGGGGCATCGTCGATGAGGAGGTACATGCCGCAAGACTACGAACGGGAAGATTTGCCACACATCCGCATTTCGCGGAATGGATCGGTCACGCGTTTTGCCGAAAGCGGCGCAGCGGGGAGCACACCGAGGGCGGCCGCGGGCGCACCGCGATATTTCGAGGATGAGGCTCCGCTCGACGAGCGTCGAAGGGAGCCAACGGAGGCGGGTCACCCCGAAAGCTCTTCGCGCCAAAGCTCTTCGCGCGAAAGCACTTCACGTGAGCGACCCATGCCGAGAAGGCTTTCGGAGGAAGCGCGCGAGACCGTTGACCTGCAACGAAGAACCCGAGTGGAAGCCGAAGAAGAGCCAGTAGTAAAAACATCACGTAAACGGGCGACTAAAAAAACGAAATCGGCCGAGCAGCAGGCATCGGAACAGATTCCTCTGCCGCTGAAAGCCCCACGCTCGAAGCCGGATGCGATGGTACGGCAGCGGCAAGTGCTCGGATTTAGCTGTGTGGTAATGGCCGTCCTTGTTTTGCTTGCCATTATCAGCTATTCGTCCGACGACGCATCGCGCGCGGAGACGAAAATCAGCGATTTGCCCTCGCTCTTTCTGCCGCATGGCAATACGCCAGACCCGATTCGCGAGGCCGTCCGAGCGAGCGCGGACCAGGCGAAGAATTGGCTGGGCCTCATTGGCGCAATGCTCGCAAATTTCCTTATCAACAAAACGATTGGGTTCGCGGCGATACTCTATCCGATCTTTTTTGGGGCCTGGTCCCTCGCTTTTTTCCGGTTCACCTATAAGCAGCGGCGGCGACTTACGCTTGCGACGACATTCTTCCTTCTTACGGCAGTCCTCTTTAGTGCAACAATGGGAACCGTAGCGAATTTCGCCTCGATACCGCGCGAGTGGTCGGGGTCGGTCGGGCAGTTTTTGGGGCTGGCCTTTACGCGCGCCATTGGCGGCGCGGGCGCATTTATTATTTACGCCGCGGCTTTTATCATCATGCTCATCTTCTCGATTGATCTGGATATCGAGAAAACCTTCCACCGGCTCCACGGCTGGTGGAATGCTCTTGTCCTGTGGTCCCGCCGGAAAATAATCGAGTTTTGGGAAAAGCGCGAAGCGCGGCAAATCTTAAAAGAAGAGCGAAGAGCAGCGGAAGAGGCGCTGGAAAGAGAATCTCTCGAAAGTCCAGAAGAAGATGAAACTCATGAGACTATTCTGGCCGACGGAACGAACAAAGCAGAGGAGAAAGGCCCCGCGACTTTTGAGAACGTAGAAGAGGAAATAACCCCGGTCATTCGTTCGGCCGGACTTGTAAGTCCCATGGAATTGCCCACCACCGGAATGAAAATGCCGGCGGTCGTTGCTGTAGTTGCTCCGGCGACTCCCAGCGACCCGTCACCGCTTTCCTCACCCACCATTCTCCCTGGCCAGCCACTGCTAAAAGTTCGACCTGCACAGAAACACGAGCGCACGGCCATCCCGCGGCTAACGCGCAATGCCGAGGAGCGCCTGGGCGCGCGGTCCATGCACTTTAGCCGGCTTACGAACGGTGCTGTGGAACAGGAACAGAAATCGTCGAATCCACCGGCGCCGTCCACACCAACAGTGGAAGCCTCGTTGGTGGAAGCTCCACTGCCCGCCTTAGCTCCAATCGATTCCAATATTGCGGTATCCGAAGCTGCTATTTCGGCACATTCAGCATCCATGGCTTCGATTGACGGGCCTTTGGAGTCGTTAGAAAATATCGATACTTCGGAAGAGCTCATCGAGCCACTGAAGCGGCACGTTCGAAGTTCGAAAAATACGATGCCGCCGGTTATGGTCGGGGATGAGAAAGTGCTCGCGAATGAGGCGTTGCCTCATTCCATTTCCGTCGATACCGGGCTTCCCATTCCCGAAGCAATCGAAAGCCGAGGTCTGCTACGCGATGCGGATAGCCCAGCAGAAGACCTATTTTTCGAAGAAGGCAAAAAGCCGGTCGTGCCGGAAAATCCATATCTCGAAATGCTTTCGAAATATCGGAATCCGACGGTCGACCTTCTCACGCCGGCCGATCCAAAAGATGCGCTCGATGCCAATGATGAAGAGCTTGCGAAAAAAGGCCGCCTCTTGCGCGATAAGCTTGCGACTTTTGGGGTGGAGATCGAGAACATAACCGTTACACCGGGACCGGTTGTAACACTCTATGAATTTACTCCCGCGGAGGGAGTGAAAGTATCCCGCGTCGAAAATTTGACGGATGACATTGCGCTTGCAATGAAGGCGCGGGGCATCCGCATCATCGCGCCGATTCCTGGGCGCGGAACGATCGGCGTCGAAATCCCGAACGATGTCGCGAAGATTGTTCGTATTCGTGAGATGTTCGAGAGCGCAAGTTTCAAGAACACGAAGATGAACCTGCCGCTCGCGCTTGGCAAAACCATTTCGGGCGATGTCTATATCGACGATTTGAACAAGATGCCGCATTTGCTTATCGCCGGCGCGACGGGATCGGGAAAATCGGTCGGTGTGAATGGTATTATCGCGAGTTTACTCTACGCGAAATCGCCGCGAGATGTGAAGTTCGTTATCGTCGATCCGAAGAAGATCGAACTTTCACTCTATAAGAAGCTCCGCAAGCATTATCTTATTGTCTCCCCCGAAGCAGGGGAAGACATTGTGACGACTCCCGCCTATGCCGTGCTCGCGCTCAAGGCAGTGGAAATCGAAATGGAGCGCCGCTACGACAAATTAGCAAAAGCGGCTGTGCGATCGCTTGCCGATTATAATATCAAAGTTGCGCAAGGCAAACTTCGCTCGACCCAGGAAGAGCAGCATTACCACTTGCCCTATATCGTCGTCATCATCGACGAGCTTGCGGACCTGATGATTACTGCTGCGCGCGAGATCGAAGAGCCCATCTGCCGCATCGCGCAAATGGCGCGGGCCGTCGGCATTCATATGATTCTTGCAACACAGCGGCCTTCGGTCGATGTCATCACGGGCGTCATTAAAGCGAATTTCCCGGCGCGCATGGCGTTCCAGGTCGCAACACGGGTCGATTCCCGTACGATCCTCGATTCGATGGGCGCGGAACAGCTGATGGGAAACGGCGATATGCTCTATCAGCCAAGCGGCACGCCAAAGCCGATTCGCCTGCAATCGCCTTTTATTTCGACCGAGGAAGTCGAAGCGATGATCGATGCTATTGCGATGCAGGATGGCGACAAGCTTAGTTACTCACGTCCGTGGACGCTCCCCTCGCTGCGCGAGAAAGAATCGCCAGGCGGCTATGAAATCGAAGAAGAAGATAGCCGCGACGAACTTTTCGAAGAAGCCGCGAAGACCGTTGTGCGGCATCAGCAAGGAAGCGTATCGCTCCTTCAACGCCGTCTCAAAATTGGATATTCGCGTGCCGCGCGCGTGATGGACGAACTCGAAATGGCCGCGATCGTGGGCGCTTTCGATGGCTCGAAAGCGCGGCAAGTTCTCTGCGAGAATGAAGCAGAATTGGAAGTGGTGCTGGAAGGGCTCCGATAGATTTACGCTCGAAATTTTTACTGGTCAAAAATTAATACCCTAATCTACCGGTTACCTTTTGCTTGATAGATTGTCTCCTCTATGAAGGGCACTTCGTCGAGCACCAATGGAGTCCAGTAAACATCTCATTTTAGGCGCAGGTCTTGCAGGGCTCAGCGCCGGGTATCACCTTACGGAGCCATTCGACATCTTCGAAGCAGCTCACGATGTGGGTGGGGTTGCCGGATCGACGATAATCGATAATTTCACATTCGATCATGCGATTCATGTCCTTTACACAAGTGATCCTTACTCGTCGAAGTTGATCCGCTCTTTGCTCGCCGATAATTTCGTGGAACAGGAGCGGAGCGCGTGGATCTTCTCAAACAAGACTTTCACGCGCTATCCGTATCAAACGAACATGTATGGGCTGCCAGCGCATGTAATTGATCAGAATCTTCAGGAATTATTGAAAACAAGGACGTTGCCAGCGCATATCGTCCAGAATTTTGAGGATTGGATTCTTGCCACCTTTGGTGAAGGGATCGCTCGGAATTTCATGTTTCCATTCAACCGAAAACTATGGGCTGCGGATTTGCGTGAGATGGGTTTTCAGTGGATCGCCGAGCGCGTTCCTCAGCCCGACGTTCGCCAGATCATGGCCGGGGCGTTGCGGCCTTCTTTAGATCGGTTCGGCCCGAACGCAACATTTTGGTATCCACGGTGCGGCGGTACGTCTGCTCTTCCCAGAAGCTTCCTACCATTTCTTCCGAGCATTCGAACATCCATGCGATGTGTGGACGTCGATGGACAGCGGCACACGGTTCGTTTTCATAATGGCGAATTATTCGAGTACACAACGCTAATTTCAACCATCCCTCTGCCGCAACTCATCTCGATCTTAAAGAATATACCCGACCGGATCCGCCGACTTGCCTCGGGATTACGAGCGAACAGGGTCCTAACGATTAATCTCGGTATTGCCCGGGAAAGTATTTCGGCTGCCCATTGGATCTACGTTCCCGAACCGGAGTTCGAGTTCCACCGCATTAGTTTTCCCATGAATTTTTCAAAAACGCTTGGACCGAAGGGCACAAGTTCCATTATGGCTGAAATCTCAGAGTCGGAAGTGAAACCTATCGAGCATCGCGGTCTGGTGGAACGGACCGTCGCGCAGCTTATCCGCATGGGAATTCTGAATCGCTCTGACACCATTCTTTGCTCCGGCGTGACCTCCATCGATCCCGCATATGTCATTTATGGGTTGGACCACGAAGCCCGCGTAATGGAAATACAGCACTTCCTCCTCTCGCAAGACATTATTTCCTGTGGCCGGTTCGGAGCCTGGAAATACTTGAATATGGACCACGCCATCCTCAGCGGGAAGTGCGCTGCCCAGATGGCGATGAACAAACGGGAAGGTATTGTTAACGTTATGTTTACGGAATGACTGAGCATTATGGACGATATAAATATACTTCCACTCGCTTTCGTCGAACAATCTCGAAAGAGAACATTCGCGAATCGTTATGAAATGCACGGCAAACGCTGGATGGACGTGACTCTTTCCACACTGCTTCTCGTACTTCTGACGCCGCTACTGGGCACCGTTGCGGCAATGGTCGCTCTGTCGAGCCACGGCCCGATTCTTCTTAGCCAGCCTCGCGTCGGAAAAAATGAGGGACTTTTTCGCATGCTGAAATTTCGTACCATGAGACAATCTCTGCCGGGAGACAGCATCTCGGACCATGCGAAGAGACTTGCCGAGACGGGGGTGCTATACAAGATCGAACGCGATCCACGGGTTACTTTCATCGGGGCGGTCCTCCGCAAATATTCACTCGATGAACTGCCACAGCTCATCAACATCCTCAAAGGGGAGATGAGCTTAGTCGGCCCTCGGCCGCTTCTTCCTTTTATGGTGGAACTGTTCCCGGAGGAAAACCGAGTGAGAACACAGGTCCGGCCCGGACTCACCGGATTATGGCAGGTCAGTGCTCGGAGTGAAAGCAGTTCGGTGCTGCAGATGATCTATTACGACGAGGCCTATCAGAGCGATATTTCTTTCACGAACGATCTGCGAATCCTGTGGAGAACAATTTCCGTTGTCGTGCGGGGAACGGGCGCGAAGTAGTTTCAGCCATCTTTCGACGATCCTACGAACCGATCCCCTGCGTCCTGAAATAAAACATTAAACGTAGTAAGGCTCCCATAGCAGCGGGTAATATAACCTTCGAGTTCTATTTTCTCGCCCTCTTCGAGCTTACTGCTATTGACTTTTTGCTCCAAGACGCGCAAGTTATTCCGGAGCGAGACGATCTTTTTGAAAAAGACTTCGAGATCCACTTCCTTCGATTGCAGCGATGGGTCCTTTGGTCTCAGCACCATCGTGCCATGATAAAATTTGGGGGCAATGGATACGTCTGTTTCCGGCGTTGTTAGCTTCTGGTCCAGCGCGCGGGAAAAGGCATCGTAGGCGGTGCGATAAACTTGTTCGATTTCCATGAAATGGAAACGGGTGGGTGACACATCGAATTCCGCAAGCCCGAAAGAACGAAAGAACGTCCGAACAGTTTTTACAATTATGCTTACAATTCAGGATGAACTAAAGACCGCCGCCGATTATGCAGTCATGCCTGACGATGGCGAACAATACGAACTTATCGCCGGCGAAATTATCATAGTACCACGCCCTACTACCTTTCACCAGGATATTTTAAGTTACCTTATCGAGCGATTGGGCCCCTTGGTGCGGTCAAAGAAATTTGGGAAGATTCTTCCTTCGCCTGTAAACGTCTTTGCAACGGAGCATGATCTCTATCAACCCGATCTGCTTTTCGTGCGAAAGGATAATCTTGGAATTATCAGCATGAATGGCGTTCACGGTGCGCCCGATTTCGTGATTGAAATTCTCTCGCCATCGAATGCCTATTACGATTTGCGGCAGAAGAAATCGGTGTACGAGCAAATCGGAATCCGCGAGTATTGGATCGTCGATCCGATGGAACGGTCGATAGATTGTTACGAGAACTCCGCAAATGGATTCACCGCTTTTGCGGCCGGAAAACGAACGGGCCGGGTGTGTTCCGTGGTAATCCCAGAATTTTGCGTGGAAGTCGAAGAAGTGTTTTCCCTATAAGGCAATTGCTTCCGGAAGAAGTGCTGCATGCCACGACGCAGATGCCGAAACTTCCCATTTCTCTTCGCGAAGATCGCCAAGTGAGGTAAGGGAGTGATCGAAAACAATCGTCTCGGCATTTACCGCGCCGGATTCCGCAAGCTGCTTGAATTCACCACGAGTCACCATTCGAATATTTTCATTCTCGCGATAAAACACCTTCATCGCTCCAAAGAAATCGACATTGAACTTCGTGCCGAGTGCTTTGATCGCTCGCGTCATATCGTCGATCGAGCAGCCGCTGGGCGCAGTCACGTCCGGGTTCGCGGCGATAACCAGGAATTGGCGGAAATGCAGTTCACGCGCCGCCTGGACGGGGACATGATGTGCTTGCCAATTTGCAAGATATTCATCGAGCGTCGAAAGCAACTCGGTGGATTCCGCGTTCGTAAGGGGGCGATTAGCCGGAAAAATCCAGATGCGCGAATGATTGGGAAGAGAGGTTAAGTTTACGAGCATGACAGCATAATTCGAATGAAGGAATATGCGTTCCAGCAGAATTCAAGTGGCCGAAAAGAGATATTCTTCGAGTCCGCTTCGCAGGCGGTCGGGAATGCGGCAAGGGCGCAGCGTCGTCCGGCGGACCGTCACGAGAACGCAATGTCCCGTTACCAGCACTTCGCCGAGCGTCCCTTTTTCCGAAAGCTTTCGAACGATCTCGAAATGAAGCTCGATCGAACTCGTGCCCAAGTGATTAACCCACAGTTTGGTCGTGAGCAAATCGTCCAAAAAGGCGGGCGCTTTGAAATCGGAATGGAACTGCGCTCGGACCGGATAGACATCGAGCTCATCGAACGCATGGGAATACGGAAGTCCCATCGCGCGATATAATTCCGTCTCGGCGATCTCGAAAAAACGGATATAACTTCCGAAATAAATAATTCCCGCGTGATCGACATCCGACCAATGGACCCGCTCATCAATACTAAATTTTTTTCCAGCCATGCATCGGAAACTAATACGGCGTGGTAAATGTCCCTGAACCCATTCCTAAACTATCAATACAGACAATTAGATGATACTCAATACCGAAGGTCGCGCGCGGTTTCAGGCCCATCTCCAATCGTTTCTCCGCAATCCCTGCTCTGTCTGCGGCACGGGAAACTGGCAAGTGGAGGATTCCATTTTTGAACTTCGCGAATTCATGGTCGAGGCTCCCCAACAGCAAATCTCCGTCAAGCCCGTTCTTGCCATGACCTGCAATAGTTGCGGACACGTCGTTTTTATGAGTCCGCTCAAAGCCGGAATCATCGGGGCGCCGCAGGCCGCGGCTCCGCAACAAATTGTGACGGAAACCGTCGAGGAGACGACAGAGGAATAATTCTGAACCTGGCTTTGGGGAGATTATCGAGATTGGGGAGAGTATGCTCCGTAAAGCTCAAAAATCTCCCCAGAGCGTGGTTCAGACAACATATTTCCTGCCCTCTTTTTTCAGCCATAACAGCGCTCCATGCTTGCGGAGCCACAGGCCGGACCACACCTCATTGTAATTGTAGGCTTCCTCGGGCGAGAAATATCGTACCCACGCGGGATTGTAATGGTGCGGCATTCGATGTTTATCCGCGGCAAGTTCACGCCAGACGAGCGGCCGGCTTTCGACCGCTGCCTTCAGCGCAGCTTCTGCGTCATTGGCTTTCAGAACATATCCTAACAGCGCGCGGCCAAAGAGATTATAAGCTGAAATGGGATCCGGCGCTTCCTTGATAAGTTGAAGCGCGCGCGGATACTCTCCATCCGCAATGGCAAGCTCGATCGCCTTTTGCCGCACACCAAGGTTATCTAATGGATTGAAGGTGAGATAATCCTGCGCGTAGGCTTTTGCGCTTGGCGCATCTCCCGCTTCCGCGAGATCGACGACCATAAACGCATACGCACTCAGGAGCGCTTTATTACCGGGCCACTCGGAAGGAATTCTTCCCGCGCCCACAAGATCCTCCGGCCAGAATTTTTGGAGATCGAAAATCGCCGGCTCCAGAAGATCGATGGCACTATCGAAATGCTCCTTTTGCGCATGGAACCGGGCGAGCGCGATGGCTGCGGTCGCATGGCCGGGCCACTCTCCGAGAAGCTTTTCAATCGCCGCGATACGAGCGGCGAGTTTCATATCGGTTCGATAAAGCGCCGAGTGCGCCTCATCGAGTTCTTTACCCCGTTCGGTCAGATCGTAAACATACGTTCCCGGTTCCACTTCGAGGAACCGGACGAATTCGTCTTCGCCAATTAATTGCGCTTTGCGGATTAGTTCATCCTGGGCCTTCTTTATGGCTTCGGCTGTTTCCGGCTCCGCGGCAGCTTCGCCGGAGCGGGTAAGGCCTACGTATCGCTCGCGACGACCGCCCGCTTTTGGCGCAGTGCGGACGGCTTCGCGCAGCCATTCGATTGCCCCTGGCGCCGATTTCCATGCCGGCCCGAATACTTCGTAATATCCGTAGAGCACTTGCAGCTCGCTTACCTGCTCACCGGGCTTCGGCATCGGCGTGCCCGATTTCCATTCACGCGTGAGCGCTTGCGCAACGGCCGGCCAATGCCGGAGCGCCGTCTGAATGGCCCCTTGCGCGTTCTCCTGCTGGCCCAGCGCATAATAGGCCAGCGCGCGGCCATAGAGCACATAGGGCGCGAGCGATTCCGCCACCGGCTCGAGTGCCCGCAATGCGGCCATCGGATCGCCCGTCCGAATTTCGAGACTAACGATGGAACTTAAAATATGCTCCGGGTCCGTCGGATCGAGCGCGCGCGATAGTATTGACATCCCGAGCGCTTCTTCGAGCCGTTCCGCACGTTCGAGCGCGAATTCATAATTTGCGAGAAGTTGGATAAAAAGCTTTCCGCCGGGATTCGTCGCAGAAAGCTTGCCCAGGTCCTTTATTCCGCCAGCCACGATCGTCGCGGACCAATCGGCGAGCGCGCGCTCGCAAATCTCAATCGCTTTATCCGGTGCCGAAGCTTCGATCGCCTCGTTAATCGCATTTTCGACTATTCCGGGATGCGATGGCCACTTCGATTCCACTTCTGCCAATAGCGCAAGCACATCGCGGTCGTCCATCCCCTTTTCCTCGGCAAGCCGTGAAGCTTGTTCGTAGGAACGATTTAGCTCTTCGCCCGCCGGTGTTAGAGAAAGCGTGGAAACGCCACGATCGTCTTTCAAGACTTCGAGGAACGCGCCAATGCCGGAACTCGCCTGGGATTTTGCAAGGACTTGTTCGAAGACCTGCTCCGCGTCCCGCGCATGATCGATCATAGGGGCAATCGTCATTGTTTCCAAAGATTCGTCAAGATCTGATAACATGCTTTTTATTTGGAGGAGGTCGTAACCGCCGCAGCGTCATGAAAGCCCGTTTGAATGGCGTGCTCGTAGGTATCGAGGAGGTCGTGGCCGAATGCCTTCGGCGCAAGGTCGGTGACGTAATAAACATCCCGGTAACCCATGCCATATAATTTCTTGCCCCACTGATAATATCCCTCTTCTATCCGGTCGTAGGCGATGTTATTGTGCTGGTATTCCTGATCGTCCTTGGCGAGGTTCATCGGATCGAGCGAGCCGTTTGCGGCCGATTGCTGCACGACATCCGCATCGGTCTTATCGAGCGCCGCTTGATCGGCAAAGCCGTGATACGGCATCTGCGTCGTTGCGCAGGCGGCGAAACTTAACGCGAAAACGATCGCGGCGAAGGAAGGATAAAATAACCGAGGTATCCGAACCGATGAACGTGGCATGCGGAGAATAAAAATAGTGCGGCAAAAATTGAGGTACGCTAATCGCCCGTGAACACCACAACGTAGTGGCGGGGTTTCCCGCAAAGTGATACCATGTGAGAAGGAGAAATACACGAAATGGCGAATTGTTACATCTTCCTAGCTATTTCCGTATTTTTGTAGGATAATACGGTTCTCTCTATAGCACCATTGGTGCTCCTAAAATTGTTTATCGGTTCTCCATGACACATCAATTCGACGTAATCATCGTAGGCGCGGGCGGCGCGGGGCTTCGCGCTGCGGTGGAAATTCCTTCCGGTTATACCTGCGCCGTGCTAACGAAAGTTCATCCGCTTCGGTCGCATACCGGCGCGGCGCAGGGCGGCGTGTGCGCGGCGCTTGGGAATGAAGAAGAGGATAATCCCGAATGGCACGCCTACGATACGGTCAAAGGCTCCGATTACTTGGGCGATCAGGATGCGATCGAAACCATGTGCAACGATGCGCCGCGCGCCGTCGTCGAGTTGGAGCATATGGGTATGCCCTTCTCGCGGACCGTGGAAGGCAAAATCGCGCAGCGAAGATTCGGCGGCCATACGCGGCCCGTGGACCCGAGCGATCCCGATTCGAAACGCGTCGCGGTCCAGCGCGCATGCTACGCCGCGGACCGGACAGGGCACGTGATGCTGCACACGCTTTATGAGAATTGCATCAAGAATAACGTCCGCTTCTTCAGCGAGTTTTTCGTGACGGAGTTGCTGCACGAAGGCGGAGTTGTGAGCGGCGTCGTCGCGATAGAAATTCTGACTGGTGAAATTCACGTCTTCCATGCGAAGGCGGTGATGTTCGCCACGGGCGGCGATGGAAGGATTTGGCGCATTACGTCGAATGCGCACGTCGGCACCGGCGATGGCTTCATGCTGACCTATAATGCCGGCCTTCCGCTCGAAGATATGGAATTTATGCAGTTCCATCCGACGGGATTGTGGAAACTCGGCATTCTCGTTTCGGAAGCGGCGCGCGGCGAAGGGGGAATTCTTCGCAATAAAGATGGCGAGCGGTTTATGGAACGCTACGCGCCAACGGTAAAGGATTTAGCGCCACGCGATATGGTCTCGCGCGCGATCATTACGGAAATCCGCGAAGGCCGTGGCATCAAAGGTTCTGACGGCACCTACTATGTCGATCTCGATCTGACCCACTTGCCGGCCTCCGTCATCAACGAGAAGCTGCCGGAAATTACCGGCTTCGCGCGCACCTATCTCGGGGTCGAACCGACCACCGAGGGCGTCCCCGTCCAGCCCACGGCGCATTATGTCATGGGTGGCATCCCGACCGATGCCGATGGCCGTGTGCGGAGCGATAATAAGGATGGTATCGTGCGCGGATTTTATGCCGCCGGCGAATGCGCCTGCGTCAGTGTTCATGGCGCGAACCGGCTGGGTACGAATTCGCTGCTCGACATTATCGTCTTTGGCCGTCGCGGCGGTAAAGCGATCGCGAGTTATCTCAAGTCGGGCGCGGAATATCCAAAACTTGCAACGAATGCCGGCGAAGCGACGAAGGCAAAGATCGCAACTATAAAATCGCGCACGTCGGGCAACAAGCCCGCGCCGCTCCGCACGGAATTGCAACAACTCATGATGGACGATTGTGGGATTTTCCGCGATGCGAAGGGGCTGGAATCCGCGCTCGCAAAAATCGGCGAGCTGCGCGAAAAATACAAGACCATTGTGATCGACGACAAAGGAACGCAGTTCAATACCGATTTGCTCGAAGCGATCGAGCTCGGAAACTTGCTCGACACCGCAGGCGTCGTCGTCACCTGCGCGCTTAATCGCCAGGAAACGCGTGGCGGCCATGCGCGCGAGGATTTTCCTGAGCGGGACGACCAGAATTGGATGAAGCACACGTTCGCATTCAAAAATGGCGAAGGAAAGCCGCGTCTGGATTACCGGCCCGTAGCGGTAACGAAATATCAGCCCAAGAAACGAGTTTATTGAGAAAAGAATATTCAGATTAAATCTTTAAAGTCGTCATTGCGAGAAGCCTGCGACAACCGAAGGGAGTCGAAGGCGACGAAGCAATCCCCCGGCGGAGATTGCTTCGTCGGACGAATCTCTCTTCGGTCGATTCGTCCTCCTCGCAATGACGTAAGGAAAGTTTTTTGGTCGCAATTGCTAATAGCTTCGTGCGTTACACTTCATACTTCATTTTTGTCCGCGCAGAATATGCCGCACGAGGCTGGCTTCTGGTTTGCTGCGAACGGTCAAAAGCCGCTCATCGCGCCGAACGACATCAATCGCGGATTCTTTACCAATCCAACCATAGAACACCTCTATTATACCCTCGCGACGAATGGTGTGCAGGCGCTTTCCCTGTTCGCGGAGCATGTGGATGAAACGCAGTCGTGGCAGGGAACCTGGACAAATTTCTTATTCAATCGGCAGCGGAGTTTCCAGGCTTCCGTCGATGAGAATCTGAATATGACGACGCTCGGCCTCGAAACCGTCCGCAATTTTATAAGCGCATCGGGCTTCCGATTTGGCATCGGCCTCGGTATTGGCTACGGACTCGGCGGAGCAAACGCATCCGTTCGAGACTCCACCGGAACGTCAACGCAATATAGTTCTGCAACGATATGGGACGCCTTCCTTATCACCGCGTTCGCGCGCATTCGCTATTCCATCCTCGTCACGCCGGCCTATGACGTGGGCATTATGTTGATGGGCCGGTACTGGTCCTTCCCCGCGATCGGCCCGGTCGGAACGGGCGGCGAAGCGTATAATGGGCCGCAACTTCGCGCCATCAGCGAATTGGGCTACATGGCGGGAATTGCGATTGGGTTTTGATCGGCTGCCAGGACAATGCATTGGCCTTGCTCCCCCTTGTAAAAACTACATTCCGGGCAATGGGATAGGTTACGCTCCATCAACCGAAGATCGGATACCGCTTCATTGCTCCGAACGTGACGAATGATTTCGGAGCATTCCTTTGAGAAGTTTTCGAAGTCCGATGGGCCAAAGGTAAACTCCGTTACCGCTCCGGTCGAAGTAAAAAATAGCATACCGCGAATGGTTTCGGCCGCTGGGTCGAACAGATGAACGAGATAGGCATAGAACCGAAGTTGGAAATGGTATCGCTCGATGCTTTTTTGATGAGGTGCGGAATTCGGAGCGGCCTCCGTTTTATAATCGAGAATCGTCCAGGTTCCCGTCTCGTCGCGAAAGAGCCGGTCGATGATGCCATAGAGCGTGTCGCCCGATTCGAGTGAAGTTTGGAGCGAAAACTCGGCGTGGTTTTCCGTGCCAGACAAAACCGTCGCGCTCAAAGGAGAGGTTAGGAATGCGGTGACATGCTCCCGAGCCGCGATAAAATATTTGGATAGCTCCGAATGGTCGGAAACCCCAATCGCCTCCAAGATTTTAAGTGCTTCCAGTTCAAATCTCGAAGCGTCAAGCTTACCCGCGGGAGCCACGTGGTCGATCTTCTCCAACAGTTGATGAACCACTTGCCCGAGCAGCCGCCCATGAACGCGTTCCGAGTATTCATCGGGTTCCATATCATAGGCGAGCTTTGGATCTTCCGGCATTCCAAGCGCATAGGCCAGATGATATTTTGTCGGACATTCCTTGTATCGGAGTAGCTGAGTCGCGCTGAACCGGCTGGTGGGTTGTGGAATCCGCAAGGCATCGAGATAGACGGGTCCGCGGTGTTTTATCTCTTCATCCGGCATGAGTTCTTCCGTGATGAGAATATCCTCGATGCCCCGAATGAGCGGGATGTTCAGATCAATAGGCTCCGATTGGGCCATACGTAGATCGCTGTTGTATCGCTCGATCGTTTCCTCGAAATGAAGCGCTTCCGAATCCGGCGAGAGTCCGAACGCCTCGACTGCCCAGGCGAGCCAGGAATCGGGTTTGGGATGCTCCGGCATCGCGCAGGAAAAAAGGAGATGATCGCGCGTGCGAGTGGCTGCTACGTAAAAAATCCGTTGCTCCTCCGCTATTGTCGCCGCCCGGGCCCGCTCGCGAATGAGCTCGGCAACGATGGCGGTTTGTTCTCGCTCCGGAAACCGGATTTGCAGCCCAAGCTCTTTATCGAGCAAATGCGAATGATCGAACTTGAATTCTTTCTGTAAAAATGGAAGGATCACGATTGGAAATTCCAGACCCTTAGCAGCATGGACGGTCATGATACGCACGGCGCCGCGGCCATCGGGCACATCGGCCTGCGATTCCTGTTCTTCGGAGTCGGTCAGGTATTTTATGCGCTCGATAAAATCGAGAAGACCGGAAAAGCCGCTGGCATCCGAAATTCGCGCCCGCGCAAGAAATTTTTCGAGGTTCGCGATTTTTTGAGCCGATTGCGCGCCGGCTTGCAGTGTTGCGAAAATTCCCGTCTCCGCATAAATCTTTTCGACGAGCAGTGCCGTGCTTGTTCTTCCGGCAAGCGCAAGATTTTCGCGGATCTGTGACACGGCTCGCATAAGATACGGTATGCTTCGAGTTTCCGCGAAGTTTTGAAACTGGTCCCAGAAACTCCATGGGTCGTGTAACCTCCGCCGATTGGCCGACTCATGATACGCGATTTGAAACAGTTCGACATCCGAGATCGCGAAAAAGGGTGACCGAAGTATCGCCGCGAGCGCAATCTCGTTCGAAGGAGCGGCGAGGAACGTGAGATAACTGGTGATATCCAGAATTTCCGGCTGCACGAAAAATCCGGCTCCCTTTGCGACGGAATAGGGAATATTTTCGGCACGGAGCGCGCGTTCGAGCGCCGGAAGGTTCGTGCGAGAACGGAGCAAAATGGCGATGTCCTCATACACTGCGCGCCGAAGAACCTTTTTCGATTCGACCTGATACTTTGGATCGGACACGATACCTCGAATTTTTCGCGCGATGAGCGAAGCCTCATTCACACTCTCCGCATCGTCTCCATTTTCTTCTCCCTGGCTGTCCTCCTCGCCAGCTCTATCCGCGCTATTTTCGGAATACTTCGTCCGCTTTGGCGCGATGGGACATATCCATTCCACCGTACCCGGTATGGCTTCCTCCCTGCCGTGAATGAGGTCGGAGTATCCAGTGGTACTGGCCACGGTATCGCGCGTACTCATCACCGATCGAAAAAGCCGATTGATGGCCGCGAGCGGCATGGGCATCATTCGAAAGGTCTCGCCGAGCGTGATCAACCCAAACTCCTCGTGCGGCAGTAACGTAAGCTCGATGGATTCCTCCAAGGCCGCAGCAGAGAGCTTCTGCGTCAGGATTGCGTCCTTCGTTCGATGGAAAATTCCTGCGTCCGCATTGCGAAAGGTATAGATGGCCTGCTTCGGATCGCCGACGATCGCGAGATTGCTCCGCGCGCCAAAATTCTCCGTGAGAAGCCGGACGAGTTCGAATTGACTCTCGTCGGTATCCTGATACTCGTCGATCATAAGGTATCGGAACTCGCCCGAAAGCTCTTCCAGCACGCGCTTGTCTTCGAATAACTGTCCCAGCTTTTCGATCAGGTCGTCGAAATCGAGCAAACTGTATTCTGTTTTCGTCGACGTGTAGACCTCGAGCACCTGATCGTATAGCGCAAAGACCGCGCGGATCATCGCGAGATACTCAAGATGTTTCTTCGTGTAGGCGTCTTCACTTTCGGAACAGGCGTTGAGCAATTCACGGATCGGTAGAATACGGGCAATAAGTTGAGTGACTTCGGATTCTAATCCCAGTGGCGCCGAAGCGAAATCGATCAAATTCGCCCGAAGTGTTCCTGTTCCAATAATCAACTTATTTACCACACGCCTAAAGGCAAGAGCGGTTTCGAAAAAACCGGAAGCGCCCACATAGGCGTGGACAAGCGCCGGAAACTCCTCGCTTGTCTTTCCTTTTTTCAGACAGGTTGAAATTGTGAGCAGGTTCGATTTCACAGCGGGATCGTGGACGATGCTCAGCGCCTGCTCAATTTGTACGCGCCAAAAATCGAGCACTTCATCATCGCGTTTTGCCAGCAGCCGCTCGCGAATTCGTTTGGCGCGCGTCCGATTCCGGAGCAGCGTTCGTACCAGTTCTGTCACTTCCTGACGCCCGAGCTTTCGAAAGAGCCGTAACAATTCCGATTCGTCCGGAAGGAGGTACGCTTCGTCCAGTGCCGAATAAAAGACGCGGCTAATCGCCTCTTCGGCAAGAATGCGCTGGTCCGCTCCGGTGGTTATAGCAAAGGCTGCATCGACATTCGCTTCGACCGGATAGGCTTTCAGAATCCGCGTGGCAAAGCCGTGGATCGTGCCGATAAAGGCGCTAGGAAGCGAATCCCGCAGCCGGCGAAGCCGCTCGCGGCGCGTCCGATCGGCCATAATCGAGGAATCGGAGAGCCGTTCGGAAACTTCCTTTAGCACCCGCCCGCGCAGCTCGCTCGCCGCATTTTCAGTAAATGTAATAGCCGCAACATTCCGTGTGCTAAGATCGGCGTTACACTCAAAAAGTTTTATATAGCGCTCAACCAGCACGCTGGTCTTGCCCGAACCAGCATTCGCCATAATGGCGAGATGCCGTTCGGTAGAAAGCGCTTTGTTCTGCGAAGGAGTGAATCCCATGAGAGTACAACAACCGATTCTGCTCGCTCAAAACTCCGCCAAAGAAATCGGCGGGGACTTGAAGAGGAGTGTAACTGTTTCTACATCGATGCCATTTCCACCGCCCATCCAGCTTTCGCCTGCCGCGCTAATCGGCCAGCTTATTATGCCCCGGCTCGACGTACAGGCGTTTTCCGACGATAAAGCATACGCCCGCAACATCGAATCTCTTGCACACGAAGCGCGGGCCGGTGGCTTTTGCGTGTTTGGCGGCACGCCGGAATTGGTTGCGCAGACCATTAGGACCTTGCAGGCGATCGCACTCGCAGCGGGAACTCCCCCACTCCTCTTTTCCGCCGATTGCGAATTCGGGCTTCCGATGCGGCTTTCCGGCGGAACGGAGTTTCCGGACGCCATGGCCATTGCAAAAGCTGGCGAGCTAAAACTTGCCCGAGCCGTGGGGAGCGCCATTGCCCGCGAAATGAAAGCGATCGGGCTGGCTTGGAACTTTGCACCGGTAGCCGACGTGAATTCCAATCCGAAAAACCCGATTATCAACACCCGCGCATTTGGGGACGATCCGAAAACCGTCGCCACGTTCGCAGCGGAATTTATGCGCGGCCTGCAGGACGAAGGCGTTGCCGCTGCCGGAAAACATTTTCCCGGACATGGCGACACCTCGATCGATTCCCATCGCGAGCTTCCCTTCATCGAAAAAAATTGGGAGGAATTTAACGCGATCGAACTCCCGCCGTTCAAAGCGATTATCGAGGCCGGCGTTTCTTCCATTATGACCGGCCATCTTGCAGCTCCAACGCTCGCGGAATTTCTCGGAGCTTCGGGCGACGAGCAAAAGCTTCCCGCCACGCTTTCGCAAACGCTGACCACTACGCTGCTTCGCGAACGCCTCGGTTTTGGCGGCGTTATCGTAACCGACTCGTTCGAAATGCACGCCATCACCGAACACTTCGGCTCCGAAGAAGCAGTCGTGCGGGCTATCGCCGCGGGCGCGGATCTGGTGCTTATGCCACTGAACGCGCTCCGCGCAGGAATTGCGTTGGAAAAGGCCGTGAACGACGGCCAACTCGATAGGAAAACGATTCGTGATCGAGTGGCGCGGATCCAAAAACTAAAGCAACAGACTGCCATTACACCCGCTTCTATCGATGCGACTCGACTTGCGGAATATGCAACCGAGCATTTGGCACTCGCTAATGAAATCGCGGGAAAAGCAATCGAGGTGAAGGGCCACATTGATTTATCCGAATCGAAACTCCTCATCCTTACCGATGACCGCTCCGACGCATTGGAAAAGGCGAAAGCTTTTTCTGAATCGATCCGTTCTAATTTCAATTCTATTGAAATAATCATCCCGAATGCATGGCCCGATCACTCGGTGGATCTTGGTGAGAATACCATTCTCGCAACGTTCCATCGCGCGCGGGGGTATCTTGGAACGAATAATGAATCCCGGACGATACCGGCGATTGTTCGCGAAATCGCTGCTTCGCTCGGCGGGCGCGGACTCGCCCCTCGCGGGCTTATCCTTTTTGGCAGCCCTTATCTCGACCTGGAATTCCAAACGCGGCCAGCGTTTGTTCTAAAAACCTTCAGCGAATCCCGAGCTTCTATTCGGGCTGCCGCACAAACACTTCGATCTCAACCATGAAATTTCGATACGCCATTCTGTTATTCGTTATTACGCTCGGTTCCTGTGAGAGTCATCACACGGAGAAATCGGCTGTTTCGGTTACGACTATTACCGCGAAGCCACAAAACCAATTAGAAAATAATTTCAAGTTTAGTTTTTTTATCAGCGCGAGCGGCACGGAAGAACTCGATACCGGAACGACTCCCTTCGATTCCTGGACACTCGATACATCGGGATCGATGAACGTTCGAACGTCCCGCCGGACTTCGGGAAGGAATTTCCAAAATTTAAATGCGATGGCACAACTCGATGCGCCGGACATAGACTCCCTTCGGCAACTTATTCGTTTGGGAAAACTCTACGCGATCGATTCCTCCGACCTCACGCAGCAATGTCCGGGAGGCGAGCACTATTTCGTGAAGATCGTGCCGCTTCTGGCTATACAATCCGCCAGCCTCTCGTTCGACGCCTGCGCGGTGGATTACAATTTACTGCTCGAACCCCAGCGCCGGTATTTCCGGAGATTGATCGACTGGTGGCAGCGGATGCGCGTTAAGTACCGGCCGGTCGAGCCATGAGAATTTCCTTCCCATTGCTCCCTTGAACTCAGTTCTTTTGATACTCGGCGATCTGCTCGGCCTCGAGCGGCGTGCCGCCGGGATAGGCAAGACCCAATTCCGCGTAGAGGTCCGCGAGGTTGCGGGTGTTGTAGTCGCGGCGAGAGATTTGTTTTCCGGTTTGCGAGAGCCGGTTGAGTTCTTTAACTTTATCTTCCTGCGCCTGCTCGAATCCATTCGAGAGCGCCTGTTCCATTTTTTCTTTTAATGATTCGCCCATGCGTCCTTTGTCGTCTCTTTCTTAATTTGTTTTAGGAGGTATTACCAAACGGTCAAACGCAAAAAAGCTAACGATCGTTCGTTAACGCTTCGCCGCTTACAGCACATCGTCGTCGTCCATAATATCTTCAATTTCTGGCTCGATGGCCGCCTCACCGGAGGACCGGTCATCCCGGCCATCTTTCATTAGCCCATACTTCCGCATCTTGGTATAAAGGTGCGATCGCTGAATATCGAGCGATTCGGCGGTGCGGCTGATGTTCCAATTATTTTCTCGTAACTTTTCTTCGATGAACGCTTTTTCCGCGCGGTCCTTGAATTCCTGAAACGTCGGCGCCTGCATGGCCACATCGAGCGGATGCTCGTTCGCGCCCAGCAGCGAATACCCGCGTGGCGCAGGCGTCCCCACCTGCGAGTCATCCTCCATTCTTTTCCGGTCGGCGGGCGTGAGTATCACGCTCTTGCCAAGATCGTCGGAATTTTCCGAGCGTGTCGCGGAGGCATCGTCGACGATCCGGGGCGCACTCCATTCGGCCGCGTTCTCCGCCAATACTTCGCGTGGCGCAGAAGGCCCCGCCTGCGACGCTGCCTGTGAAGCGCCAACCGAAAACGCAAGCCCCAGCCGTTCGACATCCTCCATCCGTACGGTATCGCCGGGCACGAGGATCACAATGCGCTCGATCACGTTGCGAAGCTCGCGGATATTGCCGCTGAATGGCAGCGAAGTGAGCAGCTTCATCGCGCGGTCATCGAAATGGACCGGCTTGCGGTTCATCTCATTTGCGAATTCTTCGCCGAATGCGCGGACGAGCAGCGGAATATCCTCGCGCCGCTCGCGGAGTGGTGGAACGAAAATCGGGATCACATTCAGACGGTGATATAAATCCTCGCGGAAGCGGCCGTGGTGGATTTCTTCCGCGATATTCTTATTCGTCGCCGCGAGAATGCGGACGTTCACCGGAATCGGCTTGCCGGTCGAACTTCCAACGCGCTCTAAGCGCCCCTCCTCGATCACGCGCAGCATCTTCGCCTGCGCATCGAGCGACATATCGCCCACTTCATCCAAAAAAAGCGTTCCAAAATCGGCTTGCTCGAACTTCCCGATCCGCTGCGAGAACGCGCCGGTGAACGATCCCTTCTCGTGGCCGAACAGCTCGCTCTCGATTAAATCTTTCGGGATCGCGGCGCAGTTCACTTCGACGAAAGGCTTATCCGACCGCTTCGACGCCCGATGCACCGCCCGCGCGACGAGCTCCTTGCCGGAACCATTTTCGCCGGTGATAAGAATGCGAGCTTCCGTCGGGGCGACGCGCTCGATGATCGCGCGGATATTTCGCATCGCGGCGCTCGTCCCGAGCATCCGCTCCTTCCCCTTCAGCCGCTCACGCATGACACGGTTTTCGCTCACGAGCTGCTTCTTTTCCGTCGCATTGCGGACGAGCAGTAGCAGCCGCTGACGGTCCGGCGGCTTTTCGACAAAATCGAACGCGCCGCGCTTCGTTGCTTCCACCGCCGTCTCGATCGTACCGTGACCCGAAATCATAATCACCGGAACTTCGGGGCGCACTTCCTTCAGCTTTTCGAGCGTCTCCAGGCCGTCCATGCCCGGCATTTTCACATCGAGCAGGATGCAGTCGATGGCCGGCAATTCCGCATCCGCGTGGTGGGCGCCCACCGCGGCGCCGCCGCCGGAAGCAATGCGCAGCCCCTCGATCCCGCTTTCGGCGGTCGTTACCGTATGCTTCTCGTACTCGAAGACCATCGCGAGCGTATCGCGAATCCCCGCTTCATCGTCGATGATAAGGATATGTGCCATCTACACTGTACTAATACGAGGACAGTAGGGAAGGTTTCCGGGGCAGAAATCAGATTGAATTAAGGCATTTCAGAAAGCCTAACCTCCTGATAGCCGTGAGATTTCTTGTCTTCTGGATGTGGATGGATCGCCAAAATGGTTATCTCGCCTTTATCAGGGCCATAGGCCCAGAAAATTCGACCGGCGGAGGGTGTTTTATTTTCTAAATAGGACTGGAAAACTTTGAAACCGGCGCGTCGTGTCAGAGGCTCGATTTCGTGGGATTGAAGACTATTATGCCGAGGGTTGCTTTCGATCAGTACCAGCGCCTTCGTTAATTTCTTAAGCAGCTTTAGCTCGTCTCCATTGAGATTGCCCGTGGCATCGCGCGACACAAGATCCGCCCAAAAGGACTGGACATCCGGAACGCCCATTCGAATCTTAAACCTCATTTATCCTTTGCGCCACTGCGATGAATCTTCGAGACGCGCCGTACGGGGAGTACTTTGTTGCGCGTGGTGCGCGCGTATTTCTTTTTCAGAATAGTCAGATCGATCGGTTCGGATGCGATTCCCTTCTTGAAATTGGCGATCGAAGAATCGAACATGGCTAACGATCGCGCCGAGATCGGCTCGATATCGACAAGCGTTTTCGGGGTGAGATGAAACGACCCGTTAGGCTCCTCGCGCACCTCGTAGTACTTATACCGCGCACCGCGCAGCACCACACGCTTTTTCTGATCGAGCTTCGTTTCGTAGCTTCGTGCCGGAACTGCTCGCGCACGTTTCTCACTGGGTCGGAGTCGCTTGTTTTTCATTGAAATAGTTTGGTGGGATTTCCCACTTTTTTTTAAAGCAACACATTGGAAGAGCAATCGTTCATCTAAACCCCGAAGGGGTGACGCCCGAAGCAATACGCAGCCCCTCGATCCCGCTTTCGGTGGTCGTTACCGGGTGCTGCTCGTACTCGAAGACCATCGCGAGCGCATCGCGAATCCCCGCTTCATCGTCGATGATAAGGATATGTGCCATCTACACTGTACTAATACGAGGACAGTAGGGAAGGTTTCCCATGGATAGACCCGGAGAGACGGCATATTTGTAACCCCGAAGCGAATCCGAGGTTAGCTTAATTTTAGAGCCAGTGTGTCGAAGTGTTAGCACTGAATTTCCTATCCATTATGCATCCAAATAATACTGAGTACCGACTCGTAACTCGGCATGTATACACAATCTTCAAATATTCTCGTTTGTGAAGATTGAGAATCATCGAACCATACATTGGAATGAATTACGGTAGGCCCATTAGGACTCATGCCTCTATTGTAACAGGAGGCAGCCACCGATTTTTCTGGTATCTTATGGGATCTCTTAATTTGTGTGAGAGGAAGCCCTTCGCTAATTTTAGACCAACAAATTTTACCTGCCTTAGAAAAAATAACGGCGATAGGTACGGGGCCGATTTCGCTGTATTGAAGTGCGGTTGCTGTTAGGCTCGCATCAAAAGCGTGAGCAAGTTCACTCAAAATATTACAATTAAAAAGATTCGCATCGCAACGTGCTCTAAAAAGATTGCGTGGCATTAATAAACTAGCAGCAAATTTGTTCGCTTCGGACTCCAAGGGATTCTTTTCTCTAAATGGATTTTTGCAGACGGTTAAGGCTTGTGAGCGATGCATCATGAAATGACCTAATTCGTGTGCTATAGTAAATCTTTTTCTCCCGATTTCGGTAGTGTTAGAGTTCACGCTAATAAGACCAGTTAAGTCGCGGCAGACAAGCCGCCCCACAGCCCCATCAATTTGCTTCTCTTCAATTAAAACATTACACTCAAACGCAATAGCCCGAAGGTCAATGTCTTTGGGATCTGTTATTCCAAAATAACTGATCAAATCTTCAGGGTTACTTAATTCTGGCGGCTTGGTAGGTGAGTAATGATCTTCCCATTCAGTAAGGAGAGCCTCATCGTTGAGTACGGAATTTTTATCTGACTCATTCATCCCTTCAAACTTACGATGAAAAGCATGAGCGAAGGCTGTCGCTCCGCCGCGAGATAAGGATGTAAGAAGTAAATCTTTCGGTTGATGGACTTCAAAGCTGGGGGACACTAACATTCTAGACCGTAAGTCACGAATGAGTTTCTCGGACTGGGCATTGGCCTCGATCCGACGTTGGCATTTTGAAGCATTGACGATTTCAAGTGTCTGATTGTAAATGTCGTCTAAATCGTAGCCGATACCAGCGAAAATATCGTCAGTTAGATACGGATTAGAAGCAAACGCCTCCGCGAGGTTTTTGCTTAGATCTTCATTGGAAATTTGGGTAGTTGCAGTTTTCTTCATACGGGTTGCACTTTTCTTTTTTTGATGTCGAATGCTTTTTCCAGTATTCGGTGGATTTTGCGATTCTCATTGTAGACGTCTTTTCTTGCGATACCCTCTCGCTCGGCAATGTCTTTAGATTTTATGCCTTCCATTATCCCACGAGCGACAGCGGCTGTTCGACCGGACCCTCTACAGAGATCATTCATGATCTTGCGAATCATAAGAAGCGAATCCGATTCATCGGATTGGTATTCAATGATCGAGGCACGATCAATTTGGAGGATGTCATCACTGCTGATGCCATTTACGTGCATTTTGGCAGCATTGGATTTACACCACGACGAGTATATACTATCAACGGCGGATTTCATAAACTTTAGAAGATCGGGGTGTTTTTCCGCGTCCCACACTCGATCACCGTCACCAACCCTTTTTATTGCTTCGTGCATAACATCCTTCGGCTCAATTCCGCGCGGAAAGCCATGTTTATAGAAAAAGGGGTAAGAATACTTACCTTTCGTTATAGTGTACTGTAGCAATTTCTTAATGAATTCATGGTCGGTAACTTGGGCATAGAAAGAAGCGTGTAAATGTGTCATGATGCTTGAAATTAACGGGGGCATCGGTAAATTGAGTAATCGGGGCTGTCATAATAGTATATGCTCTTGTTTTGGTATTTTTTGCCACGCCGGATAACATTATTTTTAAATAATTTAATCGTTGGCAAAATTTGGGATTTCGTGAGCAATACTATTTAGAAGGCAGCAACAACTTTTTAAAAAAACAATCATGAGCAATCAAAACGAAATTAGCACTGCGGAAAAGACCAAAGAAACACCGGTCACAATTATTGTGAACGGGAGGCCGAAACACGTCAACGAGGATTCGATAACCTTTACCGAGGTCGTTAAATTGGCCTTTGGCGAAGTGAAGCCGAATACTCTTTACACCGTAACCTATAGCGGAGGACCGAAAGAGAACCCGAAAGGCACAATGAGTCAGGGAGACACCGTAAAAATTAAATCTGGAATGAATTTCAATGTCACAGCAACTGATAAATCGTAGCCCTGATCTCAAAAGGTTAAGGGACGAGGGCTACGAAGTCGAGGTTCGAGCCGGCTATTTGATGATTCACAACGTGCCGTATGTGAACTCGCGACGAGAGATCGCACGCGGAGCGTTAGTCTCCGAGCTTACTCTTTCTGGGGATAAGACCCGCAAGCCCGATAATCACCTTGCCCTTTTTACAGGTGACTATCCCTGTAATCAAGACGGGTCAAAAATAACTCAAATCGAACATCAGGCAATTAACTCGAAGATTGGTGACAATCTCGTCGCGCGCTTTTCGTTTTCGAATAAGCCGCCGGAAGGTTACCCTGACTATTACCAAAAAATGGTTCGTTACATCACTATTCTCAGCAATCCCGCTCGGTCAATTGATCCGACGGCCTCGGCACAAACATTTAAAACCGTGACAGTTGCTGAAGGGGAGTCGGTTTTTAGCTATCTCGACACAGCGTCAAGTCGTGCCGGGATAAACGCAGTCTCGGAAAAGCTCAAAGGTTGGAGAATAGGGATTGTTGGTGTGGGAGGCACTGGCTCTTACGTCTTAGACCTTGTTGCAAAGACTCCGGTAAATGAAATTCATCTCTTCGACGGTGACACATTTTTGCAACATAACGCTTTTCGTGCGCCAGGCGCACCATCGATGGAAGTCCTCGATCAACATTTAAAAAAGGTTGATTACCTGGCTTCAATTTACTCGAACATGCACAAGAACATCGTTCCTCATCCTGAATATGTTGACGAGACGAATCTCGATCAAATTTTCGCATTAGACTTCATCTTCCTTTGTATGGATGGTCGCGGTTCAAAAAAACTTCTTATCGAGAAGCTTGAAGAGCATGGAAAACCCTTCATAGACGTTGGAATGGGTGTCGAACTGATCGATGAGAGGTCATCTTTAATCGGGATTCTCCGAGCTACTACTAGCACAAATGAAAAACGCGATCACGTCAGGGGAAAAAATCGGATTTCATTTTCAGCAGTTGAAGGCCATGATGATTACGCTCAGAATATTCAGATCGCTGACCTGAATGCGCTTAATGCATCTCTTGCTGTCATCAAGTGGAAAAAGCTTTGCGGCTTTTACATGGACGTTACCGGCGAACACAACACTACCTATACCATCAATGATAATTTGCTAACAAGCGAAGATTTACTACATGAAGAACCACCAACTCCTGAAGCATGAGTTTGTCGAGTTTATTCCCGACAATACAATCGAAGGGACAATTTATATTTCGATTAAGTATGCCACGATTGTGCATAAGTGTGTTTGCGGCTGCGGAAGCGAGGTCGTCACACCATTATCCCCCACGGATTGGCAACTCGCGTTTGATGGCGTTTCAATTTCGCTTTATCCCTCGATTGGAAACTGGCAATTCGAGTGTAGATCGCATTATTGGATTCGAAATAATCAAGTTCGATGGGCACGAAGTTGGTCGGAGGAAGAAATTGACTCTGGGCGAAATTTTGATAAGAGCACAAAAGAAGCATTCTACAGATCAGAGACCATAGCTGCCACTGCTACAATCAAAAAGAAAATACGAAAAAAAATATTTGGGTCCAAGAGAAAGAAAAAGTGACGATGCTAAAAATCTTTCCCCACCTCTTGACTTTGCCAATTTATTTGCGTATGTTAGTAGGGTATTAAATAGGCACCATGTGGGAAAGGATGAAGGCTGAAGGATGAAGGATGAAAAAAACACGGGATCCTGCCGAATTTCCGGGAATTCGGGAACCCTGTTCATTACATGAAAATTAAACGCGCACTGCCAATTTATTCACAGGGATTTCGAAAAGACAAATGGCGAAAATTGGCTGGAAAAGGCACCGTTAATGAAGTACAGACGCGTGTGCGCGAATTTGGTTTACCGAAAATTCTAAAAGAAAATGGCCTGGGCGGCTTCAGAAGACGGCTATTCTTGTGGAATGCTATTATTCATCGTTCGGCGCTTGCAATCGGGAAAATAATGTTGTATTTTAGCGGCGTTACATACGGTGGATTGCCCTGCTGTGTGTCTTAAGATATAGTTAGTCAGCCAATTTAGTTAGTTTCGCCATTTTATTAGTTAACGGGATGTTGCTGGGGGCGTCGAGCCTCTGATTTTCGCATCCCATTTTGCCAAAAAAATCATGTTTGGACGTCCAGAGATTTCCATGGGAAGACTCTTCGTGGAAATCGCAACCCTACTTTCCGCAATCGTTGTGCTTTCGGCACTGGTGCTCCGCTAAATTCGATTTAGTCGATTTTAGCCAGCTTCCTTCGATTTC